>Ga0114980_10000524_pt1 | contig 28068 bp, 42 predicted proteins | sample S_140806_EF_Meta_FD_87018 | JGI IMG/M metagenome (GOLD analysis project Ga0114980, IMG submission 87018) | Freshwater microbial communities from Lake Simoncouche, Canada to study carbon cycling - S_140806_EF_MetaG | ecosystem: Environmental > Aquatic > Freshwater > Lake | place: Lake...
CGAGAGATTGAAAAGAAGAAAACAGCAACTGGTAAAGATTATTGGGTTCTTAATACAATTGACAGTACAAATACCGAAGTTAAAATCAAATGTTGGGGTATAAAAGATAAAGACATTGTGTTTACTAATCGTCCTTATATGGTAAAACCAAATTATGATGATTGGGGATTTAGTGTTAATAATGTAGCAAAACAACTTAGATTGTTGGCATAATTGATGGTTCCTTACTATTTAATTGGTAAGGAACCATTTTTATTATGAAAACAATAACAGAAACACAAATAAGACAAGTTATTAGAGAAGAGTTGATTAAATTTCTTGAAGAAGCTACACTTAGAAAACCACAAGAAGTTGGTACAATAAGTGTTAATGAATTGTTAGAAGCAGAAAGACGAGGCAAAAAAAATAAAAATTATGCAGACCCAACAACTGGAAAAAGAAGACCAGCAGAATTAACTTTCCCAGTATTGTTACGTTCAATAGCAAAGAGAGATGAACAAATGCCAATTTATAAAGATAATTTTGGCACTTTTTATATAGAAGTATATACAGATGAAGGTGGTCAAACAAAATTTACCTTAGATCAAGATGTTTTACCAGTAATTAAGGAAATGGGTTTCTTAAAAAGACAAGCTTGACACCTTAACCCTCCTTAGATAGTATGTCTGTGGAGGGTTTCTCTTGTCTATCAACCTCGGCTACGCTTGCATCAATATGGGATTTTCTGAGCGTCCAGCAAAGTCCCGAATTACTACAAACCGTACAATGATTCGTAAGACGTTTGACGCAAAGGGAATTAACTATGCTGGAGAACTTATCGAACAGAATCTCAATGATCTGTATACAATCCTACAATGGAATACAGCAAACGGAATTGGGTTCTACCGTATGTCCTCCGATATGTTTCCTTGGGCATCCGAATACGGTGTCGCTAATCTCCCGAACATTGAGCGCGTTGCAGCTCTTCTTCGTAAGTGTGGGGAATATGCTATTTCCACAAATCAGCGACTTACTTACCATCCTGGCCCATTCAATAAGCTTACATCTTCTAATCCTTCTGTGACTGAAAATACCATTAAGGATTTGACGGTACATGCAGACATTCTTGATTTGATGGGTCTTTCTCGTACTCACTACAACAAGATTAACATTCACGTTGGAGCAACTTACAAGAACAAGCCTATGGCTGTAGAGCAGTTTCTTCGTAATTTTGAACTTCTTGAAGATAAGATTAGGAGTCGTTTTACGCTTGAGAATGATGATAAGGAATCTCTGTATACTACTGAAGAACTTTATAATCTTGTCTACAAGCATACCAACATTCCTATTGTTTTTGACTACCATCACCACAAGCTAAATAATGGTGGTATGTCTGAAAAGGATGCACTTGAAATTGCAATTAGTACTTGGAATGGTATCAAGCCTGTGGTACACTATTCAGAATCGCGGGCAGAAGAGCAAAACATCAAGTGTCCCGCACAAGCACATTCAGATTCTTATAGAAATGTTGCCAATACATACGGACACGATGTTGACATAATGTTGGAGTGTAAGCACAAGGAAATTGGTCTTTTTAAGTATCGTGAGTTGCTACAAAATTCTTCACATACATAGAAGCTAATTACAAAGAGCATACTATTTATTTTGAGGTAATAAAATGTTTACAAAAAATTGTCCAAAATGTAATAGTATTATGTCTTACTCAAAAAAAAGTAATTTAAATAAATCACTAAAAAATAATAGTGTTTGTAAATCTTGTGTAGAATGGACAGACGAACGAAAAAACAAGTTGAGTAAAGCAAGAAAAAAATACTTAGAAAATTTAACTGATGAAGAGAAAAAAGAACAAATAGATAAAATGTCTAATTCGTTAAAAGAACTTTGGAACAGTAAAACCGAAGTAGAATTAGAAAAATGGAAAGAAACAGTCTCTTTTACATCAAAGAAAAGATGGCAAAACGAACAATACAAAAATAAATTAAAAAAAAGTATTAAAAATAGTTGGGCTTCTTTAACGGAAGATGAAAAACAATTAAGAATAAATAAATCATTAGAAAATGGTGCTGGTAATTGTGATTACTTTTGTGAAGATGGGTACAAAGTACAGGGACATACAGAAAAAAGATACATAAAATTCTTAAAACAAAATAATTTAAATTTACCAATACAGAGAAATAGAAAAGGGATACAGACACCATACGGTATATATTTTCCAGACTTTGAATTTGAAAATTATTATGTTGAAGTAAAGTCAACATACACGTTTTCAAAACTTATTAATAGATTAAGTTATGATGGTAAAAAAGACAATAAACAATTTGATAAAATTTTATGGATTTCAAAAAACATAAAAGAAATTAAAATTTTTATTGAAACTAAAAGAAATACTTTTAATCAAGTAAACGTTAACGAACTACACAAGGACTAATATGAAACTTACTTTTATTTCTGATACGCATAATAAACATAACCAAGTTACTGTCAAAGAAACTGACATTTTGTTTCATACTGGTGATGCTACTTCTAGGGGTAAACTACCAGAGGTAAAAGCTTTTCTTCATTGGTTCAGCAAACAGCCAGCAGAACACAAAATACTAATTGCTGGTAATCACGATTGGTTATTTGCAAAAGATCCAAATACGGCTAAACTTCTTCTTGAAGAGTATCCAAACATTACTTATCTTCAAGACGAAACTGTTGTAATTAACAATCTAAGAATTTATGGTTCTCCTTGGCAACCACGTTTTTATGATTGGGCTTTTAATGCAGATAACCCACAGCTTTATGAACTGTGGGATAAAATACCAGGAAATACTGACATTCTTTTAACTCACGGCCCACCACATAAATTTCTTGATCTTACTTATGATAATAGAAATGTCGGGTGTGAGATACTTCGCATGAATGTCTTGAAACGTGTTAAACCTATGATTCATGCTTTTGGACATATTCATGAAGCAAGACTAAAATTAAAGTTTGATGATACTACTTTTATTAATTCTTGTTGCCTTGATGATGATTACATTTATAAAAATGAACCAATTATTATGGAGATTTAATGACAATGGACAAAGAAACTATTGAATGGCTAGAGTTTGGTTCTAATAACAAAGAGGAAAAAATGAGTCTTAATCTTAAAGTTGTTAAAATGAGTGGGTTTGTAAATCTTACCCAACGTGCAGAAGGAAATGCAGGATTTGATCTTTATGCTACAGAAGAAGGCATTTTAGCTCCAAATGAAAGAGTGACAGTACCAGTTGGTATTTCTACGTCTTTTAGCCCAGAGTATTATATGCGGGTTGCTCCTCGTTCTGGCCTTGCAGCTAAGAATGGTATTAATGTTCTTGCTGGTGTTATTGACTCAAGTTATAGAGGAGAATGGAAAGTGATTCTTCATAACACATCAACGCTCCATTTTGATTGGGACATTGGTGATAGGATTGCACAAGCAATTCCAGAGAAGATTTCTACTGACCAATTTGAGTTTGTGGAGTCTTTAAGTGAAACTGATAGAGGAAGTGGTGGTTTCGGTTCGTCGGGACGTTGAACCACAAGAAGGAGACATTGTAAGGTATCACGTTGATAATATGAATTTTGACGGTATGTACATTACAAAAATGTTTGATGATAGAGGTTTTGATATTAAAGAGTCTGTAGAATTTCACGAAGTTTTTGTGTTTGACACAGGCCACATGGAAAGATTTTTTGCTTTTGAACTACTTGGAGTTTTGGAACTATGAAAACTATTGATAATGTTGATGTTGTGTATGGGGCTTCGTGGGGTGATGAAGGCAAAGGAAAAATTACACACTTCTTAGCATCAAAACCAAACTATTATAATTTTGTTTGCAGATGGAACGGTGGAAGTAATGCTGGTCATACCATTTTTCATAATGGTAAGAAGTTTGCTACTCACATCGTACCATCTGGTATTTTTTATGGTATTAAATCTGTAATTGGCCCAAATTGTGTAGTTAACATTGAGTCATTTTATAAAGAAGTTGCTGAACTTTCTTCTGGTGGACTTGATACATCACTTATCAAAATTCATCCATTAGCGCACATTGTAACTAATGAACATATTGAAGAAGATAAAGCTAAATTAGCGCATCTTGGAACAACTTCACAAGGTATAGCACCAGCATATCGAGACAAAGCCGCCAGAAAGGGTCTACTTGCCAAAGATAGCACAATAGATAAATCTTACATTTTAGATGAAGAGTTACACGGGAATATTCTTTGTGAAGGAGCACAGGGTTACCACCTTGATATTAATTATGGCAATTATCCATTTATTACATCAAGTGAATGTTTACCATACGGTGCTTGTTCACTAGGATTCCCACCACAAAAAATTAAGAATGTTTTTGCTTGTGCTAAGATTTATGACACACGTTCTGGTACAGATCCTTTGTTTCCAGAGACTTTACTTGAAGACCCTATTCTTTTGAGTATTGCTGATGCTGGTAAAGAATATGGCACAACAACTGGACGTAGGCGAAAAGTTAATTGGCTGAATATGGATAAACTTATTGAAGCAATTAGAGTTGGTGGTGCTACACATCTTGTAATAAACAAATGTGACATTCTTAAACAAGTTGGTATTTATAAAGTTTTTCACGAAGGTAAACTAATTGATTTCAAAACATTTGACGAATTACAAGACTTTATTGATTTTGTTTGTTATAATAGTTCTGATTTGCTAGAGTACATTTATTTTAGCGGAAATCCAGAAACTATTGAGGAATTTGAAGTATGAGTTCAGCAGCAAGAAAAATAAAGAAACAAAATAAACTTATTCAAGAAAAAGTAATGCTATTTGATGCAATACCAAAAAATTGTACAGGCTGTAACGCACCATATGATAAAAATAACAGAGAACAAGCCTTTTCTTGGTCTGTAATGGTGTTTAATGAAAGTAAGCAAGTCAAACTATTTTGTCCTACTTGTTATAAAGATGTTCAAGCATGGGCTGAAGATACAGTCAAGGAGGCTGAGAATGAGTAACTACGATTACATTCCTAAAGTAGAAGAAATGACTAAAGCACTTGAAAAATTAACTAAAGCTAAACAAGTTTCTGACTCTATGCAGTCAGTAGATCATCCACCACACTACAACTTTGGTGAAATTGAAGCTATTGATATTATTGAAGATCAAGGTCTAGGTGAAGCTTTTTGTACTGCAAATATAATTAAATATATCTTGAGATACAAACACAAAGGCACACCATTAAAAGACCTTCAAAAAATTAAATGGTATACAGAGAGGTTAATAAGTTATTATGAAAATAGTAATAAAAAATAATTCAATCGTAAAAGAACTTGGTTTTGAAGATTTTGAAGAAATAACTAAATCTGGTAAACCATATGTTGTAAAATTTACAAGTGCTACATGCCATTTGTGTAAAGGTCTTAAACCAATTTTTGAACAAATAGCAGAACAATATAAAGATAAGTTTAAGTTTGGAAACGTAAATTCTTCTACACAAAGAAAACTATTTAGATTGTTTAATATTGATGGAGTACCAGAAATTTTTATAATACATGGTAATGATTTATACCACATAGAATACCCAGAAGATAATGCAGATCCAATTTCTGGTTATCCAAAAGATTATATAACTGAACATTTGGACAATTACCATGATAGCATCTAGGGCAGTAGAGATTCACAATCTAATTTATATGCTTGAAATGACTATGAAAAAATATCCAGATTTAAGATTAATGCAACTTCTTGGTAATGGGTTTCCTGCTGTAGATAACTACTATGTTGACGATAAAAAAGTAATGGATTATCTTGTAAAGCTTGTAAACCAAGTGGAGGATTGATGTTTCGGGAAGCACTTACATATGATGATGTACTTTTAATTCCACAATATAGTGATATTGAAAGTCGTAAAGAAATAAACCTTGGAAATTGGCTTGATGAAGAAAGAGGTTTGTGGTTTAACTTACCAATCATTTCTTCTCCTATGGATACTGTAACCGAAGACAAAATGGCTATTCTTATTGGCAAAATGGGTGGTCTTGGAATTGTTCATAGATATAATACTATTGAAAGACAATGTGAGATTGCAGATACTGTTTGTGAAGAAATTGGTTCAAATAAGTTTGGTTGTGCTATTGGAATTACAGGAGATTATCTTGAAAGAGCAACAGCACTATTAGAATCAAATGTTAAAATTCTTTGTTTAGATGTTGCTCATGGTGACCACATTTTGATGAAAAACGCCCTAATTACTCTTAGGGAGAAACTTGGAAATGGATCCCACCTTATGGCAGGAAATGTTGCAACTCTTGAAGGAGTTGACCATTTGGCTGATTGGGGAGCTAATTCAATTCGTGTTGGTATTGGTGGGGGTAGCATTTGTTCTACTCGTATTCAAACTGGTCATGGAGTTCCTTCTTTGGATAGCGTAATGGATTGTGCAAGGACTGATAAGAATGTTTCGATTATTGCTGACGGTGGCATTAAAAATTCTGGTGATATTGTTAAAGCTCTTGGTATTGGGGCTGATTTTGCTATGCTCGGTTCAGTTCTTGCTGGAAGCGATAAAACTCCAGGTGAAACGTACATTAGTGCAAGGACAGGAGAAGCTTCTAAAACCTACCGTGGCATGGCTTCTAAAGACGCACAAATGGATTGGAGAGGTAAGGCATCTTCGCTTGAAGGAATTTCAACAACAATTCCATATAAAGGAGAAACAAGAGCAATTATCGAACAACTTGATAATGGTATACGTTCTGGTTTTTCTTATTCTGGAGCGAGAACCATTAATGAATTCTGGTATAAGGCAAGATTTATTAGACAAACCTCAGCAGCAGCAAGAGAATCAGATACCCACATCCTACACAGAAGATAATGAGCGAAATTTCTAGAGTTTCATTTAAATTTCCCACAGTAAAATGTGCTGAACTTGCAGTAAAAATGAAAAATGATAATGTTAGAAAACAACAATTTTTTCAAGCAATTGCACAAGCATATTTATCAGATGATAGTGAATTTATTAAATGGTGGCATAATCATTTAAAAAATATAAAAATTCCTAAAGCTAGATTAAAAGCAAAAATTCAACTAATTAATGAAGGCAAAGAACTTGAAAAAGACTTTGCTCTTAATGAAGAAGAAATAGAAAATATTTTTGATATTTTAGAAAATTTTGAAGATTAAAAAGTATTTTTAAAAAAAGCGCACTATTTATTCGTGTAGGAGCAATACAAATGAGCAAGAAACCTTTATTATCAGAAAGTCAAGTAGCAAAATGGATGAAACTTGCTAACATTGACAAAAATGCAACACAAAATTTCCTTACAGAAAACAAAAAAAGCAACAAAAAGTTAGTTAAAGAGAATATGGGCGCAGCATACGCCCGTAATGATGAAGAATCCCCAGTAGATGATATGGAAAGCATGGACGATATGGGTGGTATGGACGATATGGGTGATGGTGCTATGGGCGATGAACTATCCGTAGAAGAACCAATGGATGATATGGGAGCCGATGAAGGCGAAGTAGAATTTGATTCAGTAGATGATTTAAAAACAGTTATTAAAGATGCAGTAATGGATGCTCTTAGCGAACTTGGCCTTGCCGATGAAATGGGTGGCGAAGAAGAAGCAGAAGAAGAGCTTGATCTCGGCATGGAGGGAGGCGATGAAGGGGGTGATGACTCTGCCGAACCCGCCGAAGATGACGAGGACGATGTACCACTTGCAGAAGGTGTAGAAGTCCTTACCGACAATGAGGTTATCAACGAAGTCCTCAAACGTGTTATTCGTAGATTGGTCTGATAAAATAAAATAATAAAGGTTGCTCTTTTGACTACGCAGGGTTATAATGACTCTGCGTAGTTTTTTATTTGGAGAAAAATGATTTATTTATCATGGTTTTTGTTTTTCTTGGCTGGAGTTTTGTTTTCTAAACTATTTTCGGCTATGCTAGATCTTGGTGTTGTTGTTTCGTTCTCAAGAACAATCTCAGATAGAATTTTAGTTTCCTTGCTTATGCTGACGCAGGAGTTAGAATACTTAAGAGAATTGAAGATAGATGTGTTGAAAGAAAAAGGTGCTACAGAAGACCAGATAAACTTTCAACTATCTTTATTTGATAAATGGTTTACACATTGGAAAGAAGCGGTTATAATTAATTTTGTTTCATCTTACCCACAACCACTAAAGAAAGACCTACAATTTCATGATTGGGCAAGTATGACAAAGTACGTTGAAAAGATTGTAAAAGAAAAAAGAATTTAACAAAGAGGTATAAATGCTATTCAATAAATCTCGTAAGAAAGTAAATGACGATCACGAACACGACGATGAAGCAGAAGATGTAGCAGAGGGTAGTGCTAAAACTCCAATGCCAATGACTCTTTTTATGCCTTCTGCTGGTGCTGGTAAAGCAGAATAAAGGTCAATCGGTCTATTTGGAGAAGTAGAGGAAGCAAAAATTGCTCAGATTGTTGCGGTAATGCTTGATTTGGCAGAAAATTGTGAGGTTGATTATCCAGTAAATCCAGATGATCCAGAGTCTGAAATTGAAACAGAGAATGACCCTATTGAGTTTGTTATAAATACTCCAGGTGGTTCTGCTGACGATATGTTTGCTCTTTATGACATTATGCGTGTTATTAAAAATAAATGTGACATTATTACATTCGGTGTAGGTAAGGTAATGTCTGCTGGTGTCCTTCTTCTTGCAGCAGGAACTAAAGGACAACGTAGGATTGGAAAGAATTGTCGAGTAATGATTCATTCAGTAATTGGTGGTAATGCTGGCCCTCTCCACAACCTTGAGAATGAAATGGATGAAATTCGTTATGTTCAGAACGCTTATCTAAAAGCACTAGCAGACGAAAGCAATATGTCATTCCGTCAACTCAAGAAAATGATTGATAAGAAAGTCAACGTCTATCTTTCAGCAGAAGAAGCGGTAAAGCTTGGAATCGCTGACATTATTGTTTAATAAGACTATTTAGTAACATGAACAACAACGAATTAGATAACCTAGTAGAAAGCTTTTTAAGTCCAAAGAAATCAAAAATTATGGAGCTTAAAGAGCTTTTTGCTCTATTTGATGAATTAAAACTTACAGAAGTAGTGCAGCCTGTTCCTATTATTCCTTCTGTACAAACAAAAGGATATGAGCAGGAAGATCCTACCATTTCATTTTTTTATAAAGTGTATAATGATGTATTAGCTACTAATGTTTCTCCTGGCAATAATCCAATGGAAAAAATACAAAATTTCATCAAATTTGTTGATGAATTAAAAGTTACACAAGGAAATGAAGAACAGAATTTATCAAATTCATTAGCCACTATCTTATTTACAACTTCTTTACATAAAATGATAGAAGATTTCGTACCAGATGTTCCTTCTTCTGCTGGATTCTTTTTTGAAAAATTCATAAATCTATTGTTTAAATCTGGTACTGTATCCACACAAGACCCAGATAATCCGTTCCCAATTCAAGATATAGAAGTAGAAGTGAATGGTGAACGCTATTATTTGTCACTAAAACTTGTTAAAAGCAAAAACATCTCAGGTTCAATTGGCAATATCTTAAAATTTTTTGACAATAAATATAATAAACTATACAAAGCTGGAAATCATCAATTTTCATTAATTAACTTTGATGAAAAAGGAGAACCTACTTTCTTAGATTCAAGTTTAGATAAAAAAATAATTTATATTGTTGCTAATAAAACATTTAAAGGCGAAAACAAAGCTACAAAAACTTCAATTGTTTTTAACATGTATGAATTTAGTTTCAAAGAATTTCTAGAAATGTTAGGTAAAGAAAAAGCATTAAAATACAATAGTTATTTAAAAAATGATGCTTATTATGATGATCTACTAAGACAAGTAAAGGATAAAATAAAAGCTATAGAAGATGAAATAGAAAAAGAAGAAAATCCAAACTTAGTAAATAATCAAGAAGAGCAAGAAGAAGAACAAAATGAAGAACCAATAGATCCAGAAGATGTTGCACTCAGAAATGTACAAAAAGCTGCTACAGCTCGTTCTACAGAAAAATTAAATGCTTTATATGCAAAAAGATCTGAATTAGATAGAGAATTTCGTAAATTATCTTTAGAAAATACAGGAACTGGTTTATCTGCAAATGCTTTAAAGTTTAATTTCTCAGCAGAGATGTTAAAAGCCAACTCTACTTCTATTGAAGGTTTAGCACTTTCAATGAGAGCAGATGAGCGTGATACCATTGTAAATACAAACAAAACTGTATTTGATGAAAAAATTAAAATTATCTTAGAAGAAGCAGGTTTAATAAACTACAAAGTTAACAACTATTTCTTGTCATTAAAAAATGAGAAAGTAAGTCAGAAACATAAGGATAGTTTAGCTTATGCTGCTTATAATTCTGCTAGAAAATTAGAAAATAGTCTTGGTGCTAAAATTTATTCAAAGCCTTGACATTAATTAAAAAAAGATTATAATACCCCTACATACGGAGTTTTAATGAGTAAACAGTATTGTGATGGACGCTCTTTGTCCGAAGCACTATTGAAAGGTGCTAATGTATTGGCAGATAATGTATCTTCAACATTAGGCCCAAGAGGAAGAAATGTAATTCTTCAAGAAAAAGGAAAAACACCAATCATTACAAAAGATGGTGTAACTGTAGCCAATTTTGTTGAGTTGTCCGATCCATTTGAGAATTTGGGAGCACAAGTAATTAAACAAGCATCACAACAAACTGCTGCTCTTGCTGGTGACGGAACTACTACATCAGTTGTTCTTTCCCGTGCCATTCTTCGTGAAGCACAACGCTATTTAACTTCTGGTGTTTCTCCTATTGAACTTAAGAGAGGAATTGATAAAGCTGTCCAAGCAATTGTAGGAAGAATCGAAGAGATTGCAAAACCAATTTCTTCAGAAGAAGACATTGAACACGTTGCTTCAATTTCAGCAAACAATGATAGAACAATTGGTAAGTTAATTGCTACTGCGGTAGATAAGGTAGGTAAAGATGGTTCGATCACTATTGAGGAAGCACGGTCTGTCGATACTTCTCTTGACATTGTTGAAGGTTTCCGTTTCGATTCGGGATACCTCGCGGGTGCGTTCATCAACGACGAGAGAAGAGGAGTTGTAAAATACGAAGATCCTTACATTCTTGTAACAGACCGTAAGTTTGATTCTGTTCAAGATATGCTTCCTGTTCTTGAACTTATTGCAAGAGAGGGTAAACCATTTGTAATTGTTGCAGATGAAATTGAAGGTCAAGCCCTTGCTGCTCTTATTATGAATGCTATGAGAGGTACAATGAAGGTTGCTGCTGTAAAGGCTCCACGTTATGGTGAAGAACGCCGCAACATCATGAAAGATCTTGCAATCTCTGTTGGTGCTACCTTTATTGCTACAGAGAATGGCACCAAAATGTCTGATGTAAAACTCAAAGATTTTGGTCGTGCAAAGAAAATTGAAATTGCTAAAGGATTGACTACCATTGTCGGTGGTTATGGTTCTATGGACGATGTTGATAGACAAATCGATATTATCAAAGCAGAACTACAACAAACAGAATCAATTTATGAATGTGAGAGACTACAAGAAAGAATCACTCGTCTTGCTTCTGGTATTGCAATTATTCGCGTAGGTGCAGCAACAGAAGTAGAAATGATCGAGAAGAAGCACCGTATTGAAGATGCCCTAGAAGCCGTTCGTAGTGCTCAGCAAGAGGGTATAGTCCCAGGTGGTGGCGTGGCCCTCATTAGAGCCACAGAAGGTCTTGAAGTGGCTACAGAGAACGAGGAACAAGCACTAGGAGTTAAGATAGTGTTGAAGGCAGCAGAAGAGCCTATTAGACAGATGGCAACAAACGCTGGCGAGTCTCCAGACCTCATTGTAAGTCTTGTTAAGTCAGAAGTATTTGATGCTGGTTATGATTTCTTGAACAGAAACGTAATTATGATGGTCAAGAACGGTATTATTGATCCTGCAAAAGTTACAAGATGTGCAATACAAAACGCAGCATCAGCAGCAGGAACTTTAATTACTACTAATTACTCCATTGTTCAACAATAATACTATTTATAGTTAGTATTATTCGTATTTTGGAGGGTGTGTAAATGGCTACAGGTTCAGAACTTAACGAGTTAAAGGAAGCCATAACGGCACTTGACAAGAAAGTCGATAGGATGTTAAGCTCTATTGATAATCTAAAAGAAAAGCAAGACGATGTAGCCAAAGACATATCCAAGATTAAAGATGCTGTATACCATCCAGACGACGGTATTTATGCAAGACTTAAAGTATTAGAGACTTGGAGAGATAGTCAATCAAAGATTAGCTGGATTGCAGTTACTTCAATAGTTGGTCTTGCAATTAAACAGATATGGGATATACTTACTCAACATTAACAGAGGTGTTGAATGAAAGTTAAAATTTCTTACACAGTAGAACTTGATGATGTACCAAGACAAGTTTACAAATTCTTGATTGATGAAAAAGTATCTGTAATAAATAAAGATTACGAAAATCTTTTAAAGTTAATTATAGAAGGTAATACTGAACAGGCTCTTGATGAAATTGATACATTTAGACAAAACTTAGCATTAATTGATCAAAAGATGAATGATGCACAGTCTATCCTTGACGGATACATGAGAACAAGATACGGTAATAGTAACGAAACGGAAGAAGATGTATCGAAAGAGTAGTTATGAAGTTGGTGAGCCTGTTAAGATTCCCGCTTCTGTAGAACTATTTCATCCTTCAATAGATTCTGCTTGTGATTATAGACGAACCGAAGCACCAGAGGTGGGTTGGGTTGTTGAAGATAGTTATACGCATATCAAAGTCCTTACAAACGACAATATTGTATGGGACACAGATAAACTTAATATTTACACATATGGAGATAAAGATGGTACGACTAACCGAAATTGTTGAAGAAAACATGGCTACTAACTTTAGTGTTAGGTCAGTTTTTGTAAATCCTTCCCATGTTGTTATGGTAAGGGATGATAATAGGTTCAAAAATCTTCTTGGTGAGGGTAAACTTTCTCATCTTGGTGTAGATTCTAACATGCAGTTTTGTAGAATTACTGTTCGCGGTGGTTCTGGAAATTATGAAATTACAGTTATGGGTTCTTCTGATATGATTTACGAGAAGATCCAGACTTCAACAAAGACGCTACTAAAGGGGTGACAGATGCTTTGGACTGTGATAGGGTATAGTATCGATATGAGAAACGATAGAATCACAGAAACGCCATTTGTAAAGACGTTCTATGGTTCTCACGATGGTAAAATGGCTATTGAAGATGCAACAAGGCTTTTTAAAAATGAGCGTGTTATGGTAATTTCAGTAGTCGCTGGCGATCACAAAACATCAACTTACATTAAAAATCAAACATAGGAGTATTCATGGCATGGCCGAAGGGAGTTCCCCGCAAGAAAAAGGCAGATACTGAGAATAAACCAGAAACAACAGAAGTAGAAGTAAAGGCAGAAGCCCCAAAGAAGGAGCGAAAGCCAAGAGTCGCAAAGGTTATAAAAGAAAAGAAAGATGAAGTTTCCTATACAGTTGACGAAGAGACTGTAGAAATTCGCAAGAAACTTGATGAGAATACACTTGACCCATTTGAAGTACTAACAAATGAACAAATTGAATGTGAGTTTGAAGAACTTACTCAATGGATGGGTATTATTGCAGATGGCACAGAAACAAAGGCTGGTCGTTATTCTGGATCTCATTATCCAGTAAAAGGCTGTAATCAAACTATTTGGCCTGTTCTTGCTTACATCAAAACAGACCTTGATAAGCATCGTGCAGCAGGTTATACTGATAAGACAATCTATGCTGCTTGTATCAATTTCCTATCAAGCCAAATTAATGGTAAGAAAAAGAAATACGGTAATCTTATGCCATATTATTTTTCAGTAAAAGAAAATAAGATTATTGCTACTTTTATTACAGACGATAGAAAGAATAAGAATTTCTGGTCAGAAGGAGTTATCAGATGAAATGTACTAAAGAACGAGTAGAGAAACCTTGGGGTTATGAAGAAATCATTCAGAAGAATGAGCATTATGCTTTCAAACATCTTCATATTGCCCCAGGAAAACGCTTATCTCTCCAATACCATAAAGAGAAAATGGAAACCATCTATTGCCTTTCAGAAGAAGCAATCGTGTGGACAAAGCGTTCAGAGGACGATACAGAGACTAAGAAGATCACACTCCACTATGGAGAAGCCTTCCACATCATGCCAAACCAGATTCACCGTTTTGCAGCAGGATTTTACCCTGTTGACCTAATGGAAGTATCCACGCCACAACTTGATGATGTTGTTCGACTTGAAGATGATTATAACCGTATTGAAACCACAAAGGAGACAGAATGACTTTTGCCCGTAACGCTATCCAGACTACCGACATTGATGACAACATCGAGGTAGACGTTAATCGTTCATATTCCAGCTTTGGTGTTCGTATTGTTCGCAATAACACCAGCAAGCGTCGTCTTTCTAATCGTGTGTCAGTCACTATTCCAGATGGACGTAGCGAGAGCACTTTTCATCTAACTATTCGTGAGGCTCGCGCTCTTCGTAATTTTCTTAATGAAAATCTTGAAGATTCTCTTGACTCCTCTGTGATGGTGTCTATGTCTATGCGCGAGGCGAGTTAATGAATCGCCCCACAACACAAGGAGAAAATAATCAAATGAATCTAGTTCAAGCACTTGATCGTATTTATGCAGATGCTTTCCCTATTGCATCTTATCCAATTCCACGTTCATCACAGGGTAATGTGGATTTTACTTACGATAGTAAAACTGGAACTTATGTAGCGACAGTTGATGCTGCTGGTGCCGATAAGGTTAAGTTTAACGTTAAGATGGTCGGTTCTACTCTCAATGTCTCTTACAGCCAGACAGAAGGCTATAGGTGCCGCTCGTTTGCCTATTCATTCCCTCTTGGCAGGACAACGAATGTAACAAACTCAACAGCATCTTATGTTGATGGTGTCCTCACAGTAACGCTCAATACTGCGACTCAAACACAGAATTCTACCACAATTCCAGTTAATTGAGTCTAAAATAAACAATTAAGCCGCCAATGGTTCATCACCTTGGCGGTTTTCTTGTATCCAAAACTATTTACATCGTAAGGAAAATGCTATGACAAATTACGATAAACTCTGGAAAAATTGGCACAAAAAAACATTTCTTAACGAGATGAAAGATAAGTACAGAAAAGCATTATTAAAACATATGGGAGATACAATAGGGCAACTAGGCTCAGATTCTCCAGAAATCCTTAGCAGATCAGCATTTAATTACGCATTTAATAATGATTATCGTGTCATAGTACAACTAGATAAAAATGAAGAAGTTGAAATAGCAAAGAACATTAATGCTTTAACAATTAAAATTAATGAAGTCTATAAAGAAAAACAAAGCAAAGGTAATGTAACAAGTTTCTATGTTCAATTCTTTATGCAAGAACAAAAAGTTCAACAATCTATAGAAGGTGGTAGAGAGAGTGTAGAAGTTACTATAAAATCACCAGCAATGTCTATTGCCTATAAGAACAAAATGAACCAAACAAGACAAGAAATAATACCACTTGGAAGAGCGTTTAATAAATTTGGAATGAAAAAAGAATTTGATCATTGGGCATCTATTCAAGGTACAGTAACAAATTCTGAAAAGAAAATTAACCAAATTCTTCATTATGTTAGTATCCTTCCACAAAGCGATTTAGCGCATTTGTTACGAATAGTTAAACAATACGAAACTTCTGATTACGGTATAGTCATTAGTAGAAACCCTATGGACATTGCTCGTATGTCAGATTTCCCAGGAATTAGTTCTTGCCACTCTCAAGGAGGTAGTTATTTCATCTGCGCTCTTGAAGAAGCAAAGCGTGGTGGTGCTGTTGCTTATCTTTTAAAAAGCGAAGACATAGAAAAAATAAGAAACAATTTACAAAATCCAGAAATCTTCTTTGATGAGGAAAACATTAAAGCAAATCTTTCACTAAATGAAGCAGAAGAAGATGATGATTATGAAACTCCAATGGATTTCAGCGATGAACCAAGATCTGGTCAACGTATTGTCCCAGTAGCAAGACTTAGAATTAGAAGAGTAGTAAACTTAGATCAACAAATTGATTACATGGCACCAGATGATTCAATTTATGGTATTCATTACAATGAGTTTTATAGTAAAGTTTCTGAATGGTGTGCATCTAAACAAGCATTTTTATTTAAGAAAGAAGGTTCATTTGACATTTCATCGTTACAATCTGCAAATCTTGTTCTTACTGGTGGAAGTTACCAAGATAGTGACATTTCAGTTGCTTTTGATGAACAAATAAGACTTATTGGCAAACAAAACGGAGCCGAAGATACTAAAAGAAAATTATTAAGAATTGGCTGGAAGGGAGTAGAAAGTTACGAAGAATACATGTCATTGTGTGAACAACAAATTAATACAATAACACAAATAGTGGCAGGTTCAGCCTATACTGAATTAGGCATACATAAGTGTAGCACTACTGAAGACAAACTTGAGTCAGCGGTAGTCAAACTACATCTAGGAATTCCTTATTTAAGATTTACAAATGTAAGCCCAAGTTACATTAATAGTAAAATGGACATTATAAGTGAAAAATTAAAAGAAATCGTTGAACCATTTGGTAATGTTAGTTTAATAAAAACTGGTATGCCCTCACAATGGAATAGCAGCGGAGTTGAAACAACCTACGTTATAGTAACTAAAAAAATAACTTCTTTAGAAGAAATGAGTGTTTATCAAAATCGAGATTTATCGTTTGCAAATGAAACAAACTATAATTTATTTCGCTCTAAATTTATTGAAGTTTGCAAACAATTACATTTAATTGAACTTTCATTGTTTGATTCAAACTATGTACAAGATGTTTTTAATGATGCTATGCAAAACAGCACCAACTTTATAGTTTATAAAGAAAACAATGATCTTAAATTTAAGTATACTGAAGATGGCAAAGATTATGATTTTTCTTTGTTTAGTTCGCTTAATTCTTACATTAAACCTCAAAAAGCAACTTTTACAATACCACCAGCCATATACAGTAGAATGAGAATTAATTCACATCTGAACACATTTATGTATGCTGGAAGAGAAAAGTTTTTTATGAAACTGAAAGATGCCGTTCAGTCCGATACTACACTGTCTATGAATCAACATAGATTCCAAGGTGCAGGATTTCGCTCTTATCAAGATGAACTTACAGCAAATTCAAAATCAAGAATTAGTTTTGATTTACTTCGTTATGGTGGTCTAGCAATTAACTTTGATTTAAAAGACAATAAAGTCTTCATGACTATTGAAGGAACGGTAAGTGCTTCTACCAGAAACTCAGACATAGAAAACATAATTAAATCCTTTGAATGGATGAATAATAATCCAGAAGAATTAAAATCATTAGTACACGATTCTTTCATGGAATTTATTAAAAATTCTACTGGCTATACTAAAGAATTAGAAAGTTCTAGCCAACAAGAAGTTGAAGTTGTAAATCGTGATTTTGTTGGTGATGTTATAGGTCTTACTTATGAACAATTAATTAATGTAATTGTAGGTTCACTTGCAAGAAATAATCCAAATCTAATTAATGTTGCTAGTTTTGGTTACTCTATTGGTTTTTCTTGTAGAAGAATTGACCCACCAGCAAGCATGTTACCACTTACAGTTGTGCTTGGTATAAAACGAGAAAATGAAAATTATAAATTTACTGCTGATGTGCCAGATTGGAAACTTACTCCTCAATATGAAAAAGATTTTTATTCAAGGACTCTTCCTGCCAATCAACTTACAAGAGAAAACATTATAAATGTTTATAAAGATTTGGTTCCCGAAATAGAAGAAAGAGCCAATAAAATGAACAGGACAATTTTAAAATCAGAACAGCAAATAACCCAAGAAAATGTTAAATTAAAAAGAAAACTGCTTCGTGAGAAACTAATTAAATGGTACAGAAGGAATAACAATGAGTAACAAAAACCTATTTTATGGAAACTGGCAGAACTTTGTAAAGAAACAAAATCTGCAAGAAATGGAGCAACAATACAGAGATTTGATTGACCATGTAACTGAAGTCGCTTTTAATAATCCAGAAATATTACCATTCGGTTCAATCTTTGGTGACAAACTAAGAATTGCTGTACCTCTTGTTCAAAAGAATTCTGGTAAGGTTCAAACAATTCTAGATTTTATCTATAATTTTGGTGCTATTTCTTCTGCAATTTATCAACCAATAAAAATAGAAGCAGTAACTAAACAAGTTAGAACTAAAGTTGCTGGTAGAGATACTACCAAAGAAATAGCAGACTTTGTTGTTACAAAACTTGATAGAGCAGAAAACCCAAAAACAGGACAATTTTACAATAAAGAAACTAAAACAACTGTTCCAAACATTCTCAGAAAAGCAGTTTTAGACTTTAAAAGATTAATACCAGAAAAGCAAAAAGAATTAGAGCAAGTATCAGCAGACGCACCAGAATGGAAAAGACAAATGCATGTGGATGCTATAGAATTTGCAAATAAGCGCATAACTGTAGCAAACCAAATGATTGAATGGTGGCAGAAGAATCAAGCTAAGATTATAGAAGATGTAGAACTTGTTAAATTTCTTGGCTCTTTAGGAAACACTAGTTTTATTAATGGTTCTTGGGAAAACTTTGCTTCTGAAAGCGATGCTGAAATGGGTAAAGCAGAGAGTAAATACAGTGTCGTTTATTCTCGCGTACCAATTGATGTTTTAAGAATGTCTGACTTTGATGAACAAAACATTGAATCTTGTCATTCACCTGGAAATAGTTATTTTAAATGTGCTGTAGCAGAAGCACAGAATCAAGGTGCCATTGCTTTCGCTGTAAGAACTGAGGATTTGGAAGGTGTTGACCTTGACCAAAGAGAAGTTTTTGAAGATAAAAAAGAAGGAATTGAAGGCATAACGCCAGTACAAAGACTTCGTATAAGAACTCTTAAAGATAGTGAAAAAGATGTAATTTACGGTATCCCAGAAATAAGACCTTATCCATCGCAAAAAATTAATGGTTTTCAACAAGAAGTAAAGAAATTTGTTACTAATGTGCAAAAAGAATTATTTATCAAAGAAGAACCAGATGGACAAAAGAAACTTGATTTTACAACCGATACCAATAATTTAACTACACTTGGCGGTTCTTATTTTGACTCTTCAATGGGTTCTATACTTTCTAGTATGTTGGAAACCTTAGTAAAAGAAGAAGGTGTAACAGCAACTCAATCACAAAAAGACTTTATTAAAGCCACAGCCAATACCAGAATTAGACATTCCTATTCAGAAGATCAATACTCATGGGTTTCTGAGGATGAAGATGATGAAGAAGAAATGCATAGAGAGGCGGAAGAAGAAAACTTCCGTCAAGGTCTAAGACTTATTAGAGATACTTATCTTAACAATACTTGTGATTTTGATTGGCAATGGGGCGAAGATTACGCAAACATAGATTATGATGTTTCTTTTAAATTAACACTTCCAAAAGAAATGTTTACTCGAACATTTTTAAATGCTAGAGATGAAGTTTTAGATGAGCAAATAAAAAATGCTCTTGCAGATAGTGACATTTTTAATTATCCAGATACAGAGATGAAAAATGTGTTTGTTGTTGTTTCATCCGTTGTACAAATTAATGTAACATATGGTGATTCATTAACTGATGCAGAACAATTTATCTCAAGAATGAGAGATTTTTCTGCATTCTGTGCTCGTACTCCAAAAGAAGAAGTAGAAGCAGAATTGATTGCTATTATGAGCGAACTTGGATTTATTGAAGAAGATACAGAATCAATAGAGACTGTTACACAAAAATTTGGAACATTCAATAGATGGGTAAGAAATAATACTAATCACTTCTTCTATACTGCTGAACATGGTGATAAGCATAGATACAGATTGGTTCCAAATAAAAAGAATAATACAGTTAATGACCAAAATCTTAGTACAACAACTTGGTTAATTGGTAAGTTAGAACCAGCTCAAATTGAATCTTTTTCTACATATTCATTAAACAGTATTATAAATACCAAACTTAATTCAGAAGCAGGCGTATACTTTAGAAATTTAATCGAAACAAGTCCGTTAGGCTCTAGTGAGCAACAACAATTTGAATTTTTACCTAATACAATAGAGAGAACAGGTAAACAACAATACAGTACTGATTTGTTTAATGGAATTGAATTTTATGCTTTAGTGTTTACTGACGGTCCAAAAGAAGGTGTTCCTAGTTACGGTTACGACAAGTCAGATAATAGAACCTGGGTTTATGCTCAATTTGAAATAGTTGTTGATGCAAAGAGAATAACAAATTTAAATAATTTATTTAAATTAATTGAAGCATTAGAAGAAAATCCACAAATTGCCGTAGATGCTATGGCAGACATTTTAAGACAATATATGGAACGTATAGTTAGTTTTCAACAAGACATTTTCAATAAAGAAGCCGTAAAAGCAATAAGAGGTTTCCAAACTAGAGGCGAAGCAGCAGCACAAGCAGAACAACCAGAAGAACAAAAAACAGAGTTGACAGAAGCAAAGAAAAAGATTATTAGAGAAAATCTATTAAAATTATTAAGAAGAAATAAAGGAAGAAAATAATGTCTAAGAACACAAGTCATTATAACTGGCAGAATTGGTTTTCTCAAACTAATAATAACATAAAGAAGAAAAAACAATTAAACGAAATGAGACAACATTGGTTTGACCTCATTCTTCCTGCAATTGCAGATGCAGCCAAAGAAAAAAATACTAATTTTAAAAACTTCTTTAACAAAGGAGAGAATAGACTTGTAATTCCTTATGACCAAGCCAAAATGAAAAAACTTGGTTTATTGATTGGTATTTGTCAAAGTTTGATTCAAGCCGAGAATCAAAAACAGGCTAAAACTTTTATAGAAAAAATGTATCAGAAGTATTCTGGAAATCCAACACTTGATTATCTTACTTTAACTAATGACGAAAATTTAGAAGTTGTTAATAAAATGCCAGAAAGATTCTTTGAGGACAATAAAACTAGAGCCTATGGAAGAAGATTTTTAGAAGGCCCAAGACTTAGTGAAATGTTTGTAAACATAAGAGAAAATGTAGTACAACAAAAATTTATTCCTGCTGCTGGTGCTGCTCCTCAAACAAAAGATGTTACGTTATACGAACCAATAATTCAATTTACAATTAGTTCTCCATTCTCTGATAAAATGTCTCAAGAAGAAGTAGATGCAATTCAAGACGCAGGTAATAATAGATTAGAAAGAAAGTATTCTTTTACAATAGGACAAATACTACAAAAATACAAACAAAAAGAATTGTTTGATTGGTGGCAAAACAATCAATCTAAATTTACTCAAGATAAAGAAACTATTGAAGGTGCAAAAGAATACTCTGACAAAAATAAAAGTAATAGATACGAAGAAGCATCTAAATTAACAACTTATTTTAATCAAACTGATGAAAATGCTAAGAATGATTACTCAATTATTATTTCTCGTTCACCAGTTGATGTATTAAGAATGTCAGACTTTCAAGGTTTTAAGTCTTGTCATGCACAACCAGAAGATTGGGGTGATACTAGTTATTTCTATTGCACACTAGCAGAAGCAAGAAATCAAGGAGCAATTGCTTATCTTGTTAAAACTGACGATCTTGAGAAAGTAGACCTAAACGCACCAGAAATCTTTGCAGACCCACAAAGAGGTATAAAAGGTATTTATCCACTTCAAAGAACAAGATTAAGAAGAATTGTAGATAATAATGCTAATGTTGATTTTATGGCAATGGAAACAAGAACTTATGGTACAGAAAGAAAAGTATCATTCTTGGATACAATAAAGTCTTGGATAGTAGGTAAAACTGCCAAGATGCTTTTAAATGACCCAACAGTAGAAAAAGCAGAGGATGGCAGATACTACATACCAGAAGGCGATTCTATGGCTATGTTAGGTGGACATTATACCGATTCTGGTGTTAAAGATTTGGGAAGAGATTTGACAAGCACATTCAGAATGGCTGTTAATAAACTTGTCACTAAAGGTACAGATGATTATTCATTCTTAGAAACATTAGTTGAAGAATTTGAAAATGAAGCAGTTAAAAAAGAGTCTATAGAATGGCAAGGCGACGAAGATGAATCTGAAATTTCAAATGAATGCGAAGAAGCAGAACAAGAAATGGATTCTACAAAAGAGTACTTTAACAGTAGAGCAAATTATGCTTATTTTGATTATAATGTAGTTTGTAATCAAAGAACAATAGAAGAAATTGAAGTAGACATTACTTTTGAAGTTAATTTGAACAAAAGTGATACACCACAAGTAAGTATTGATTTTACAAAGGCACAAGAATTTTATTCAAAAACAGATCAAAAAGAAATGTTAGAGGTTAAGATAGCAGAAGCATTTACAAACGTTTTAAGAGCAGAAGGAAACCTTTTTAATTCCTCAGACATTACAGTAACAACACATCTTTTTACTGGCCCAACTATAGAGTTTAAATTTAGAATTGAAGAATCTTTTTCTGGAACTTATGATGCTAATCAAATGGGTTCAAAAGGACTTAGAATTCTAAATAACTTAGATTTTGATACAGAGATACTAGAATTAGTAATACAACAATGTATGAATCTTGGATTAGTCGCCCCTCCAGTTGTAAAACAGCAGAATGTTCAAGATACAATACAAAGATTTGCAGATGAAGCAGCATCAGAAGGAAATCATTTTAAGTGGTCAGATGATTCAAATGAAGATAGAGGTGAAGATATTTTTATGCTTGTAGTAGACCCAGCAAGGATAGCACATAATTCAAATCTTCCAATTATTGCAAAGATACCAATTCCATATATTAACGACCCTCCTATGGAAGAAGAACAAAATGAATATACTTTAGATAAGATAGTAAAAAGAATAAGGGATAACGGCTCAGCAATTGCATCATTGATTAATAAAAATTTAGAAACTAAATTTTCAGAAAACAAATCAATAGGTAAACCATTTGGTAGAGAAGCAGAAGAAGAAGCAAAAATTCATAGAACAAGAAGTTTAAATGTAACACCATTTAATGATGTATTTGAAATTCAAGTATTTGCACATTACGAAGATGTTGAAGCCGCTAAAATTAAAGGTTCTGATTTTCTTAATGTTAGAATGAAGTTTAATATTAAAATTGACAGTGGACTTCAATCTGAACAAGAAATTGTGAATGTTCTTAATTTTATGGATAGAGTAGGTGCTGGTGAAGGATACGAACAATTATTAGATCTTGCTACTGATATGTTTAAAGAACACTTTAATAAAGTTGATCCAATGTTTTCTTATTATTTCCAAGAAGAAGAAAGAAAATTAATTGGTGGAGTAAATAGAGCAGCATCACAGCCAGTAAAAACTTCAACTATTCCAAAACCTCCAAGTATTGACATTTCAAGATCTCCTTTATTTTCTGGAATTCCTGTTACACAAGGTCAACATATGAACGAAAACAATAAAAAGAAACTAGTTATTAACGAAAGATTCAAACGTTTGTTGAGGAACATGAAAAAATGATTATGGAAGGCATATTGAAAAATTGGAAAGGTTTCTTAAAAGAGGGTTTCACCGAACAAGGAACACCAGACCTTAAATACTATGCTTTTGATTGGGATGATAACGTAGTGTTCATGCCAACACAAATTATTCTTCTTGATACACAAGGAAAAGAAGTTGGTATGTCAACTCACGCTTTTGCTAGAGAAAGATCAAAGATAGGAAAAGAAGAGTTTGAGTACGAAGGTAACATTATCAAGGGGTTTGCAGAGAATCCATTTAGAAATTTTAGAGTCGAAGGTGATGCTCAATTTATAAACGACGCACCAAATGCATCATTAGGCCCATCTTTTAAAGATTTTAAAGAATGTATTGAAGGTGCTTCAATCTTTGCTATAATAACTGCTAGAGGACACAACCCAAACACATTAAAACAGGTTTGTAAAAGTTACATTATGTCTAAGTTTGGCGGAATTGATACTGATAAAGTAATAGCCAGCATTAAAAAGTATAATGAGTTATATGGTTCTTCAAATACTAATGAAAATTCTGCGTTAATAGACGATTATTTAGAACTTTGTCAGTTTAGTCCTGTAAGTAATCCACAAATTGCTGGTACAGATTCCGCTGCTGCCGCAAGTCCAGAAGAATTAAAAGCATCTGAATTAGAAAGATTTATAAAGCATGTTGATCAACAAGTTAAAAGAATCAATAAAAATATTACTAAAGGACAAACTAAAGAAATTGGTTTTTCCGATGATGATCCAAAAAATGTTGATTATATCCTATCTCATTTTGCTTTAAGAGATCAACAGGGTAGATTTAGAAAGGGTGGTAAAAGGATAAAGGTTAAGTATACAGGCACACATTAATGGATAAAGACAAAAAGATCAAACAACTTGAAGAACTTGTAAAAGAATTACAAGAAGAGAATGATCTTTTGTGGAATTATCTTGATGAAATAAGAGAAAGCGAAAAGGCTCTTATGAGAGAAATACAAATTGCAGTTGACGACTATGTTACTAAACAAATGAAACCTATTGGGGATGCATAGCACTATTTACTAATGTGGAAGAGGTAAATATGTCTTGTCCAAAAAGGAGTTTGTGTCAGTAGGTGACGTTGTATTTCTAAAGAAAAGAAAAAACATGCGACCACCAAGGTATTCAGAAGGCCCAGATGAGTTGGGAGCAGGGACTATTGTTGAAATTTTAACTGAATTGTTTCTTTATCCTCACGAAAAGAATATTATTTTTGAATACGATTCTGACCTTGACCCAGAATATGTATCTTATAAGATGAAATCAGAGAAAGATAAAGAAGTCATAAAAACGTCTATATGCAAAGTGTTTTGGCATGGAGTTAGCAAATATAGATGGGAATACGAAAACGATTTGAAAAAAATCTTATCTTGACACTATAAACGGAAGGGTTATGATAGAAGCATGGAACCGATTAGTACAAGGCATATGGAAAAGGCTTCGGCTCGTCGTGAACACTTTGAAAGAGGTGGTACTCCTGCTATGTGGCGGGGAAGTAGCCGCAGATTTAAAGATAAGCGAAAGGAAGATGCCAAAAACTCCTGTCGTTCTAATAAAAGAGGAACCCGTGAAGATTAAAACAGGTGATCTTGTAAAAACAATCAATAATTGGAATGGTTGGATTACATTAGGAATTGCGTATGAACATACAGACGCTCCAAGAAACTTATGTGATTGTCCACCGTTAAGTGATTATATCTATATTCAAGCAATAAATGGACAAATTGCAGAGAATCCAATTGTAGATCTAACAAAACTAGGTGGTTATAGAAGAGAAAATATTGAGTTAATTTCATCTAACATGGAGTAGTGATGAACAAGACAAATAAAGATGGTTATTCTTATATTGATGGAAATTATGTAAAGTCAAATCCTCCACCAGAGGTTGTTGTAATTAGAAAGGCAATTATTAAGGAAAATAAAGAAAGTCCAAGCAAGGGTTGACAACCACTAAACGAAAGGGTAATGTATAAGCATGACACGCACCGAATGGATTAGCAACTACTGCGAACAAAAGCGCAATCTGTTTGACATTGCCTTTCAGTTTTATTCTCTATACAACAAGAGGAAGAATTGTCCTAAGCAATTTGAGATTATCTATAAGTATAGAAATCCATCTAAGTCAAAGAATGGAGTTATTCCTACTGAGGGTGAATTCAATCTTCTTGTGAACAACAAACACTTTCAGAGGTTTGTAAATAAGGTGACCAACCCTAAGTATAAGGTTGGAGATCTTGTTTGCATTAAGGTTCTAGAGTTTGGATTGCACAGCAGTATTCCACGATACAAAATGACTGCTGGTGTTGTGGTAAAGGTTGACCCTCGTATTGACAAAATCTGGTATGAAATTAAGTTGTTTAACGACCCCAACAATACCAGTTTTGAGCAGCAGAATAGGGTTAAGAAGATTGAGTTTCGTAACCTTGACAAGATTCATAGAAGGAGATAATCTATGTTCATGAGAATCCTAGTATTTCTAATGGCCCTTCCGTTTCTCTTTTTTAGTGGTCACGGATGATTAGTTTTATTCTTGACACAGTACTAAAGACAACTTTAATTCTTTTCTTTTATTATGTTATTAGTTTCTTTACAGGATTTATAAATTAAAATTAGAGTTGGGTTAAGAACTAATTATTTGTTTAGGTTGAACTCTGCTGCCAACCTATTGCTCCATTAGGTAACAAAGTCCTTGAGTGTTTTCTCAAGCATACTGGTTATGGCTAGCATACTAATTATAGCGCAGATAGCACGGATTATGGCGAGAGTATAATCCCCCTTCTCTAATTTTAATTTATCCTGTGGAGTCCTAATGCTAGAAGTTATTTGTGGTGGAATGTATGCTGGTAAATCTGAATTACTTATCCACCGTTTAAAGAGAGCATCATACGCAAATAAAAACATTGTTGCGTTTAAGCCAGCAATTGATGATAGATACTCTGTAGAGAAAATTGCTTCACATTCGGGTCACACATTTGATTCGATTCCTGTGAAGAATGTTTTAGACATTAGCAATTACATCACAAACGATACACAAGTTATAGGTATTGACGAAGCACAATTCTTTGATGATTTAATTATTCAAATTGTTGAACTTCTTTCTAAAAATTTAGATGTTTATGTGGCAGGATTAGATTTAGATTCTGCTGGAAAGCCATTCGGTAGTATGCCTCACTTGCTTGCTATCGCTGATAAGGTTACTAAGGTATCTGCCGTCTGTATGAAGTGTGGTGCTGATGCTACACGTTCACAGAGACTTGTCAACAATACAGAACAGGTTATGGTAGGAGCAAATGGAACCTATGAAGCCCGATGCCGCAAGTGCTGGAGTCCCTAGTTTTTCTGTTGGAGAACTTGCTGCTTGGACTCACGATATGCACCTTGAAAAGTATAGTTTTATCTTTACTGAGGTTCTTATTAAAGACATACAGTTTGACGAAAATAGTTGGTATTATGAACTTATGGTACTTATGAACGGTTCAGAATTTACTTGTTTTGAGCGTAATCTTAGACCGCTTGATGAAGCCATGATGAAGGAACGTACATGGAGAAAGAAGATTTAATACCAATCGGTGCCTACGTTAGACATATGTGGGTGCATGAGTTAGATGGACTACAGCCAAGAGATGGTATTATAATTGAGCATGTTACAGTATTTGGAACAAACTTTAACGCATATAAAGTTTTCTTTATACATGAAGATGATTATGACATTTTTACTACTGCACAATTAGAAGAAGAATTTCAAATCTTATCGGAGAACTAAAATGAAGTGGCGTTATGGTATTGTGAAATACAGGCATGAACTTAATCAAGACCATAGGTTCTACGGTATTGGTGAACTTTATTATGAAACCGATCCTCTAAAGCCTTTTCTTTGCACAGATAAACCTGTTCAGCCTTTTGTTGAAATTGATGAAGAGGACAATGAAACCCCTACAGAAGCAATGGAGAAAGTGTTGACAATGATGCTGAATGACATTAAGAAGTATCCACCTTTCGATGTTGATGGGCCTTTTGAAAAGGAACCAGACCATCACGCAGAAGATTGGGTCGATGAACTTACAGACGAAGAACCATACGCTGGACATTTTGACGATTACGGGCTACAGGAATACTATAAGAGTATCGAAGAAGGCGAAGATGATGGAGGCTTTTAAAGTCGGAGACATTGTTAGACTTCGGAACTATTCCGCAGAAGAAACCAGAAACTATGGATACATTCTTGAGATTAAACCTAAAAGCAAGTATCCTTGGAATGTTAAAGTTATGTTCTTTGGTGTAGGCGATGTTCATGGAGAATATGGTGCTTATACTGAAAAAGATTTAGTGAAGGTGTCTGATGAATAAGTGGAAGAAGAAATACAAGAAACTTAGAAAGAAGTATCTTTTACTTAATCAAGGTTCTTTGCTGCATTGTGAGAAGTGTGGATGGAACACAATTATTCCTTATGA
>Ga0114980_10000526_pt1 | contig 28054 bp, 24 predicted proteins | sample S_140806_EF_Meta_FD_87018 | JGI IMG/M metagenome (GOLD analysis project Ga0114980, IMG submission 87018) | Freshwater microbial communities from Lake Simoncouche, Canada to study carbon cycling - S_140806_EF_MetaG | ecosystem: Environmental > Aquatic > Freshwater > Lake | place: Lake...
AGTTGTTGCGGAATGCATAGGAATTCCATTCAAGTCCGATGCCCGTAACCAATTGCAAATTGTGCTTCACGATCGGAATATTATACTGACCGATGTTCCATGCAATTGAACGTGAACGCGCATAATCTAATTCAAGGAATGGATAACCAAAAGGTACGGTCATGCTGTTAGAAGGTGTGAGGTATCCATTTACTCCAATATCAACTCCTTCCCAGTATTTGAATTTTGGTTTTGATTCAACATGTAGTGAGTCATCACACACTGCAAAAGCAGCTGGGGTAAACAATGTGAATGCGGCGATTGTGTAGAATATCTTTTTCATAATAGTTGGTTTCTGTTTGTTTCTTGAACATAAGACGGCGGTATGTTTGTATTAGTTACAGCCCTGCCGTTAATTTGCAGCGAACCGCAATAATTATGTCAGAAAACAAGAAATTAAACATGGAAGAACTCGGACGAATAAACCCCGAAGAGTTCCGAAGTGCCGAAAAAACTCCACTTCTACTTGTACTAGATAGTGTGCGGAGTATGAATAACGTAGGTTCCGTGTTTCGTTCTGCAGATGCATTTCGCCTTGAAGGAATTCTGTTGTGTGGAATTACGCCTCGTCCGCCGCACCGCGAGATTCAAAAAACAGCACTTGGCGCCACAGAAACAGTACGTTGGTCACACATCGAAAATGCACTAGCTGCAGTTACGCAATTGAAGAATGAAGGATATGTAATTATTTGCGCCGAACAAGTTGCCAATAGCAAGTTGCTTTCCAAGGCAGAATTTTCTTCGGACCACAAATACGCCATCATCCTGGGCAATGAAGTTGATGGTGTTGATCAAGCGCTGATTGAAATAGCTGATTATTGCATCGAGATTCCCCAATCCGGAACAAAACACTCGCTAAATATTTCTGTTGCGGCAGGAATCATTGCTTGGGAAGTGTATCGACAGGTGATTCATTGATCATTTTGCCATTCATTTGAATGCACAATGTCAAATGTTCAATGTTCAATTAAGGAAGTAAATACAGTATCAAAACTTTCATACTGCCGGTAGGCGATTCATTGATACTTGTTCATTGAGCGTTTGGCAGTGATCATTTTGCCATTTATTTGAATGCACAATGTCAAATGTTCAAAGTACAATGAACAACGTGCAGGCATAAAAAAAGCCCGCTTCTTTCGAAGCGGGCTTTCGTACCTTGGAATTTTAATTAGTCAACGAGTCCTTTGAACTCAGCATCTTCGCGATACTTCAAGAACTCAACATCTGTTTTCGCTTTCGCCTTCAAAGCAGCGTCTTTAGAGATCGCAGTGCGAAGGTTGTTGATCAACATGTCTTTGTTGCCTTTGCGAGCACCAATGATAGCTTTCAAGTAGTAAGATACTGCATCTTCTTTATCAGAACTTGCATCCAATGTAGCCAAAGCTCCATCGTAGTCACCGCTCAACACTTTTGCAAGAGCAACGTTGAATGATTTGTTAGTTCCGAAGCTATTCAAAGCATCAGCATACTTACCATCTTGGATGTCTACAAGTCCGAGGTTGTAAGATACTTCTGTACCAGCAGATTTTGCTTTGTTGAAAGTCTCACGTGCAGACTTACGATCACCTTCCCAACGCATAACGATTGCTTGGTTGTTCATGATGACAGGGTTGTTTGCAGACTTAGCAGCAGCACGTCCGAATGCAGCTTTAGCATCAGACAATTTGTTCTGCTGAAGATAAATGCAACCAACGTTGTTAGCAGTTCTCCAATCGTTTGGATACAAACGCTCAGCTGATTTGTAGAAATTTAATTTCTCGTTTAAATCATTAGTCAACGTTGCAGCGTAAAGAATTTCTTCAACCGACAAGCTATCTGCAGTTGTACGTGCCAAAGCAAGGATTTGCTCGTCTGTACGGTTATGTTTGATAGCATTTACTGTAACTACAGAACGACGAAGGCTAGGAAGGATGTCTTTCTTCAATTCTTCATACGTCTCAGACATATTTTTGATTTCCTGCTCACGCTTTTCTCCATCAGGATACTGAGAAAGAACGCGAAGGATAAGTTCTTTGTCTTTGATTGAAGACTTAGAAACTTCATCCTGGAAACCAGGCCAGTCTTCAGCAACTGTTTGCTTCTGGTAAATTGCATCATTCTGACCAGCAGGGAAAGGATTCTTCTTGTCTTTAGAAGCTCCGATCATGTCTTTTTTAGACTTCTCGTAACGATCTTCAGCCAATTTAGCATTTCCGTTAGACTCACCATCAGGTGATGCATAAGAAGAAATGCTGATGTTCGTGATCTCCATGTTCGGGTTGTTCGCATTCGCCTTAGTGAAATCGTTCACCGGCTTCATTGCTTCACCTTTGTTGTCTTTCTTCGCAACATAAGATGTGCTGCTGATTACGAAGTATGACTTACCTTCAACGGCAACTGGCGTAGTTTTTTCAAACTTGTCCTTACCGATGATTGCTTTGTCATCATTCTTCAACAAGTATGGAGTGATGATTGTACCGTGACCAACAACGCGTGAAGGCATTTCCTTCATTTTGTTTTTCACCTGACCAGAAGCATTCACTTTCATGTCCGCATCCAACATATCAGGGGTGTAAGGTACTTTATCAGTGTAGGTGTAAGAACCTCCTGTTTTGTAGTTGATTTTGGTTCCTGTTCCTTCAGCCTTCTCTCCAAGAAGAGTAACTTGCTTGAACTTGTGATCACCCAACTGCGGGGTAACGTTCAAAACAACCTTTTTGCCGAAATATTTCGCAGGATAGTTGATTGTAATTGATACAGCAACACTGTCGCCATGCATCTCAGCAGGGTTAGGAGTAACAGAATACTGTACAAGTGCCTCTTTCTTAGCCATTTTGTTCAAGCCAGTGCAGGAAGCAAAGCCGAACATAGCAAGAAATGCCAAGCCAAAGATGTTAAAAGTTGATTTTTTCATGATCAGGTAAGGATTTCCTTTTTGGTACGGCGCAAAATTATAAAAATTCCTGAAAAAAGAAAGGTTTTTTCCCCCTGCATTTAGCGGATTTTTCAGGCAGGAATTAACTTCGGATAAGATGTAATCCTGGCGAATGTGGTTTTTCCAACAACCGCTGGACGGCTGCGACCAAAGCCTCTGGTCCTAATTCATGGTCAACCCACAATACGGGCATTCGCTTCTCTCCAGCAAAAAACTGTTGGTATCCCGATCCAACCTTCTGTAAATACTCTGAACTAATGTTTTTCTCAAACTCTCTTCCACGTTTATTGATTTGACGATGAAGGGTTTCGTGCGACCTATGCAGGTAAATAACCAAGTCAGGAACAGGGATAGATGCGGCCAGAACTCCATAAACGCGCTCAAAAAGCTGCATTTCTGCTCCTTTTAGGTTCACCCGGGCAAAAACAAGCGATTTTTCCCACAAATAGTCGGCAACTACTGGTTTTCCATGCGCCAACGCCTGTTTCACATTTCGAAAACGCTCCTCCAGAAAAGATAGCTCAACCGTAAAAGCATAACGGTCGGGTTCTACATAAAAGTCGCGCAGAAATGGATTCTCTTCAAATTGTTCCGGCAAAAACAAGGTTTGCTGTCGCTCGGAAAGCATTTGAGCAAGGGTCGTTTTCCCAGCACCGATGTTGCCCTCAATGGCAATATACTTATAACCTTCGTTGCTCATTTTCATTGAAGGGGCAATACTACGGAACTGTCGGGGCAAATCGCAAGTAATTGGGCAATTGTTTTTCCGAAAACAGGATGTAGCATGTCGCCAGCAATTTCAGCCGATGGTTGTAATACAAACCTGCGACTCTCCATGTGTGGATGCGGAACAATCACCAATTCGGAAGTGATGGATTGATCTCCGAATAGAATAATATCAATGTCAATGATTCTCGGTCCCCACTTCTCCACTCTTCTGCGCCCCATGTTCTCTTCGATTAGTAAAATATTTCGCATGAGTTCAACGACTGTACACTCAGAGCGTAATCGCACAGACATATTTAGAAAATCGGGTTGGTCAGTTTTACCCCAAGGTGGTGTTAAATATATATTTGAAATACGCAAATCGGAAGAGTTCGGCGATTCGCCAAGCAGATCGACCGCTTTTTGCAGTTGCCGCTTGGGATTACCTGTATTACTTCCTAAAGAAAGGAGCACATCTGTGATCATTTGGCGAAAATACCGATTATCAACTTCTGATTTCAATTCCACAGTTGTCGCTTTTTGACAAGCATAGAATTCTGACCTTTGATCAACTTTTTGATCCTCATTGTAACAAACTACCAATACAATCAGTCTCAGTCCAAACTAAACTATATATGAAACAATTCTTCGGTTCACTTCTTGGCGCCATTTTGGGTGTTGTTATTGCATCACTCATTTGCCTCTTCGTTATAATTGGTGTTATTTCTTCGGCCTTTTCAGGAAAGTCGGATGTAAAAGTGGCGAACAACAGCATATTGCATGTGCGCTTAGACGGACCCATTATAGAACGCGAGCCGAACAATGAATTCGCAAAACTTACCGGATTCACAGATGAGCGTAAAATGGGACTGGACGCAATCCTAAAAACAATTTCAGATGCCAAAAGCGACGAAAATATCAAAGGGATTTTTCTCGAAACACAAGATGTCGATGCAGGAATGGCAAGTGTGGAAGAAATCCGAAAAGCACTAATTGATTTTAAGAAATCCGGAAAATTCATCTATGCCTACGGCGAATCGTACACGCAAAAAGGATATTACTTATCGAGTATTGCAGATCAAGTGTATTTGAATCCGCAAGGAGGAATGGAATTTAAGGGAATTGGTGCTCAAATCATGTTCTACAAGAAAATGCTGGAGAAACTGAACATTAATGTGCAGATTTTTCGTCACGGCAAATTCAAAAGTGCGGTCGAACCATTTGACTTAGAGAAAATGAGTGATGCCAATCGTTTGCAAACCATGACATACATCAGTGCCTTGTGGAATCACATGCTTACTGGAATTTCTGCTGAACGCGGAGTTGACGTGAACACCCTGAATACCATTGCCACCAACCTTTCAGTACGTAATGCGAATGATGCAGTAGGTCAGAAACTAATTGACAAAACAATGTATTATGATCAAGTAGTTGACGCATTAAAAGCAAAAGTTGGTATCGCCAAGGAAGCGAAACTTGAATTGGTGACACTCAACAACTATATCGATTCAAAAAATAACGGAGACAAGGAAGATATTGTTCCTTCACGAAATAAGATTGCAGTGATCTATGCAACAGGAAGTATCGAAAGCGGCGAAGGAGATGATGAAACAATCGGATCGGATCGCATTGCAGGAGCTATTCGCGAAGCGCGTGAAGATAGCAGCGTTAAAGCCATTGTACTTCGGGTGAATTCTCCTGGTGGAAGTGCGTTAGCAAGTGATGTGATTTGGCGCGAAGTATCCTTGACTAAGGGTGTAAAACCCGTTGTAGTTTCCATGGGTGATGTAGCAGCATCAGGAGGATACTACATTTCATGCGCCGCAGATATAATCGTTGCTGAACCCAATACAATCACCGGATCCATTGGTGTTTTTGGATTGATTCCAGAAGCAGGAACATTATTGAGTGAGAATATTGGTATTACAATTGATACATTAAATACCAATAAAAACGCTGGAATTGGTTCTATGTTTCGTCCGGTTTCTTCGTTGGAAACTGAGGTAATTCAACAAGGAGTTGAAGAAGTGTATACAACCTTCATTACACGCGTTGCAGAAGGGCGACATATGAGCACTGCAGAAGTGGACAGTATTGGCCAGGGGCGCGTGTGGGCAGGAACAGATGCACTACGTATTGGATTAGTAGATACACTTGGTAGTTTGAATGATGCAATTGCCCTTGCAGCTCGAAAAGCTAAACTTGGCAACGATTACCGCATCCGCACATTGCCTGCAATGAAAGATCCATTTGCCGACTTCTTACAAGGAACAAAAGAGCAGGCTAGTCAGGCATTTCTTGTTCAACAATTGAGCATTTTTAAGGACCAATACTTCATTTTCCGTCGTAGCCAGATTTTGCTGAATTCAAAAGGGGTTCAGGCTCGCATGGCCTACGATTTGATCATAGAATAGTCAGCGTTTCTTAAAATACCAGTTGTTTGTCGATTGATTCAGTATTTGAGCTGTCCGTTAAATAGAATCTTCCTATTTTCGTGCTGCTCAAATCTAGCGACATGAAAAAACTTCTTTCTACACTCATCTTATGTATTGCAGCCTTATCATCACAGGCGCAAACGTATACACAAACAACAGTTGTTACTGGGTTGAACTATCCCGTTGCATTTGATATGGCACCGGATGGTCGCTTCTTCATTACGCAAAAGGGAGGAAACTCATTACCAACAGTTGATGCGCAAATCAAAATTTATGATGCGAACGGAAACTTCGTTGGCATATTTGCAGATTTGACTGATTCAGTGGATTGCGATTTCGAACGCGGATTGCTCGGAATTACACTCGATCCTGATTTTACCACTAACCATTATGTATATGTGTATTACAATTTCAACTCAAACTCAGTTACAGGGAATGGTGATGAGCGTATTCGTATTGATCGCTTTACTGAAGTGAACAATGTGGGAACTCAAAAAACAATCATTTTCGATTTGGATGTAGCCAACAATATTGCAGGAAATCACGTTGGAGGAAACCTTCACTTCCGTCCTACTGATCCTGGACATATTTACTTCACCATTGGGGATCTTGCCTATCAGTTGAGTAATCCTACACTCAATTACGCAAACAAGTTGACCAATCCTTACGGAAAAGTATTACGCATCAGCAGTACACCGGGAGCACCTGTTCCTACAGACAACCCATTCTATGACGATGGAAATCCATTGGCAACAAACTGCGATTGGATATGGAGCTACGGTCACCGCAATCCGTTCGATTTCTGCTTTAGTCCTGTAAACGACTCACTATATATTTCCGAGAACGGACAAAACGCTTGGGACGAACTAAACCTTGGACGTAAAGGCGGATTTTACGGATGGGCGAACTGTGAAGGGTTGTATGTAAACGCTTCCACAACTACACTCTGCTCTACTCCGGACATTGATCCATTGGAAACTTGGGGATCTCCACTTCCAGCTGTGACAGGAATTGTTTTTTACAGCAGTACTGTTATGCCTGAATTCGATAACCACGTTCTCGTAGCAGATAACGATTACGGACGCGTATATGATATTACTTTAGGCAATGCTCCAGCATACGATCAATTTGTAGGTCGTACGCAATGGATGGATATGACCACTTCAGGTGGATTGACCACATTGAAACAAGGTCCTGAAGGATGCATTTACGCGATGAAAGGCGGATATACTACCAATGGCCAGATTTATCGCGTTTGTCCGCAAGGACTAGGAACTCCTGAATTTGCCACAAGCAATTTCTACCTCAAGCAAAATGCTCCGAATCCATTCAGCACAACATCAAACATCACTTACAAACTTCAGCAATCGGCTTACGCCACTATCACCTTGTTTGATGTTTTTGGGCGTGAGGTTGCTGTTCTTGCCGATGGAATGCAATCTGCAGGTGAGCACACGCTTACTATTGACGTTGTAGAACTTGGCTTGACCGCAGGAATGTATTTCTGCACCATGCAAAGCGGAGAGCAAAGTCAAAGTGTGAATATTGTGGTTTCTGAATAACTGAGATCAGACCTCTGTTGTCAGACCTCAGAGATCAGACCTCAGAGCACAGAAGATAGTTTGAAAAGTCCGTACGTTGTGCGGACTTTTTTTATTGACTTCTGTTTCCCCAACCAACGGATTTTCAGCGAAAAATCTCAACATGCCAGAGCTAGTTCGCAGGTCTGAAATCTGATTTGTTATAAGTACCTTTGCACCATGTCTACAGTAACACCATACAACTCTTCAGCGGGCAAGAAAGAGCAGGTTGCGGAGATGTTTGATCACATCGCACCGCAATACGATTTTCTGAATCAGGTTTTGTCATTCGGCATTCACAAAGGATGGCGAAGAAAATCGGTAAAGAAGTTACTTGCGCTGAAACCGAAAGTGATGATGGATGTGGCTACCGGAACCGGAGACTTTGCCATTGAAGCTGTTCGACAACTTTCACCAGACAAAATTGTTGGAGTAGACATTTCCGAAGGCATGATGAAATTCGGTCGAGAGAAAGTGAAAGAGAAAAAACTGGATCACATCATTTCTTTTGAGGGAGGAGATTCCGAAAATTTACCTTTTCAACCCAATACTTTTGATGCGATTACTGTAGGATTTGGTGTCCGCAACTTCGCTAACTTGGAAAAAGGTGTTAACGGAATGTTCAATGTACTGAAGCCGGGCGGTATGCTTGTTGTGCTGGAATTCTCCAAGCCAAGAAAATTCCCAATGAAGCAAGGGTATAAGTTTTATTCTCGCTTTATACTTCCCGTGATCGGACGCATTTTCTCCAAAGATCAACGTGCCTATTCGTACTTACCGGAATCAGTGCAAGCCTTTCCCGATGGCGAAGATTTCCTGGCTGTAATGAAAAAGTGCGGATTTTCTGATGTTCAGTGGCAACCTTTAACGTTTGGCATCGCCTCTATATACACAGGACGCAAATAACACGTACTAAAGCAATAAACTATCTTTAGACCCGTTAACCTTTTATAATGAGACTTATTCGATTCGTATTGATTATCGCCTGCTTTGCATGTGCAATGCCAGCTCAGGCGCAACAACACAGAGGACCGCAAAATCGCCCAGAATACTATGGCGATGTTATTCACTTCGGATTTTTCCTCGGTGTAAACAGAACTAATTTTTTGATCACTCCAGTAAATGATCTTGCTGCAGCTGCAGGAGATTCGCTGAAGACCATTCTTTCTTCACCAAGCACCGGATTCAATCTTGGAATAGTTTCTGAGATGCGTCTTATGGAATACGCCACCCTGCGTTCAACACCGGATATCGCTTTCGGTTCGAGAAATATTGAATATCATTTCGAAGGCACAGACACCTTTGACGTCGTTAAGAAAGTTGAATCTACTTTCCTAAATTTTCCTTTGTCGGTAAAAATAAGATCGAAGAGATTAAATAACTGTGCAGCTTATATGATAGGTGGATTCAAATACACTATTGATTTGGCGTCGCAAAAAGATGCACGAAACACTATACCGGGGCAAGAGGTAATCAAATTAAATAATATTGACTTTGGGTACGAAGCGGGTGCGGGTATGGATTTTTTCCTTCCTTACTTTAAATTCGGTATTGAGCTCAAAGTCGGAATGGGAATGCGCAATCTGTTGGTAAAAGACCAAACGATCTACGCACAATCACTGGATCGTTTGCGATCAAAAGTATTTCTCGTGTCTTTCACATTTGAAGGATAACCGGCGATGATTCACAACATTCAGCTTGTTGTTTCACCGTACAACGCCTCTTCAGAAGCAAATCTTCGTGAAATTCTTTCAGAAGAATTGGAAGTTGCTCCTTCTCAAATCAGTGGATTCAAAATCAAGAAAAAATCTATTGATGCGCGATCACGTCAGATTAAAGTAAACCTTACGCTTGAAGTTTACGTTGATGAGCCAGTACAAGCAACGAGGCTCACATGGACACCGAATGATGTTTCCAAAAAAGAATCCGTCATTGTCATTGGTGCTGGTCCGGCAGGACTATTTGCAGCGCTTCGGCTGATTGAATTAGGCAAGAAACCAATCATCCTCGAACGCGGGAAAGATGTTCAAGGTCGCAGAAGAGATCTTGCAGCAATCAATAAACTTCATGTAGTAAACCCCGATTCGAATTACTGTTTCGGAGAAGGCGGAGCAGGAACATATTCCGATGGAAAATTATACACCCGCTCAAACAAGCGCGGAAACGTTCAGGAAATACTTGAACTTTTCGTAGCGCATGGAGCCGATGAATCGATTCTTTCAGAAGCACATCCTCACATAGGAACGAATAAGCTACCGCAGATCATCATTGCAATGCGGGAGAACATCCTGAAGGCAGGCGGAGAAGTGCATTTCAATACTCGAGTAACTGATTTCACACTGAAAGGAAATAAGATTACAGCAGTAATTGCAGAAAAAGAAAATGTTGCAGTAGAATATCCCTCCAATGAAATAATTCTGGCGACAGGACATTCCGCCCGCGATATTTTTGAATTACTGCATCGCAAAAACATTCTGATCGAAGCTAAACCATTTGCGATGGGAGTACGTGCAGAACATCCGCAAGCATTGATTGACTCCTTGCAATATCACTGCAAACCGTATGAAGTTGAAAACACGCGTGCTTATCTTCCTGCTGCATCTTATTCGTTAGTGCATCAAGTGGATGGCAAAGGTGTTTATTCGTTCTGTATGTGTCCGGGTGGAATTATTGCACCATGTGCTACTGCTCCGGGAGAAGTTGTTACTAATGGATGGTCACCATCGAAGCGAAATAATCCATTCGCAAATTCAGGAATTGTTGTTGCTGTAGATCCGCAGGAATTAAAGGAGTATGCGCATCATGGTCCTTTCGCAGGATTACGATATCAGCAAGACCTGGAGAAAATGGCCTGGATTGCCGGAGGAAAAACACAAGCTGCACCTGCGCAGGGAATCGAAGATTTTGTGAAGGGGAAACTCTCCTCCAAACTTCCAGACTGTTCGTATCAACCCGGAGTAACATCAGCACCATTGCACGAGTTATTACCTGCATCAATCGGAAAACGATTACAGGAAGGATTCAAAGCATTCGGTGCAAAAATGAACGGATACTTATCCAACGACGCCTTGATTGTTGGTGTTGAATCGCGAACATCGTCTCCTGTTCGTATACCACGTGATTATGAGAAACTGCATCATCCGCAGATCGTGAATCTTTTTCCGTGCGGAGAAGGTGCCGGCTATGCAGGAGGAATTGTAAGTGCGGCGATTGACGGAAGGAAATGTGCTGAGGCTAGCGCATTGAACATTGAACATTCATAGATTGACATTGAACATTATTCCTGTTTCAATAATGTCAAATGCGCAACGTACAATTCTCAATGTTCAATGACTTACAAAAAGCGAAACCTCCCCGTGCCCTAACGAGGAGGTTTCTAATTTGACCTGGAAAAACGCTACATAAAACCAGGCCTGTCCGAAGGACTCCTTCGGAGCTAACTGTCGTAAGTGCCTGTCTGCCGACGTGCGGTAACAACGTTGCTGGCAAGGTAAATACGCGATCAGTTATATCTGTCATGCTTCAATATCCTCCACCAATGAACTGAGACAACTCTGAGCTACTGCTACTGAAATCAAACGCATTGTTCACGATATAATAGTTGTTCTTATCAAGGACCTTGCCATAAGCGAACTTCGCTAGATCCAATTTGGTGCTTTCAAAATCCAACAGTCCCATGAGCTGGGCAACTTGTGCAGAAGTCACTTTATTTACTGCCAAAGCTTGTTTTATGATCTGCAATTTGGTGCTCTCGAACGGTTTTGAAGATACAGTTGCCATCAACGTTTGAAAATCGGCGGCAGACATTCCTTGTTGCGGCATTGGAGGCCATCCCCAAGGAAAGTTCCCGGTTCCATTGCCATTGTTTCCTACGTTGCCATTGTTCGCTCCGTTGCCGGTAATTATTCCATACAAATACTGGAGAATCGGAACGATGGAAACAATATTCAGTTGGCCACGTTGTGTGTTCACCGCGGTAACCTGTGATGAATCGGGAACAAACACAAATCCATCGTACATCATTTCCGGTGCGGCAATCGTACGTACATGCGGATCTGCGGGTTTAGACATTTGCACGCGGTGAAATCCCGGAGTCAGATTACTGACATTGAAAGTTGTTGATGGCTCACCGAAATTATAATTGTCAACTGAAAGTACAAACTTCGAACTGTCCGCAGCTTTGAGCGTCAATCCTGAATTCTGCGCAAACATTGGTATACATACTGCAAAAGCAGCCAGAATCATCATTGTGCATTTGGGTTTCATAGTGATATCCTCCTTTCAAGTTCTCTTGGTTAATGATGAAGAACTTATTTACAGGAGGTAATCCAAGAGACGTGCCAAAATCAAGATAGTTTGTCGAAGCAACACAATCGAACAAATAAGTGGTAATGAAATTCAAGTAAATGGATGGAATAGCCGAACTTTGAAAATAGAAATGACCCAAATAGTAATTCACACAAGCATTAAAGCATCAGAATCAATTTGCTTCGATCTCGCAAGATCAGTTGACGTACACATTTCCTCGCTATCTCACACGAAAGAACGCGCAATAGCTGGAAGAACAAGCGGACTGTGTGAACTTAATGATATCGTTACTTGGGAAGCTAAACACTTTGGAGTTACGCAACAGTTAGTGGTTAAGATAACCAAAATGGATTTTCCTTACTTCTTTGAAGACGTGATGATAAAAGGTGTGTTCAAGAGTATGCAGCACCAACATTACTTCCAGGAGAAGAACGGAACAACATTAATGAAAGACATATTTTCATATGAAACTACTGGCTGGATTTTCGGGAAGATGTTTGATGTGTTGGTTTTGAATCGCTACATGACTCACCTACTGACCGAACGTAATCGAATATTAAAAACAATGGCAGAATCGATATGAGAAAACAGCCCTCAATTGCGTAATTAGGAAATACTCCAGCCTGAAGTCTGATATCTGAAGTCTGAGGTCTATCTTTGCAATATGAACTTCCTCGTCCGAATATTAATTTCAACAGCCGCTGTCCTCTTAACAGGCTGGCTACTTCCCGATTCATGGGTTCATGTTGACGGAATTGTTTCTGCGCTGATTGTTGCAGTTGTATTGGCATTTCTGAATCAGGTTGTAAAACCTATTCTCATTATCCTCACTATTCCAGTAACATTTGCAACGCTTGGACTATTTCTACTGGCAATCAATGCAGGAGTGATCATGATGGCCGATTATTTCGTTGATGGTTTTCGTGTTGGTGGTTTTTGGTCGGCGCTCGGGTTCAGTATTGTGTTGTCCATAGTGAATGCTATTCTCGGTGGAAATAAAAAGAACGGACAAAGCAATGTGCGCTTTACACGCTATGACAATAACACACAGTTCAGAGATTCCGATCAACACAATGACAATAATACTCCACGTTTAGGTTAGTGTTACAGTTCTCATGTCTCAATTCTCACATCTCAGGTCTACGAAATGAACTGGAACACACTTTTCTCCGAAGCGCGAATCACTGATAAAACCTACCAGCGAAAAACATCGCCGGACAGGACAAATTTCGAACGCGATTTCGATCGTGTGGTTTTCTCTTCTGCTTTCAGAAGATTGCAAGACAAGACCCAAGTTATTCCATTGCCGGAAAGTGACTTTGTTCACACGCGACTCACCCACAGTCTGGAAGTTTCCTGCGTTGCGCGTTCATTAGGAAAAATTGCAGGTAAAGTGATTATTGATCGTCATCAACTGCAGGATCTTCACGCATCAGACTTCGGTGCGGTATGTGCAACAGCTGCATTGGCACACGACATCGGCAATCCGCCGTTTGGGCATTCGGGTGAAGCTTCCATATCTCATTACTTCACTCAGGCAAAAGGTAAAGCACTGCGTGATGTAGTCACAAATGACAATCAATGGTCCGATCTCACCAACTTTGAAGGAAATGCAAACGGGTTCAAGATTCTGACCAATTACAATCCTGCTTCAGGAGGAAACGTGAATCTCACCTTCTCCACTCTTGCGGCGTTCACAAAGTATCCAACGCGATCCAACAAATCTCCAGAGCACCAAGAACTATTCTCAGGAAAAGTAAGTCAGAAAAAATACGGCTACTTCCAATCAGAGCAGGACATTTTCAAGACCATTTTCACGCATCTTGAAATTGAGCAGCTCACCGAATATGCATGGAGAAGACATCCTCTTGCGTTCCTGGTTGAAGCTGCTGATGACATTTGTTATCGCATTATTGACTTCGAAGATGGAATACGCATCGGACTGATTCCATTCCGGGATGGAGAAGAACTACTCAAGCAGGTTATTGCCAAAGAATTTGACCAGTCGCGCTACGATCAGATTGGCGATCAGCGCGAGAAGATTTCTTATTTGCGTGCGAAAGCAATTAATACGCTCATCAATACAACATCAGAACTATTTCTGGCGTATGAAGAAGATTTTCTGACGGGCAAGAAAGACGTTTCGCTCATTGATCTCATTCCGGAAAATATTTCCAAGCCGCTGAATGAAATTCTTTCACTCTCGATCGAACATGTTTATCGCTCCAAGAATGTAATTCAGATTGAAGTCGCGGGCTTTAATGTAGTAGCCGAATTGCTCGACACGTTTATCAATGCTGTGAATGATTATCATACGTTCGGCTCCAAGTTGAAAAAAGAACGTCCGTATTCCGATAAGCTGATTCGTCTTTTCCCGAAACAATTCCTAACGGGAAGCGAGGACCAATATCTGAGAATACTTCGTGTATGTGAGTTTGTCGCTGGAATGACAGATACGTATGCAGTGAGTTTGTTTAGAAGGATAAAGGGCATTGAACTGCCATTGTGATAGCCGCAAAGACGCCAAGGCGAAGAGAAAAAGCGCAGAGCAACTCTTGCAAAATAAATCAATAAATAAACTTGCCTTTGCGTCATTGCGCCTTTGCGGCCATGTTGAGCACTTGATAAATCCGCACCATTCCCATTGTATCCAAGGTAGAATATTCCTTCAACGCATCCATCTTCTCTGCTCGTGCGAAAATATCATTCTCCTTTTCAAGTCCCTCGTAAATAGCCATTGCATGACTACCGTTGCGAATCGTAATCTGATTGTAATGCAATTCCGGAACGAGAGCAGGTAAAACGTATTTCAAAGAAATTGATCCCATCATTTTCGGATCATGATACCAACCTTCAGAAAATGGTTTCATCAAATCAGCAGTACGCGACAAGCGTTGATCAATCTCAGAAGCAGATTCAGGGAACAACTTCTTCAGCTGATTCAATATCAAATTCTCTGCAGATACATCGTAAGCAAGAATCTTGCATTCGCCTTCAGTAGCTTTCAAAAAAGCAGCCAAAAATTCTTTGCGTGGATCTTCTCCTGGTTCTGCAACAAAAACAACATGCTCAACTGTCCCGCTAGTTGTGATTTTGTGAACCGAAAAAGCAAATGGCAACTGCGAGAATGGAGATGTGCCTTCGTATTTCGGAATTGCCGGTTGGAAACTTTCTATATCGACAAAAAGCAATTCCTGGCCCAAATTCTCGATATAACTTCGCAAACTCTCCTTATCGATGTGCACCTGATCTTTTGCTGCGGTTTTCACTTGCAGCACGGTCATCTTTGGCAACAAGTCTATTTCTTCTTTGGGAAGTGTACGGTAATCCGTGAATCCAGCGTCAAATAATCGTCCTTGCTCGCTGCGTGAAATTCCTGCTAACTGAAACGTACTCATCTCGGCCACCTGTTTCCAACATTGTCCACGAAAGTCGCATTCGAAAGGAGCAAAACACTTTCCTCCAATTTTCACCTCTGGCGCTTGAGGTAAACCGAGAATCAACTTTTGTTCTTCAGCAGCACGCATCAACTTCTCTTCTAACTTGAAGGCTTCTTCAGTAATATCAACGATTTTAAAAAGCTGCTGAAGATTAATTTCTCCTCGGCGTTTGTAGTAACTATCAATATGCACCAATGAAATTTTCTTCACATCAATCCCCGCGCCACGTGCTACAGCAAACTGCAATGCCGCATCAGAAATATTGGATGGTGAAATACGCAAACCGCTTTTTACTTCATACATCCTCCATTCTCCTTCGGCATGAACAAGAATATCAGCCATAATGAGAATTTCTTTGCATACAAATGCCGCTTCGTAAATAACGGTAGTTCCGCTTGCGATGAGCTCCTGCGTGCGCATTACCGCATCAACAGAGCGCGGACTCATACCCGAAGTAGCATCAATTCCTCCGGGAAATAATTTACGTGCAAGAATTCCTACATCGTTTCCGCGCTGAAGTATCGCACGTCGTTCCGGTGGCATCGGATCACGCAATTGCGGATAATGCTTATAGAAAAAAAGCGCTTTCGGACATTGCTGCCCGCGAAGGAAAGAGGTTTTGGAGAGGAGATAGTTTGACAACGAGCAAATATAGACATGAGAATTGAGAACTGAGACATGAGACTCGAGACCTCTCACAGCAGAAAGTTGCATCAAAATAAGCAAGCCTGTCCCAAATAAAAAGAACCTGAGAAGTGAAAGAAAACTCGTTTCACTTCTCAGGTCTGAGGTCAGAGGTCTGATATCTGAGGTCTAATTACACACAGACTCAATCAAACCCACATACGATGATTTTCTGATTTCGAGCGACTGCGAATACCTGAGGATTGCGTCAACTACATGTTGTGATGGTTCAAACTTGAAATCTTCCTGCACAAAACTCATTAATTCTTCAGGTTTGATACTTAAATCAGCATTTTTAAGAGTAGAAGTTTTTGGCATAGAATAGCTGTTGTTTCATATAAAACGTTGGACATTTTGGTTTATTGTGTGAAACAAAAGTTAGCCGCAGATTTGAATAACATCAAGGGGCAAAAAAAAATTCTTCTGGCGTTTCAAAGCCAAAAGAATTCTTTTTCTAACTATAAATCTGAGAATCTGCGACAAAAACAGCGATTACCTGATAACCGGAACCATCTCTTTCTTGTCAACCATCTTTCGAAGATTAATCACGGCATAGCGCATTCTTCCCAAAGCAGTATTAATGCTCACTCCTGTGAAATCCGCGATTTCCTTGAAGCTCATGTCCATGTAATTACGCATGATGAGTACTTCACGCTGCTCGTGTGGCAACTTCTCGATCATTTTACGCAAGTCTGAGCGAACTTGACCTTTTACAAGGCTGTCCTCAACATTCCCTTGGCGCAGCACAAGTACTGAGAAAATGTCGAATTCCTCTCCTCCATCAACCATTGGCATCCGTTTTTGACGTCTGAAATGGTCAATAACTAGGTTGTGCGCAATTCTCAACACCCAAGGCAGAAATTTGCCTTCGTCGTTATACGAACCTCTTTTAAGGGTGTGAATGACTTTAATAAACGTGTCCTGAAAGACGTCTTCTGCTAAATGACGGTCGCGAACAACCATCATGATATAAGAAAACACCCTTTTCTGGTGGCGGCTGATCAGCTGTTTTAAACAGGCTTCATCCCCGGCGATGTACAGGTCGACCAGTTCTTGGTCTTGCATTTGGTCGTAGCGCATGGTAACCTCCTTTTTGGTTTTCGGCAAAATGATGAAATGAAAACGTAGAGATTTGAGCTATAGACCGTCCTGTTTTTTCTTGGCAGAATAATCTGCCGGGTTTGATAATAATGAGTTATGACTTCGTTTAACGATGGAACTCCAAAAATGTTGCATCAAAAAGTACACAACCTTAATAAATAACCATCGTCTTGTACAAATATACTGTTTAGACTGAATTAGTCAAACTCTATGCCGTAATTTTACAGGCCTATTAAAATTACCCCTTTGGAGAACCCAGATTATCACAATCCCAAGAAGTACATTTACATTAAAGGTGCCCGAATGCACAATCTTAAAAACGTGGACCTTGCGATTCCACGCAATAAGTTTGTGGTTATTACGGGACTTTCCGGTTCAGGAAAATCTTCACTTGCTTTTGATACACTGTACGCTGAAGGACAAAGACGCTACGTTGAAAGCCTTTCTGCATATGCTCGACAATTCCTCGGCCGTATCGAAAAGCCAGCAGTGGAATACATCAAAGGTATTTCTCCTGCAGTGGCAATCGAGCAAAAAGTAAACACAAAGAATCCACGCTCTACAGTTGGTACGTCTACCGAAATCTACGACTACCTGAAACTGTTGTTTGCGCGCCTTGGGAAAACATATTCGCCTGTATCAGGTAAGATTGTTCAACGCCATACTGTTTCCAATGTTACCGATTCGATCCTTGCGTTACCCGACGGAACAAAACTCCTTCTTCTCGCCCCTGTTCACGTAGAAAAAGGAAGAAAAATTGCAGAAGTATTACGTTTGCTTTTACAGCAAGGATTCTCCCGAATTCTCTATAAAAATGAAATTCTCAAGCTGAATGAAATCAATGTTTCTTCTCTCTCAGAAAAAGAAGAAGTATGCATTGTGATTGATCGATTGGTGGTGCGTCATAATGACGAAGAACTCGCTGGAAGAATTGCCGACTCTGTACAAACTGCTTTCTATGAAGGTCAAGGCGACTGCTTTGTACAAGTGCTGAAAGAACCAACAGATGTACAAGCACCAAAGAAGAACGCAAGAGCCGCGAAGGCAAAAGAAAAAGAAGCAGATCCAAATCGTTTATCTTTTTCAAATCGTTTCGAAGCCGACGGTATTCTTTTTGATGAGCCAAACGTGCATTTCTTCAGCTTCAACAACCCTGTAGGTGCATGCAAAACATGTGAAGGTTTCGGAAGTGTTATTGGTGTTGATCCTGACCTCGTAATTCCTAATCGTCAACTTTCCGTTTTCGAAGATGCAATTCAATGCTGGAAAGGTGAAAAGATGGGCGAATGGAAAGAGAAGTTGGTGATGAGTGCATACAAGTTTGACTTCCCTATTCACAAGCCAATTACTGACCTGACAAAAGCGCAGCAGCAATTATTGTGGACAGGAAATAGATACTTCCAGGGATTGAATGACTTCTTCATATTCATTGAATCGCAGAGTTATAAAATTCAATACCGTGTGATGTTGTCGCGCTATCGCGGAAAAACAGCATGTCCTGACTGTCGTGGCACACGCTTAAGAAAAGATGCAAATTATGTCAAGATTGCAGATCATTCGATCAGCGATATCGTACTCATGCAAGTAAAAGATGCGCTGGCATTCTTTACAAAATTGAAACTAAACGATCACGATACACAAGTAGGAAAACGACTTCTGAAGGAAATCACCAATCGTCTAGGATTCCTTTGTGATGTTGGACTTGGCTATCTTACGTTGAATCGTCTCTCTTCTTCTTTATCGGGTGGTGAATCGCAACGGATCAATCTCGCCACTTCATTAGGAAGTTCATTGGTTGGCTCCATGTACATTCTCGACGAACCAAGTATTGGACTCCACCCAAAAGACACAGAGCGATTAATTCGTGTATTGTTTGCATTGCGTGATATCGGAAATACCGTGATCGTAGTTGAACACGACGAAGAAATCATGAAAGCGAGTGACCTACTTGTTGACATGGGTCCAATGGCAGGTTCACTGGGCGGAGATGTCGTTTTCTCCGGACTGCACACCGACTTATTGAAGTCAGACAGCCTCACTGCAAAATACCTCACCGGTCGCGAAGAAATTGTAACACCGCAGAAGCGAAGAAAATGGAAGAGTTATGTTGAGGTAAAATCAGCGTCCGAAAATAATCTTCGTAACTTGAATGTGAAGTTTCCATTGGACGTAATGACCGTTGTAACAGGGGTGAGCGGATCAGGCAAATCTACACTTGTGCGAAAAATTCTTTACCCCGCATTCACCAAACAACTTGGAGGATACGGAGAGCAAACCGGGAAGTTTGAAGGATTGAAAGGCGACTATTCGCACATCAAGTCGGTTGAATTCGTGGATCAGAATCCTATTGGAAAATCATCACGATCTAATCCTGTTACCTACGTAAAAGCGTACGATGAAATTCGCGCGCTGTATGCAGATCAACAGGTTTCGAAAATGCGCGGATTCAAACCATCCAACTTTTCCTTCAACGTTGAAGGTGGTCGCTGTGATGTATGCGAAGGAGAAGGAGAAGTAATCGTAGAAATGCAATTCATGGCGGATGTACACTTGTTGTGCGAGTCATGCAAAGGAAAGCGCTTCAAAGATGAAACCTTGGAAGTGGAATATCGAGGAAAGAACATTTTCGATATTCTCAGCATGACCATTGATGATGCAGTTGATTTCTTCAATGATGGCACAGCGCAGGGAAAAAAGATTGTCAATAAACTGAAGCCGCTGCAAGATACCGGACTGGGTTATGTGCAGTTGGGTCAATCCTCAAGCACACTTTCCGGAGGAGAAGCACAACGAATTAAGCTCGCGTCATTTTTAGGAATGGGCAATAATCAACCTCCTACCCTTTTTATCTTTGATGAACCCACGACAGGGCTGCACTTTCATGATATCCGCAAACTGCTCGATGCTTTCAATGCGTTGATTGCACAAGGGCATTCTATAGTAATCATCGAACACAATCCCGATGTGATCAAATGCGCAGATTGGATCATTGATCTTGGACCTGAAGGTGGCGATGGCGGTGGAACGGTTGTATTTGAAGGCACTCCGGAAGAAATTGTAAAGAGTAAAACTTCCGTTACCGGTAAATACATCAAGGACAAATTGAAAAAGAAGGCCACCAAATCCTGATTTTGTTGTCTTTCATTCGCTTTAAAACCTTCACTTGTTTTCACTTCGAATCAAATCAACAAAAAGATTTCCATCGTGTGTGGCAGCGATTAAGTGAGGAACATTTTTCCTTCGTACTTTTACTGTACGCATGACCTCAGCGCCCACCACAACCAAATTCCAGTACTTGTCAAAGTGGTTACTGTTACTCACTTTGGTATGGATTGTCGTTTTCAGTTTCGGTTTTGAACACCCTGCAGAATTATTTGCTTCCAATTGGCCATTGATTTTGGTTGGATTCTTTGGTGCAATCATTGGTAACATGACCGCCATCGGAGGTGGAATCGTTTTCATTCCTGTTTTGATGTTTGTTTATAAAACAGATCCAGTTAGTGCCTTAAAACTTGCGTTCGTAAGTCAGGCCATTGGAATGTCGAGTGGAGCTACAGGATGGATTCAACGAAAAGAAGTTCCTCTTTCATTATTGAAATGGACCGTTCCATCTTTGCTCATTGGAACCGCAATTGCAACATTCGTCATTCATCCGTCACCCTTACTCGTGAAAGGATTGTTCGGACCAATTTCGCTTTTGGTTGGTGCGTTAACATTAATCACCATGGGACGAAAAGGTAATTTGGAAATGTTACCTCAGAAGGCATTTCTTCCTGTTTTTTTAATCTCTATCCTTGGCGGTATTGTTACTGGCTGGGTGGCTATTGGAGAAGGTGAAATCATCGCCGCGTTTTGTATGCTGGCATATGGATTGAACAGCAATAAATCGATAGGACTCGGTGTAGTATTGCTTGCAGTGAATTCAATTGTACTAGCTCTACTCCACTCGCTCTATTTTGGAGGAGTACCGTGGGACCTAGCCATATTTACAATGTTGGGAACACTTTGGGGCGGCAGAATGGGACCATATATTTCACAACAAATACCCAAATTCAATATCAAGAAATTCTTTGCCTGGGTCGCTCTTCTCGATGGAGCATTAATCATTTTTCAGGTCGTTCGCATCTATCTGTCGAAATAATTCATCATGTAAGCATGAGAGAAAAAAGAAAATTACACAAAGTAGACAACGACCTTGGTTTTGGCACTTCCGTCACAACCAAGCGTAACATGAACAAAGACGGTACTTTCAATGTGCAACGGACTGGAGAACCACGCTTCCGTCACTACGAATTTTATCACCGACTGATCACCATGTCTTGGGTTAAATTTATCCTACTCATTGTAATCAGTTATTCTGTTGCCAACCTTGCGTTCGCTGGAATCTACTATAGCATAGGAACGGATAAACTATCTTTGGAATCTGCACACATGACCGAAGGCCAGAAGTTTATGGAAGTATTTTTCTTCAGTGCACAAACACTCACAACGCTTGGTTACGGAAGAATTGCTCCTGTAGGTGCGTTAGCCAATACCGTTTCTTCCATTGAAGCCATGATCGGACTGCTAGGATTTGCCTTGGCAACCGGGCTACTCTATGGTCGCTTTTCACGTCCACAATCAAAATTACTTTATAGTAGCAATGCAGTTATTGCTCCGTATAGAGAAGGGATTGCGTTAATGTTTCGTTGCACCAATCTTCGCCGCAATCAACTCATCGAAGTAGAAATGGATGTGAACGTAGGTTATCTCGACGAAGAAACTAATTCGCGTGCATTTGCGCAATTATCATTAGAAAGAAGGAAAATCAATCTCTTCCCAACCAGTTGGACTATTGTTCACCCTATCGATGAAACCAGTCCACTCTATGGCAAAACCATGGAACAGATCAATGCAATGAATCTTGAGATTTATGCATTCCTGAAAGCCTTTGACGATACGTTTTCGCAAACTGTGTATTCGCGCACTTCTTATCGCACGGAAGAGATTATTTACGGTGCGAAATTCAAACCGATGTTCACGCAATTGCCCAACGGTGATACGCAACTAGACTTGAGATTGATTAATGCAATGGATAAAGTAAGTTTGCCACCGTTATTAGAATACGGAGAAAACGCAATCTCCTGACACACTCGCAATTCGATTATTCGTTCTTGAATTGCAATTCAAACAAACGTTTGTAAGGTCCTTCTTGTAAAATGAGCTGCCGATGACTACCAGATTCTATGATCTGTCCATGATCAATTACAAGAATAGTTGTCGCATTCTGAATGGTGGCCAAACGATGGGCGATCACGACTGAAGTCCTTCCTTGTGTCAACACTTCAGTAGCACGTTGAATTAGAATTTCCGATTCCGTATCAATTGAAGAGGTGGCCTCGTCCAATACCAGAATTCGCGGATTGTAAACATAAACACGGATGAATGCGATCAATTGTCGTTGACCGACAGACAACATTCCTCCCCGTTCACGAACATCAAAATCGTATCCGCCGGGCAATCGCATGATAAAATCGTGAGCACCCACAGCTTTCGCGGCAGCTATCACTTCTTCTCTTGATATTTCCGGATTATCCAATGTAATATTGCTGAATACACTGCCCGAAAACAAGAAAACATCTTGCAATACCACACCAATATTTTTCCTCAGAGATGCAAGTTGATATTCGCGAATAGATGCACCATCAATACTGATTTCACCTTTGTTGAATTCGTAAAAACGGCCAAGAAGATTGATGATCGAACTCTTTCCAGAACCTGTTGATCCTACCAGCGCAATAGTATCGCCAGCTTTGACTTCAAAAGAAATTCCTTTCAGGACCCAATCTTCATTGTTGTATGCGAACCATAAATCAGAGAAACAAATGTTACCGTTGATGTCTTGAGCAGAACGAGTTCCTACGTCCTCAATCGCTTCATCCTGATCAAGAATTTTGAATACACGTTCAGAAGCAACCATTCCCATCTGTAACGTATTTACACGATCCGCTAGCATACGTATTGGACGGAAAAACTGATTGATCAGCAACACGAAAAACGCTACATCTCCTGGTGCAGCGAAATGTCCGAAGATCTGTCGACCAGCAAACCACACGAGCAATCCAAGCGAAACTGAAACTAGAATCTCTACAATCGGGAAGAATACAGAATAATACCAAACCGATTTTACGTTTGCATCACGATGCATTTTGTTGATCTCACGAAAACGGTCCAATTCAACTTTCTCGCGATTGAATACTTGAACAATCTTCATTCCGGTGATATGCTCTTGAACAAACGCGTTCAATCGCGATACTTGATTGCGCACATCCGTGAACGACTGCTTAACGGCATTCTTGAAAACCCAAGTCGCGAAAAACATTACCGGAATTGTCGTCAATACAACCAACGTAATCTGCCAGTTCACGTATAGCATTGCACCTAGATAAACGATAATCGTCAATAAATCACCTGCAATAACAATGAAACCTTGCGTGAAAACATCGTTGATTGCTTCAATATCAGAAACCACGCGGGTAACGAGTGTACCAATTGCTGTGTTATCGAAATACTTCGAACGGAAACCAAGAATTTTTTTGTGCAATTGCGTGCGCAGGTCGCGCACAATGCGCTGTCCAATGAGACTCGTAGCATATTGATTCACAAACTGCATAGCAGATTCTAGCAATAGTAGAACCATCATGAGTACAGTGAACATCAACAAACTCGACTTCAATGAAAGTGATTGCTCCGCATCAACGGGTACCTGAATAAAATTATTGACCACATGACGAATCAGCATAGGTCGAACCACAGACAAGAACGACAACACTACAGTAAGAGCAATAGCCAATCCGAAAATCCCGCGATAAGGACGAGTGTATGTCAACACACGTCCTAACAATTTTCCATCAAATGCTTTCCCCGAAACCTGACTCATATTTCTTCCTCCACATTCACACCGTAAGAATCCGGGTAGATAATTTCTGTCAGATACAATCCATGCGCAGGAACAGATTGTCCAGCCTCTGAGCGATCTCCCGATTGCACAATGGCATGAACATCTTCCACTCCTATTTTTCCACGACCAACATCCATCAATGTTCCTACAATTGCTCGAACCATGTTACGAAGGAAGCGATCAGCAGTAATTGTAAAAACGATGTAGTCGCTATGTCTCATCCACCATGCTTCCGATAACTTACACTTGGTTGTTTTCTGGTCGGACCCCACTTTACAGAAGGCAGCGAAATCTTCATAACCCAACAAAATATCGGCAGCGGTATTCATCGCCATTACATCAGGAACATCTCGAATTTCCCATGCTTGGTGATCATTGAAAGCATCTTTGCCAGTGATCACATGATACTCATACGTTCTCGATACTGCATCAAAACGTGCATGAGCATTTTCCTCCATTGCCGTAATTTTCTTTACCGCTATGTCCTTGGGCAATACGCGATTCAGATGATAAACCACATCTTGATTTCCGCCCAAATCCGTTCTTGCGGAATCAAAATGCGCGAAGTAATCGCGAGCGTGAACACCACTATCTGTTCTACCACAACCAACAACGTCAATGGATTCACGTAAAATCATGCTCATCTTCTCATTCAACTGCTGTTGAATCGTAAGATCTGTGTGCGGCTGTGCCTGCCAACCTTGGTAAGCGGTGCCTTTATAAGCGAGACGGATGAAGTAGCGTGACACGATTTCGAGTGCAAAGGTAGGCAAACCGCCGTAACAATTGTAGATACACGTGTTCTTTACTTCACATCGAAATAGGGTTCAGTTGTTGCAGAATTTTCAGCTAGAAATGGTTAACATTTTTTTGTAAGACGACAATCGGGACTCATAAGCATAGAACTACCTTTGCTAGACCGATAAAAACACTTATGAATCAGGATTTTCAAGCACTAAATGAACGAATCCGACAGGAAAGCTCCTTTGTCGAAAAAATCAATGCTGAATTAGACGACGTGATCGTGGGACAAAAAAACATGATTGAACGTTTGATGATTGCTTTGTTGTCGAATGGTCATATCCTGCTTGAAGGTGTACCGGGTCTGGCAAAAACCTTGGCTGTAAAATCTCTAGCATCTGCTATTCACGCAGATTTCAGTCGCTTGCAGTTCACGCCCGACTTGCTCCCCGCCGACCTGATCGGAACAATGATCTACAATCAAAAACGGGAAGAATTTACAGTCCGCAAAGGTCCTGTTTTTGCGAATTTTGTTTTGGCTGACGAAATTAATCGCGCACCAGCAAAAGTACAATCGGCCTTGCTAGAAGCCATGCAGGAACGCCAGGTTACTATAGGCGATTCAACCTTCAAGCTTCCTGATCCTTTCTTAGTTCTTGCAACCATGAACCCCATTGAGCAGGAAGGAACGTATCCTTTGCCGGAAGCGCAAGTTGATCGCTTCATGTTGAAAGTGGTAATTTCTTACCCATCCAGAGAAGAAGAACAACACATCATTCGTCAGCAATTGCAGGCCGTGAAGAAACAGTCTAAAGCAGTATTGCATCAAGATGAAATCAAGAGAGCACGCGACATTGTACACGATGTTTACCTAGATGAAAAAATTGAGAAATACATCGTTGATATCGTATTCGCCACACGTTATCCAGCGGAGTATCGTCTGCAAAAACTACAGTCAATGATCACTTTCGGAGGTTCACCACGGGCATCAATTGCTCTTGCACAAGCTGCGAAATCTTACGCATTCCTTCAACACCGTGCATTTGTAATTCCAGAAGATGTGCGCTCCATTGCACACGATGTATTACGTCACCGCGTAGGATTGTCCTACGAAGCTGAAGCAGAAAATATCACAACTTCTCATGTCATCGATGAAGTGCTGAATGTAATTCAGGTTCCGTAATCAGGAAAACATCAGAATGACCGAAGCAGAACTTTTAAAGAAAGTCAGGAAAATTGAACTGAAAACACGCGGACTCACCAATCAGGTGTTTACGGGTGAATACCACAGTGCGTTCAAAGGCCGCGGTATGACTTTCTCAGAAGTTCGCGAGTATCAACCTGGTGATGATGTAAGAACAATTGACTGGAACGTTACGGCTCGATTCAATAGCCCGTACGTGAAAGTATTTCAGGAAGAACGTGAACTAACCGTCATGCTATTGGTGGACATCAGTAAATCAGGACAGTTCGGAACACGTGTTCAAGACAAGAAACAACTGATGACGGAAATTGCCGCCGTATTGGCTTTCTCTGCGATTCAGAATAATGATAAAGCAGGAATATTGTTTTTCAGTGATCGCGTCGAGAAATTTATTCCGCCTAAAAAAGGGAAAGCACACATACTTCGCATCATTCGCGAATGTCTGGCCATTGAGCCTAAAGGCTCAGGAACAAATCTAGATGCCGCGCTAGACTATTTCAATAATGCGCTTCATCACAAATGCATCATGTTTGTCGTTTCTGATTTCATGACCGGCGCATTTGAAAAATCATTGCAAGTTGCCTCCAAAAGACATGACGTAATTGCATTGAATGTTTTCGACAGACGGGAACAAGAGCTGCCTGCAATCGGATTGGTGCAAATGTCCGACATGGAAACAGGTGAAATGATTTGGGTTGACACCGATGATGTAAATGTGCGTGCCCGCTACGCAAGAACGGCATTAATGCACCGCTATTTTCTTGATGATTTATTCAAGCGCAATGGAATTGATTTTGCGAACATAGCAACGGGCGATAATTACTCACGGAAATTATCTGCAATTTTCACAAAGCGAGACAAAAAACGGTAATGGGACGCAGAATCTACATCTTACTGTTTTTCCTTTTCCCCTTGTGCGAAGGAGCAACACTCTTTGGACAAAATCCAACTTCAGAAGCTACAGTAGATCGCAGATCCATTCGCATTGGTGAGCAATTTAATCTCAAATTACTGGTTCGTTACAATGAAGGAACCGAGAAAAGTAAAGTCACTTGGCCAGTTTTGGATGATTCACTCGAACAACATATCGAAGTTTTAAGTCACGATACAATAACATCGAAACTTGTTGACCGCGCATCCGTGTTATACGAACAAAAAAGCACGTATATACTCACCTGCTTCGACTCGGGTACGTGGATAATTCCAGCAGTGCCATTTATTGTCAATGATGATACAACATGGACTCAACCCATCGAGCTCTATGTGAATACCGTTCCAGTAGACACAACCAAACCTATTCGCGATATCGCTGATATTTATGATGTTCCTGCACCACCCGAAAATCCGGATGAAAGCAATGCTGCGATGTGGTGGTGGATTGGCGGTTCCATTCTTCTGGTTACTGCTATTGTAGTGTTCTTGTTAGTACGTAGAAAGAAAACAGCACCTATTTTGCCTGCTCCTGTAGGGCATGTTCTACAGCCGCATGAAATTCTCATTCAGCAATTGAATGAAATGTATGTCACCAAGCCTTGGCGAAATGGAGATGAGAAGAAACACTACACTGCTCTATCTGAGATTATGCGATCTTGGGTTGTCGATCGATTTCGATTTCACGCACGCGAAATGACAACGTTCGAAATCGTGGCACGACTTCGACGCACGCCAGATAGAGGAAACAAAACCTCCGAATTGGAGCACGTATTAAAAACGGCAGATCTTGTCAAATTCGCCAAAGCTGTACCGGATGATTACGTGAATGAAAAATGTATTGAACATGCGATACAGTTTGTCCAATCCACTGCCATGGCTCCAATTCAAGTTCCACAAACCATTGCTAATACCGAACAAGAATCATGAAGTGGTGGAACACAATCGTATTTGCGTATCCGTGGGCCCTTTGGTTCCTCTTGGTTCTTCCTGTGCTTGCCGTACTGGTATTTCTATTCAGCGAGCAACGTAA
>Ga0114980_10000527_pt1 | contig 27966 bp, 24 predicted proteins | sample S_140806_EF_Meta_FD_87018 | JGI IMG/M metagenome (GOLD analysis project Ga0114980, IMG submission 87018) | Freshwater microbial communities from Lake Simoncouche, Canada to study carbon cycling - S_140806_EF_MetaG | ecosystem: Environmental > Aquatic > Freshwater > Lake | place: Lake...
GAAGCACGTTCTGCCGCACTTCTTGATGGTCGTCCTGTTATTGGCTTTGAGGTAGCGCGAAGTCGGGGTGAAAGCGAAATTGAAGTAGGCAATGCAGTTAGACTTGCTCTTAATGAGCTCAAGCAACGCCATGAGCACATTGCTTTAACTGAAGCTTTTGATTTTGTCACTCCAGTGCAAGAGGAATATCACAACTCACTCAAGTTACTGTATGAAGGTGCACTACTTGCAGTGATCGTGGTTTGGATATTTTTACGCGAATGGCGCGCTACACTAATATCAGCAGTCGCTTTACCACTATCAGTAATACCGGCTTTTGCGGGAATGGTCTGGCTAGGATTTAGTCTCAACATCGTTACTTTACTAGCACTTTCACTAGTTATTGGCGTTCTCGTCGATGATGCGATCGTTGAAGTTGAAAATATTGTACGCCATCTTCAGATGGGTAAAACACCCTACCAGGCTGCAATGGATGCCGCCGATGAAATTGGCCTAGCGGTAATCGCCACTACTTTTACGCTAATTGCAGTATTTTTACCAACAGCTTTCATGAGCGGTATTGCTGGAAAATTTTTTAAGCAATTTGGCTGGACGGCAGCCCTTGCGGTATTTGCTTCACTTGTAGTTGCTCGTGTTCTTACACCTATGATGGCTGCTTATTTATTGCGTCCAAGCACATCGAATACTCACGTTCGAGATCCAAGCTGGATGAAGATTTATCTGCGTATGGTTGACTGGTGTCTTCGGCACCGTTTAGCAACTCTATTGCTATCGGGAGGCTTTTTTGTCGGATCTTTAGCATTAATTCCGCTTTTACCTCAAGGCTTCTTGCCAGCTGACGATAACTCGCAGACACAAGTAATGCTAGAGTTGCAGCCCGGATCCGCGCTAATCGAGACTATGACAGCAGCAGAACAAGCCCGTGCTGTAATTATGCGAATGCCTGAAGTTCGAAGCGTTTACACCACTATTGGCGCAGGTAATGTTGGTAGTGATCCATTCTCGGCAACCGATGCAGCCGAGGTAAGGCGCGCAACACTCACAGTACAGTTAGTAGCACGCGGGGAGCGCCAAAAAAAACAAATCATAGAAAGCCGCATGCGTAACGAGCTTGAGGTAATTCCTGCTGTCCGTACTAAAATTGGCCTTGGTAGTTCAGGTGAAAAATACGTTCTCGTTCTGACTGGTGATGATCCCCAAATCTTACAGCTAGCTGCTCGCTCTGTAGAGCGCGATCTACGAACAATCTCCGGCTTGGGTAGCGTTTCGTCAACAGCTTCACTAGTTCGTCCGGAGATCGTTGCACGACTTCATAACGCCCGTGCTACAGATCTTGGTGTAACTAGCACCTCAATTGGCGAAACTCTTCGTATAGCAACTTTAGGTGATTATGATGCTGCTTTACCTAAATTGAGCCTTGAGCAAAGACAGATACCAATTGTAGTGCGGCTTGATGATACTGCGCGGCGAGATTTATCAGTTATTGAGCGACTTAATGTACCCAGTACTCGTGCCCCTGTAATGCTTGCGCAAGTTGCGACATTGGAACTTACAGGAGGCCCCGCAGTAATTGACCGCTACGACCGCGCACGTAATATTAGCTTTGAAATCGAGCTTTCTGACTTACCACTTGGTAAAGTTATAGAAGCAGTACATGCATTACCATCGGTACGTGACTTGCCTCGGGGCGTCCGCATTATTGAGATAGGTGATGCGGAGATCATGGAAGAGTTATTTACTAGCTTCGGCCTTGCAATGCTAGCCGGCGTACTATGTATCTTTATTGTTTTAGTATTGCTCTTCAAGGATTTATTACATCCTTTGACGATTCTAGTAGCGCTACCACTATCCTTGGGAGGTGCCTTTGTGGCACTGCTTGCTGCAAATCAAAGCTTTTCAATGCCCTCCTTAATTGGCCTAGTAATGCTAATGGGCATTGCTACTAAAAACTCTATCTTATTAGTGGAGTATGCAATCGTTGCCCAACGTGATCAAGGTCTTGGACGACTTGATGCTCTTTTAGGCGCCTGTCATAAGCGTGTACGTCCAATTGTGATGACTAGCATTGCAATGGGTGCGGGCATGTTACCAATTGCAGCGAGTTGGGGTGCAGCTGATCCCAGTTTTCGCTCACCCATGGCAATTAGTGTCATTGGCGGGTTGATAACTTCTACCCTATTGAGCTTACTGGTAATCCCAGTAGTCTACGATCTTTTGGAAGATGTTAGACTGAATCTTGCTCGCCGGTGGTTGCATGCACAATCTAGGTACAGAAAGTTCTAAATAAAAATAAGATCAAAACTGAGATTACATAAGTTCTGAATTAATTAGAAAGTTAAAAAACTAAAAACGATAACCGATCGATAAAGTATAGGCATTAATTCTTACTTTATCTTTAGACCCATCATCCCAAAGAACTGATTCATAGTTCTGCTGCGAAAGTTCAGCCCTCGTAAAAATATTTTTGGTAAAGAAATAATCTAGGCCCAGACCATAAGACATGCCGTCCATCCACTGATAATAGCCGGGTGAAGAATACTTAGACCAGACACGGCCAACCTTAGCATAAGCCATCAGGGATTGATTCAAGGCATAACCAGCTTTTAAGCCAGCCTCATAAGGATGGTGCGCATCTGGGTCTATTCCAGTTGTATCGGTCGTGCCAAACTCTAAAGTACCATAAGCTCCAATTAAGAACTTATCTGATATGGCCTTATGAAAATCAACCGTGGCGCCGGGAATACCAGATTTAGAAGTTACGCTTCCACCTGGTGTAGACACATCATTAATAATATTTAATGAATAATCTAGCGCTAATCCAAAACCTTCAAAATTCTTAGACTGTGCAAAAACAGCAGTTGTGAGAAATAAGCTAGTAAGAGAAATAAATAGTTTTTTAAGCATAATTTTTTCCCTAGATTTTGTAATCAAACTTCATTTGCTCAGAAATCAAAATACCCTTACTCGTTAGCTCACAAAGGCCCGCATACATTGCTAGAGGAGTTGGCTCGCTCATTCCCTCTTCAATTATTCTTTGATTATCAAAAGCAAGTTCAAGAGCTGAAAAGTTTCCATAAGTTTTAATTGCTTTAGCCACAATGCGCGGATTACATTGGCCAAGAAGCGTTTTAAATTGATCTTTCATCTTAAGGATTTGTTCGTATGACTTTTGCTGATAGCCCTCAATCTTAGCCCTGCCTGTAGCTTTAGCAATAGCTTCATCAATTTCAAAAAAACTTGAGGAATGCTTTTCTCCCGCTGAAATATGGTATGAGTCGTATTTCAGCTTTGGTTTAGTTAAAAGTAAATACAGAGCATCTGCACAATAATCTACTGGAACAACATCAATCTTTTGATCTAAGGTGCAAGGAAATGCTTTTAGTAACAACGCCATTCTAAAAACCCAAAAGATACTTCCAGATGCCTTACATCCTAACTTAGTATGTCCAATAACAATTGACGGTCTAGCTATTATCAAAGGTAAGTTTGGTAACTCTTCTTTTAGGCGTCGCTCAACTTCATATTTGCTATGCGTGTACTCCAAAAAATGTTGGGTTTCAATTCCAGCGTCATATCCCTCGGGAACAGGATTTGGTGAGCTTACTCCGCATGCCATTGCAGTACCAATTTGAATGAATCTCCTCAAACTACACCGATGACTTAGGCCATGGGCCATATTTAATACGCCATCTACATTTGTAGGCCAGATAGCAGCATTATTCCCAAAAGATGCTAATGCAGCACAGCTGACAATATTTTCAACTGAGTTTAGGCGGGGGTCATCAATCCAACGATTCACAACATTTAAATCGCCGCACAGAATCTGCTCTAACCTTAGTTGTAATAACTGCTCAGTTGTGATGCCATGATTTCTGAGTGTATTAACCAATCTCACCATGCCCTCTTCAGGTTTTGATGAGCGAATTAAGAAAAGCGCGTCACTAGCTTCATTGCTAGCAAGGAGCTTGGCTGCCAAAGCCCCGCCAATAAATCCGCTTGCGCCAGTAATCAGTATTTTTGGATGGAAAGTCATTAGTGTGGATGTTGAGTATAGTTTGGTGATTTTAGCAGTCAATAACGATGACTTTTTAGATGCCTTTAATGTTGAAGAGATATAAAATTCTATGCTCTACAACCATAACAATCTTATTTCCCAGCTTTAAACATCTGCGGGTGATCCTATGGGATCCGCCTGAGCGTCGCGTTGAGTGAGGCTGGATTGAGTCAACCCTGCTCAATCGACTAACTTGAAAGCATATTAAAAAAGAAAAATGACCTGCCCAGCACGATTGGAACGTGCGATCTACGCCCTAGAAGAATTTTCGACTACTAAAAAGCATAATAGATTCAATGACTTATAGCGTTAAGAGGGCTCTGTGTAATAAATTGTGCAATGCGCTTTAGATACTTTACTTTTTGTCCTTCAAAGCAAGTAAAAGTGGATGCCCAGTTGGAAACTCAACATCTTCAATTGCCCCCTTGACCTCAGGCAAGGCATTGGCAATTTCATCTCTACCCTGAAATACCATTGTCCACTTACTAAAAGTTCGCTCTGAAATAGGCTTTCGATCAATTAGTCGGACATTTTTATGTCTTTGATCTTTTTGAATTCTGTTCCATAGCGCATCAATCTGATCTGCTTTGCCTTGAATGACCTGTCCAAAACGATCATTTTCATAAATGAGTACTCCGGTAATTCCAAGGGCCTGATTATTTGAATAGGAGTGATACAAAAGACGCATCAATCCTAAAAATGACATTGCCTGAGCGGGTTCGCTGACGTAGGTTAATTCAATTAGCGACGACATAAACTAATAGCGTGAGATTGGGGATTGAGAAATACTTAAAAGAAGAACTCTCACCATTACTAGGTGAGAGTTTGTTATCAAAATTAAAAGGGCTAATCAAATTAAGCTGCAAGTACCTTGCGTACTTTGGATCCTGGTTTTGATGCTGATGAAAATTGGCTTTGGAAAGCACTCATTGCACCATCAACACTATTTTCAAAATTTACACAAGCTTCTTTTGATGCTAAGTAAGCTTGATCAAACGTTTGTAATGTTGAATCCATCAGATAGTCAAATGTATTTATAAATGCCTCAGAGCCTGCCGGTGCCTTAGCGGTAACTTCTTTAACCAGTTTTTTTAAGTCAGCCTTGGACTCATCAATTGCAGACTTAAACATTTCAACAACTTCCTTGTTGCCCTTACGAATTACTTTGGTCATCTTGCTTTGGACTGCAGTTACTTCTGCGATAACAACTGGTGCATCTTCAGCCTTAATGATTTCGATAACTTCTTTTGGGTCCTTAATGCTTAGCATTTTGCTAGCTTTAGCCTGAGCAGCGGCTACTGCATCTTTAGCGACATCGTACTGAATCTCAGTAATAGTCTTGGCATTCTCGATAGCTAATTGTGCTAATGCTTGTGCAGACTCAGCTACTTTTGCTTGGGTTGCTACTAATTTATCTGCTTGAAACATGCGGCTCTCCATAAAATGTCGTTATTAAAAGTGCTTCTAAAATTTTGTAATCCATGATATTAGCTGGGATTTATGAAATTTGCTGGCCTAAAAGAAAACCTAGCTTGAATACTTAAAATTGAGGGTTTGGCTGTGGGAATGCTTCAATTTTTAGTAAGTTTTGTATAAAAGGTACTTTACTGACAACACTACCTGTACTCGATCCCCTTTAGGAGTGAAGATTTGGCCTGCCCAGCACGATTCAAGCGTGCGACCTTGAGCCAAGAAGAATTCGTAAGTTTTTTGATGTAGTTCATCAACAAAAGAGGTTTAGCTGAGTACGTGAGCTATTTTGAGATTAAAGAATCAACCGACTTACCTATGCTGATTTAAATTTTCTCACTACCCTACTGTATTTTTTTATCCTTTTTTAACCCAGGCACTGCACCACCCTTTAGCTGAAACTGCTTTACCACCAAACGCGAGGCACGGCGCATTGGCATCTTTTGCAGTTCCCTGAAACAAAGTACAAGCAGAACAATTTTGGCCTGATGCATATTGAGGAAATTTATTAGTATCAATTTTCTTAACATCACTGACGTAACCTAGTGCGATTGCAGATGGATCAGAATCTACCACTAAGTTTTGCGCTGGTTTTTGGGCAAGTGCAAAACCGCTCACTAGGGAGCTAGCTGTACCAATAATAAAACTTCGACGTTTATTTAACATAAGAGTCCTTTGTAATTTAATTAAATTAAGCGTTACTACTCATCTATTACAACCAGTAGAGTGACTATAGAAAAGCATTAATTATTGTTTTGCCCCTTCAGATAAACGCCGACCTAAAGCAACAGCATAAGGCGCCGCACGAGCACTCAACATAGGATCATTTGAAGGCTCAACACCCTTAGGCATTACCATAGGGTTATAGTTGACAGTAAGGCATGCGCCCTTGTCATCCTCTGAAACCGAGGTAATCTTTAAAGCTCCCAGATTTATTTTTTTGCGGCCCTCGGGAAGTGGCACTGTAGCATTATCGAGTTGATCTCCAGGCTGCGCCAACTCTAAATTGAAGTTAAATGTAACCTTACCCTCTTTAACGCGTTGGCGTAAATCATCAAACAAGAAACTAGGTCCTTTTTCTTTTGCTTCTTCATCAGAGAGTCCTTGCGTGCCGTTAACAGGCTCAAATATCCATTTACCAAATTGCTTTACTCCACTGGCATTAGTAAAACCAAAAGCATGTACACCCCAATAGTTGACACTAGCAAAACTGGCTGGAACTGGTTGTGACGCAAGATACCTTCCCTGCAGCAGTACTTCTGGATTAGCATCATTAAATGCTTTTACTTTGACCGGATCTGGGGCTTTAGTCGCCGGGTCTGGTTGACGAACTGCCAGCAATGCCATTAGTTGTTGCGGCGTTGCTGAACCAAATATCGGCGCAGAAATATTACCCATGAGCCATTGCTCGCCATTTGGTAAAGTGAACTGAAGTGACATATTGCGCTGCGATTTTGTATTGTCAGCGGCCTTTGGATTTGCTCCGCCAACTGAATAACGAGCAACTACTGGGATGCGCTTACCACTGAATACCGATGCACTTGATAGTGCACGACCCTCAAGCGATCCCGTAAATTCTCCAGTGGCACAAATACCTTTTGCGCCAGAGCGCCGATAGCCATCGAACTTTCCGTTCGTAGCCTCAAACTGATTGACCATTGCAACTGGATTAACCGGTGTTTGTGATTGTGCAAAAGCACTTACTGAAAAGGCAGTCCCGATTAAAGTGAGCGCCGACAACAACGGAATTTTCATAAGAGATCCCTTAATGGTGTTGAGTGAATATAAGATCATTAAATGCAATATAAAGTTAACATAAAGAAAAAGATTTAATAGATAGAGTCTTTTAAGGACTTGACTATTTCGGTGATTTTTGTGCTCTAAATGATGCAAAGCACCATTATTGTTTTATCAATACTTACGCTTTAAATATAAGCTAGAACGATAACCGAGGCAATAATTTTTTAGTTGATTATTCTTGGTATTCTATATACACATAGATCAGAAATTTAGAGTTGTGAGTAGTGAATCATTGAGGAGCAGCCGTGAACAAACTAATCTTCATCACATTTATTTCCTTAGCCTTATTCGGATGTGGTGATTCAAATAAGCAAACAAAACCAGTGGGTCAATCACCTAGTCAACAAGATAAAAATAAGCCTGAAAGTGCGCCACAAAATTCTACAAGCCCAGGTTACTAATACCCCCCTGAAATAGCTTTTCCTTATTTGGAGGCCTATTCAAAATTCGACCAATATCGAGCCAATCTACCAGCCTAGGCTTATATGAAGTAAAGTGAAATTTGGCCAGCCCAGCACGATTTGAACGTGCAACCTACGCCTTAGAAGCTTTAAAAATGAGTTCGAACAATAGCAAAAACAATGGTTTTAAGGTGTTGAAATAGGTGTGACACAGGCACCAAGAACCTTGGTGTCGGGTGGAATTGAGTGGATTTTGAATGGTATCTGCTGGCGGCTAGTTGGTCGGATATGAAATTTGCCGGGTTAACCGATAAAATAAAATCCGAATATGAACTTATTTAAGCAGCGATCCCATTTAGTTTTGGAGGATTAGAGGTTGAATCTCGGATAAGTAGCGAGAATTCAAGTTCGCAAGGCTCAGATCTAGTAGTCTCTCCAAGTTCAGCAAGTAAAAAATTTGCAACATTCACGCCTAACTGAAACATTGGGATAGAAATTGTTGTAAGTGCTGGTTTAATTAACCCAGAAATCTCCATGCCATCAAATCCTGTAACGGATAACTCTTTAGGTACATTCAGCCCAGATTTTTCTGCCTCAGCAAGAGCCCCAATAGCAAGAAGATCATTCCCACATATTATTGCCGTAGGAGGATCCTTCATCTTCATCAAAGTACTCAAACCAATAGCGCCACCAGAAAATCCATAAGGTTGTTCAACTAAATGATGATCTAGTAAGTTCAATTGATGACGATGTAAGGCGCGGCGGATGCCAATTACACGGTCTGTAGCCCTATCATTCCCTTTTAATATCCCTGAAATAACAGCAATCTTCCGATGTCCGAGCGAAACAAGATGATTAACCAGAATCTCACCCGCTTTTTGATTATCAAACCCAATCATTTGATGTTTAGATTTCTTATGTTGATAATTCCAGCTACACACATAAGGGACCCCTGCTCTTTCTAAGATTGCGAAGGTCTTTTGGTCATGTGTTAGACCTACTAATGTCAATGCATCAACCCCGCGACTAACAAGAGATGTAACGGCTGTAATTTCATTAGAAAGATTAAAACCATGAGATGCGATAAGTAATGTGTAACCAAACTTCGCAAGTTCGCTCTCCAGCCCCTGTATAGAGATTGCATATATCGCACTTTCTAAGGTTGGGACTACTGCACCAATTGTCTTAGTTCTGCGATTTGACAGCGCCTGTGCAACACCATCAGATACGTAATTTAATTTTTTAGCTGTTTTTTGGACTAAAGTCCGTGACTTAGTGCTGACTCTACTAGGATTAGAGAGGGCTCTTGAAACAGTGGTTTTTGAAACGCCAGCAATCCTTGCAATATCTGTGAGTTTTACTGACATTGCGCTAACCTTGGAAGATCTCTTCCGAAAGCTGTTTTATTCGCCACTGAACAGCTCGTCTATATTGATTAGTTCTGTCAAAAACTTCACCCTTCGCTGGAAATTTTCTAGCTAAACCAAGATCAATAACAGCCCTAGCAACAGCCTCTGATACATTTGAATATAGCGTATCAGAAAGTGTCGTTGGCAAGATGTTATCTAAAGCCAGTTGAGTGTCAGGTAGATCCGACGCGATTGCTTCAGCCGCATGAAGACAAACAGCTTCAGTAACTTCAATGGCTGAAGTATCAAGTGCACCCCTCATCAGTCCTGGGAAGGCTAAAACATTATTACATTGATTGGGATAATCAAATCGCCCAGTTGCAATAATTGCAGCGCCGCCAGCTTGCGCTTCCTCAGGCATGATTTCAGGGATAGGGTTGGCCATAGAAAAAATAATTGGATCTTTATTCATACTTTTTATATGATCTATCCCAACAATACCTCCCCTAGAAAGCCCAACAAAAATATCTGCCCCGCGCATAGCCTCCTTCAGTCCGCCGGAGCAATGTGACCGGTTTGTAATCTTAGCTAGCATATTTTGGTGCTCATTTTCATAATTGATCTGGTCTGTAAGCACACCACCAAGTCCCACAACCCGAATATCACCAAAACCAGAAGCTAATAGTAGGCGAGTTGTAGCTGTTCCTGCTGCACCATCGCCACAAACAACTACAGTTTGTTGATTAGCTTCTCTACCAAGTAATTTAAGTGCATTTTTTAAGCCTGCTACCACTACTGTTGCAGTTCCATACTGATCATCATGAATAATGGGAACCTGAAGTTCCTTAACGGCATGTTGCATTACACTGAAGCAATGGGGACTAGCAACATCCTCCAAATTAAATCCACCAAAGGTAGGCTCAAGTTGTTTTAAAACACCTAATAATTCATCGGAATTTTTCGTAGCTACGCAAATTGGAACGGCATCTATACCAACTAATAGCTTAAACATGGATGCCTTACCTTCCATCACAGGTAAAGCAGCACGTGGACCAACTGAACCAAAGCCGAGCACAGCAGTTCCATCAGAAACTACAGCAATTGAGTTATTTCTACCCGTAATCTCACCCAATGCTTCATCGCGCTCAAGAATTTCTTTAACTAAATATCCAACACCAGGGGTATAGAGTGCAGCAACGTCCTGAAGATTCCTTGGAAAAACTTTAGGAAGAATTTCTAATTTTCCAGCACCAAAATATGAGCGCTCAAGAATTTTAAAAGCCGCTTCACGCTCCAGACTTATCCTATCCATAGATTAAATCCCTCTTTTGCTAAATCATTAAATTTTTTGTGCTTATAGGATCAAATAAATGAATTTGATCTATAGAAAATTGAATGCCTACGTTAGCACCTTGTTCACAAGCAATTTCAGACGGCATTTCCACTGAAAGACGGAAATTATCGCCGCCAGAAAAACTAAGATCTACTAATTTGTTAGCACCAAGTAGTTGTATCAAATCGATTTTAGCTTTTATTTCAGATTGTTCAATGTTCGATAGTTGAATATCCTGAGGACGAACTCCCAAAATACATTGCTGAGTACTCAGAAGGTGACTATATGCTTGAGGCAAATTACACAAAACTTTTTTTGAATCTGAAAAAATTATCTTTGAATTTTCTATTTCAAGATTTTTAATAAAATTCATTGGCGGACTACCAATAAACTCTGCAACAAATAAATTATTTGGTCGTCGATAAATATCCATAGGCGTACCAAACTGTTGAACTACTCCTCCATCAAATACTGCTATTCGATCGGACATCGACATAGCCTCAAGCTGGTCATGAGTCACATATATTGTGGTGACGCCTAAATCAAAATGAAATCTTTTTAATTCACTACGCATTGAGGTTCTTAGTTTTGCATCTAAATTACTAAGGGGTTCATCCATTAGAAATATATCGGGCTTCCTGACCATCGCTCGACCGAGCGCTACTCTCTGCCGCTGCCCGCCAGAAAGTGCTTTAGGCTTTCTATCCAATAACATTTCAATCTCAAGAACTTTAGCAACCTCCAAAACGCGCTTCGCAATCTCAGCTTTTTTAATCCCTTGAAGCTTCAATGCATAACCTAAATTTCCAGCTACGTCTAAATGAGGATAGAGAGCATAACTTTGAAAAACCATCGCAATATTTCGTTCACGCGGGGAAAGACCAGTAATCGCTTTGTTATTAAAGAAAATCTCTCCGCTAGTAGGGTCATCTAGCCCTGCAATTATCCTTAATAGAGTCGTTTTACCGCAGCCACTAGGGCCAACAAGGGTAATAAATTCTTTTTCAGGAAACTCCAAATTAATTCCCTTTAAGACATTCACCTTTCCAAACTGTTTTACTAGGTTCTCAATTTTTATCATTAATAGCTACCCCTTAACGGCACCGGCCCCAAAGCCTGCAACCAAATGCCTTTGTAATAACATAAAAAGAATTGCCATTGGTAGTGTCATCAAAACAGCAGATGCCATCATTAACCCCCAATCGACATGAACCCCTTCAAAAAATAACATGACCCCAACTGTTAGGGGTAGATTTTCAATTGAGTTCATAAATACGCGAGCAAAAAGAAAATCGTTCCAAGATACTATGATTGAAAAAATTCCTGCAGCAATAATGCCTGGAAATGCCATCGGTAAAATGATAGTTATAAACACACGAATACGGCTTGCTCCATCAATCATGGCGGCCTCCTCCAACTCAATTGGTATTCCTCTGAAAAAAGCCCAAAGCAACCACATACAAAATGGTAGGGTTATTGATACATATCCCAAAACAAGACTCCATAGCGAATCAGTTAACCCCAATTCCACCATAACCATGAAGAGTGGAAATACCAAAATAATTGAGGGCACCATATACCCAAGAAGGCTTGCATAAGGCACGATTTTTCGCCCCCTATATTTAAAACGAGTAATACTATATGCAGCAAGAGTACTAATTGCCAAACTAATTAAGGTACTAAAAAAACTTACAATAAAACTATTTAAAAACCAACCAATAAAATACTGTGGGGGGGTCGAATTGGCCTTGTAAGCAAGATCGGCAGAAAAATATTGTGCTTTACCAGTAATTAAATGTTGATAATTTTCAAGCGTTATATTTTTCGGAATAATAGTGGGCGGCATTGAGCTTAGTTCGCTCTTAGGCTTTAATGACGTACTAAGCGCCCAGATCAGTGGAAAGCATATTAATAAGCTAATTGCAGCCAAGATCAGAAAATGGCTAATGCTTGCAATCTTTGATGTCTTATTAAAGCGTTTTATCATTTACTCAATCCTCTTCAAACTTAAATAAATTTAAGTAGATTAAGCTGCCAATAAATAGAATAAACATCATGACAACCCCTGTGGCTGCACCCACACCCATTTTTAAGTTCGCTATGCTCTGTTCAAAAGAGTAAATTGCAAGGTTAAATGTGGAGGTTCCAGGACCACCCCTTGTAAGTAAATATATTTCTTCAAACTTATTAAATGTCCATATTGTTCTAAAGACAATGACAACCGCTAACACCTCAGCAAGTTGAGGTAGCGTAATATCAAAAAAACGCCTTATCGCACCAGCCCCGTCAATCTTTGCCGCATCGAAGAGCTCTAGAGGAATACTCTGCAGTCTTGCTAAAACACAGATGGTGACAAACGGAGTGTATTTCCAAACATTTAACATAATCGTGGACCACATTGCCATTCCTGGAGTCGATAACCAATACACATTCTCGGATATAACACCAATTTCTTTAAGCGAGTGATTAACAATGCCTATTTCAGGATTTAGCATCCACTGCCAACAAAGGGCTATCACAACTGTTGGGACGATATAGGGAAATAATAAAAGACCACGAAAAAAAGAGATCCCGCGTAGTGTGCGATGAAGGATGAGCCCAAGCCCAACACCAAAGATCGTCTGTAATAAAACTGAAAAAAAAGTCCAATAAATTGCATTATAGAAAGACGTCCAAAAAAGCCTATCCTGAAAAATAAATCCAAAATTTTCTAAACCGGCGAATCGATTTCCATCAGGCATTAAAGGATTAATGTAATAAAAAGACATCCTTACAGCCTCTGCAACCGGGTAAAGCATAAAGATGCATCCAGCAAGGACAAACGGCAGAATAAATAAAACTCCGAGCCGATTGTCCTTAACGCGCCAATGTGTCACTAGAAATTACCAGTTACATTATTAATGCAATATGCTCTTTGCGAACAGCTTCGAGCTGCTTGTGACCCCACTTTACAGCGTCCTCTGGTTTCCAGTTGTCTATGACTACTTTCTGAACCGTCTCTGCAAGAATCGATCTTCCGTGCACAATACCGGCAAATGGATTGATACCTTTTAGAAGCTCATTAGCTGTACTACTAGAATATTTCAGAGAATCCGCATAATAAGTCATTGATGTTTTTTTCTTTGCTTCAAAAATAGGATTCTTTGGAAATTCTGGATCGGTATAAACATCTTTATAAACCGGACCTACGTTTGGAACCAATGAATGGGCATAACGAATCTGCCACTTTTTACTATTCTGATAATACGTAAGTGCGTCTTTTACTTCTTGCACGTAAGGATTATTCAGCTTTGGAATACACCAACCCTGAAAATCATTCCAATTTGATCGATTGCCGGTCTTTGGATTTCTAGCATGATTAAAGGATTCAATGTTTTTAAAAACTTCCTTATTCTCTTCAAATGCCCTTCCATAAGGTCTACCCCAGTAAAAAGCCATTGCAGCTTTTCCAGTGACAATTGAATCAGTTACCTCAAGAAAGCCAGAACTTACAGCTGCTTTTGGCATGAACGGTTGAAGTTCTTTTATAAAAGTTAGAGCTTCTACTGTTGCAGGGCTGTCGAATATAACCTCATACTGATTAGCTTGATCGAACATTCGGCCACCAGCAGAATGCATCAGTGCCGCAAAGTGATAATCAGTACAAAGATTTCTACCTAATGCTAAAGAAATTCCTGCCATGTCCTTTTTCTTTTCAGAAATTGTTTTAGCTGCTTTTAACAGGTCATTCCAGTCCCATTTATCAGGATCACCTAATCCCAACTCATTAATAACGTCCATTCGAACGACCAATAAATGTGGTTGATGATGACCGGGCACCACATATTGCTTCCCCTTCCAGGCGCCCCAGTAATCCCACATTGCTCCATCAACTAGGCGACTCTTTCCAATTTTCTTAACAACATCATCTACCGGCTCTAATAACCCTTGAGCCATCAATTGCATGGCAATCGGAGACTCAACGCTGATGCAATTTGCAGGACGTTTAGCAGCCATATCAGTCATTAACTTTACATAAACGCTATCCCAACCTAGCGTTTCTATTTTGAATTGGAGTCCAGGGGCATTACTAGCAGCCCACTCATTCATTGCATCGGCAGCTACAGCCCCGTAAGGGCCTGGTTCACCCCACACTCTTACAATGCCAGTTTTATTTGATTTAGTTTGCGCTAGAGAAGTTAATGGAGATACGCCTAATGCCGCACCGGTTGACAAAACAGTTAAATCTTTAACAAACTCCCTGCGAGAATAAAAGCTTTTATTTTGGTTATTCTTCTTTTCCATGGAATATCTCCTTTAGTTAAAATGCAAACCTACATTTATTGCGCATAACGCCTACTACGAACATCGGCTGTAATTTGGTGGGCAAGCATACCCTCCGCCTCACAAATTCGAGACACAATCGGCGCTATGTTCAAACTCGCTTTTTGACTCATTTTTTGATAGGTGACTGTTTTCAAAAATTTACCAACCCATAATCCGCCTGTATAGCGAGCAGCCCCAGATGTTGGAAGTGTGTGATTGGTTCCAACGCCCTTATCTCCGTAGGCAACTGTAGTTTCCTCGCCAACAAAAAGACTTCCATAATTTTTTAAATTATCAAGATAGTAATCATTTCTTCTAGTCATAACCTCAAGGTGTTCTGGGGCATATTCATCACTCAATTTAACTGCTTCAGCATCTGTATCTACCACTACAACTTCACCATGATCTCTCCATGCCAGTGATGCAATTGATGCTGTTGGTAGTGTCTGAAGTTGTATATCAACTTCCTTCAACACTTCATTAGCCAATTGCTCAGAGGTGGTTATAAACCATGCAGGGCTATCGGGACCATGCTCTGCTTGCCCAAGTAAATCCGTTGCAATAAGCGATGCATCTGCTGAATCATCAGCAATAATAAGAATCTCTGTAGGACCAGCAAGTAAATCAATACCAACCGTTCCAAAAAGCTGTCTTTTTGCTTCTGCAACAAATTGATTTCCAGCCCCAGTAACCATGTCTACAGCTTTCATGCCAAGACAGCCATAAGCCATTGAGGCAAATGCCTGCACACCACCTAGATGATAGATTTCATCTGCACCAGCATTATTCAATGCGTATAAAGTATGCGGATACATGCCGTCACTATCTCTTGGGGGGGCGCACGCTGTGATATGACTTACTCCAGCTACCCGCGCTGTACTAACACTCATAATCGCAGACGAAATCAAAGGATATTTACCACCCGGAACATAACAACCCACTCTCGAGATTGGAATATTTTTTTGACCCAAAATAACCCCTGGGGTAACTTCTGATTCAAAGCCATGAAGACTATCAAGCTGACGCTTTGCAAATTCAATTACCTGTTTTTTACAATATTCAAAATCTTGTTTAAAAGAGTCTGGCAAGAGACTGCCAACCTTCTTTATTTCATCTTGAGTTACCAGAAATGATCCTCTGGACCATTTATCTAAATTTTTTGCATACCCTGTGACAGCAGCATCTTTATTTATTCTTATTTCATCTAGCATGTCTCGCACAGTATTTTCAAGATTTCGACGATCCTGCGGAGTCTTTGGAACTGCTTTCTTTAAGTAATTTCGCATTATTTAATCTTTCTTAAATAGAAAAAGTAATTGTTCTATTTTTTATAAAGTATATGGCAACCGGTTTCCATACTGGCACAATTTTTAATAAAAGCAAGCTGCGCTGCAATATTTATGGAAGTTGAGTAGTTTGATAGCTAACTAGGATTGAATTGACAAAATATAGGTTAAATTCGCATGACTTTAGGTGAGTAACCTACGAATAAACTGTGAAATAACTGTGTAATAGACTAAAACAGCCCCATAGGAGCTGTATCCGCTTGTATTACTTGAGGTTCTTAGCCTGCCCAGCACGATTCGAGCGTGCCACAACTTCGAGGCACTATCTTTTTCATTTGATTCATTGGAGTAAGCGCGCAGCAACTTGGGCAAACTTTAGGGGCTTGGGTAATCTCAGTTATAAAATATTTTAGGCTATATCAAAATCATACCGTTAACCAAACAAGCCAAATTCAGTAATGAAAATACCAATATAGAGTTAGTCATAAGGAATGCAAAAAGTAGTTAAGCTTAAAGTGTTTTAGCGCGATCTTATAAGTAGCTACCGCTAAATTTATATCAAATTATCTTCGTATGCTTTAGCAAGATCTAGCTCAAGCTGATTATCTGCTTTGTCAATTCCCTGCAAGGTCTTTTTACTAAAAAATGTTGTATCAAACTCTAAATTAGATGCTTTTCATCTGCTATTAAGTTAGTGAAAACCTAGCTTTTAAAATCGCTCATCACAAGTTCAATAACGAAGCTTAACTGGGGTCAATCTACTAGAAAATCCTTTTGCGAGGTCATTAGAGATTTGCTACCTAGTGAAAATACTTAGATAAAACAAATTGACTTCAAGATAAATTTTAGATAGATTATGAACAATCGTTTGTTCAAATTTAGTGTTGATATAAAACCAAAGACTAAGGGCTAATTGGCATGGGTAATAGTGAACTACTAATAAAGCCTTCCCAGGTGATCAAAGACATCACATTGCCTCTTGAATTAGTAAAGCAATTAGAAGAAATCGTTGGCAAGGATAAGTTGCTATTAGGCAAACCAGATCGTTATGCTTACGCTAGAGATAGACTACCCTATGGCTTATATCGCATTAGAGTTGGAGCGTTGCCAGGAACCCTTCCGAGCGCAATATTTTTGCCTGCATCTTCAGAAGATCTAATCAAGATTACTCAGTTTTGCTTGGCCAATAAAATTGCTTTGATTCCCTATGGTGCGGGATCAGGCGTACTTGGTGGCACGATACCGTTAAATGGTGAAATAATCGTGGATCTTAAAAAGATGAATCAAATCATTGATCTTAATGAAACGAATTGCACAGTAACCGTACAAGCTGGCATGAATGGGATGCAATTCGAGGAAGCGCTCAATATAAGAGGTTTCACAGCAGGCCATTATCCCCAATCGATATCAATGTCCACAGTAGGTGGCTGGGCCGCTTGCCGAGGGGCAGGACAAGCCTCATCAAGATTTGGAAAAATTGAAGATATGGTTTTAGGGCTTAAAGCTATTTTACCCAATGGGGAAGGCCTAGAGGTAAGGCCAGTGGCAAGACGTTCTGTAGGCCCCAGCATTAAAGATATCTTAGTTGGGTCTGAGGGTGTTTTGGGGTTTATTACTGAACTCACCTTAAGGATTTGGAAAAGATCTGCCCATAGCGAAGGGTGTGTATTAGCCTTCCCATCACTTCAATCCGGCTTTGATACTCTAAGAGAGATCATGCAAAGCGAGTTGCGTCCTGAAGTAATTCGCCTCTATGACGCGGAAGAAAGTCGCCAACGAACACAAAATATGACTGAATTTATTGAGAAGCCGATTCTATGCATCATGAAGTTTTCAGGCTTGAAAGATCTACAAGAGGTTGAAAAAAAACTCTCGCTAGACATTGCGCAAAAATATGGAGCCAACACTGCAAGACTTGAACCCTATCAGCATTGGGAAAAAACTCGCTATCAGTCCTATTCAACACAGTGGCAAACTGACAATTACTATATGGATACGATTGAGGTTACTAGTGATTGGAGTAATGTTATCGAAATGTATCAATCCATCTCTAAGGAAGTGAAGGCTATTTATCCTGAAACATACTTTGGAGCCCACTGGTCACATATTTATTCAGAAGGCCTCTGTCAATACATGACTATCCGACTGCCTCCAATGGAAAATGAGCAGGCTCACCAGTTACATCTCCAACTATGGGACAAAATTGAATCCATATGCCTTCGTTTTGGGGGATCCCTGGCTCATCATCATGGCGTCGGATTGCTAAGAGGTAGATGGCTTAAGGAAGAGTTAAATCAGGGTATGCAGATATTAGAGGCCTTAAAAAAATCACTAGATCCCGATAACTTATTTAACCCAGGTAAATTGGGGCTGCCTCCAGCAGAGGGTGCGCTTGTTCTAGCATTTAATAATAAATGATTGGATATTGATGATGAGTGAAGTGATGAAATCTATCAAAATATGTGCCTTTTGTCCTAACACCTGTCGATCCAGTTTTGGGGCTAGTGAAACTCTACAAATTGAATCGCAAACACCTTCAGCCCTCTCTTTGATTTGCCTGGCAGTCCATCAGGGAAACCTCGAATGGGATCAAGAAACTCGTAATGTCTTAATGAGGCGGGATGCAGTTAAATCAAGTGTAGGTAAGTGCACTTACGGCTTAAATATGACAAAAATACTTGATGACGCTGTTCTTTCCTTGAGCCTAAGGTAATGCAACATCAAGGCTCCACGTTATGTCTTTAGATCCTAAAAACCAACTAAAAAAACCTTATTTAATGGGTATCGATATAGGCGCTGGGAGCTTAAAGACGATGCTTATTGATCTGAAGGGTAATGTTGTTGGTAGCGCAAGTAAAGATATTGTTACCAATTCCCCACATCCGCGCTGGAGCGAACAAAACCCCATAGATTGGTGGGAGGCAGTCAAAGAGACAGTTCCAAAGTGTATCGCCCAAGCAAATATTATGGCAGATGAAATTGCCGCCATTTCCTTTAGCGCTGGAGCGCATACGCCTGTTTTAGAAGACGATAATGGTGAGCTGCTAAGGCCTGCTATTTTATGGAATGATCAACGAAGCGGTCAGGAATCACAAGAATTAAAAGATAATCACTGGGATCGCATTCTTGAAATCGGATTTAATTCGCCTGCCCCTACCTGGACCCTACCTCAATTCTTATGGCTAAGCCGCCATGAGCCAGAAATCCTTAAAAAAACCAAGCGTATTTATGTAGCCAAAGATTGGCTCAGATCTCGACTAACAGATACCTGGGAAACAGACATAACTGAAGCTGTCGGCACTTTACTATTTGATGCGAAGGAAGGAAAGTGGTCTCAAGAGTTATGCAATCTAGCAGGATGTTTGCTAGAGAATCTCCCGCCGATTGTCAAACCAACTACTATTGTTGGATCCGTTACCCAAAAAGCTGCGCAAGAAACTGGGCTAGCACAAGGGACACCTGTTGTTTGTGGAACATCAGACACATCTATTGAAACATTTGGCGCGGGATCAATAAATCCCGGAGATGGAACAGTGAAATTAGCAACTGCAGGGACTGTAAGCGTAGTCTCTAAAGCTCCCAATATTCACAAAACGTTAATTAACTATCCTTTTGTTGTAGCAGACCATTGGTACACAATCTCAGGCACTAATAGCTGTGCTTCAGCTCATCGTTGGCTAAGAGATACATTCTTTCTAGATGAAAATGGTGTTAACGGATTCGACTTAATGGATCAAATGGCAACTCAAGTAAAGCCTGGCTCAGATGGATTGATATTTCATCCTTATCTGCAGGGCGAAAGAGCCCCTTATTGGGATCCACTTTTGAGAGCTGATTTTATTGGAATAACATTTCGCCATAATCGAGCACATTTTGCTCGCGCTTTATATGAAGGTATTGCATTTTCCCTAAAAGATGTTTTTGATCAATTCAAAGATCAGGGTATTGACATTCAATCGGCTCGAATTATTGGTGGCGGAGCTAAAAGTGCTACCTGGAGACAAATTGTTGCGGATATATTGAATATCGAAATAATCATGACTCAAACTACAGATGCTTCATTTGGAGCAGCCATGATTGCTGGCGTTGGTATAGGTATATTTAATGATGAGGCTTCGGCAGTTAAAAGTTGTGTAAAAAAAGTAGAGGCAATTAAGCCCAATTTAGAAAATGTAAAAATTTATCAGCGCTTATTCAAAATTTATAAGCCAGGGCAGTCACAATTGCAAGAAATTAATCATAATCTTTCTTCGATGGTTGGATAAAAATTATGGCATCTATTTCGTTAAAAAATATTACAAAAAACTTTGGCCAAACTTCTGTAGTTGAGGACTTAAATCTTGATATTAACGATGGTGAGTTTATTGTTTTAGTGGGACCATCAGGCTGTGGGAAATCAACCACATTAAGAATGATCGCAGGACTTGAAGAGGTCAGCTCAGGCCAAATTCATATTGGCGAAAGAAATGTAACTAAGCTTGAACCAAGTGAGCGAAATATTGCCATGGTATTTCAAAATTATGCTCTTTACCCGCACAAAACAGTTTATGAAAATCTAGCATTCGGTTTAAAAATGCGTAAAGTCCCAAAAGAAGAAATAAATAAAAAAATTAAATGGGCATCTGAAATTCTAAGAATTGAAAATTTACTTGATAGAAAACCCAAACAACTTTCTGGCGGTCAAATGCAGCGTGTATCCCTAGGTAGAGCATTAGTTCGATCTCCAGAGGTCTTCTTATTAGACGAGCCATTATCTAACCTAGATGCAAAGCTGCGAATTCGTATGCGGGAAGAAATTGGCCAATTACATCAACGTCTTGGTATCAATATGATTTATGTCACTCATGATCAAGTCGAGGCTATGACTCTGGGTGACCGAATTGTTGTTATGAATCAAGGTAAGGTTCAGCAAATTGGAACTCCCTTAGAGGTCTATGATCACCCTGCCAATCTTTTTGTCGCTGGCTTCATAGGCGCTCCCGAAATGAACTTGATTGAAGGTACTCTGATTAATGACAACGGACAGTATGTATTTAAAAATGAAAGAATAACTATTAAGCTAGGTGATAAGCTAAAAACTATCACTACAAAGACAAATAAGGCTGTCCTGGGAATTCGACCTGAATACGTAGAAGTTGTAACGGGTGAAAATAGACTAAATTTATTAAAGGCCAAAGTGCTACTTATTGAGCAAATGGGCGCACAGACATTAGTAATATGTGAATTACTCGGAAATCAAAAAATAAGAATATTAAGTGCTCGTGATGATCGATACAGTGTAAGTGATGAGCTCAATATCACTTTTAACAATACTAAATTACAGCTTTTTGATGGTGCAACGGGAGAGGTTCTTTTTTAAATAGGTCTTCAACAGTGAGGAGCAGGAAGATGGAAAATCATAAAGAATTAGATGTTTTAACGATGCAGGCAAATGAGGCTAATCAGGATAAGAAAATCCAAAAGTTTGGGCGTCGAGAAATACTTAAATCTGCAATAGCGGGTGCAGCATTGTTTGCTGGAGGTGCGCCTGCAGTCCATGCGCAACAAAAGACAATACGATTCTTAAATGCAGAACCTTCACGAGATTCGGTTAAAGCACTGCGAGTAGCTGCCGCTGAATACGAGAGGATTTCAAAAGTTAAAGTCATCATTGATACTGTGATTCCCGATGATGCTTACAATAAATTACAGGCCTCAATTGCCGCAGGTACGCCTTACGATATCGGAACCCTAGCATTTGCCGGGCATGTCTTCATTCTTGCTGATGCTGGAAAACTAGTGCCTTTAAATAAACTAGTCAGTAAACACAAATGGGGTCCGCGAATTTTATTTCCAATTAACGGTCAAAATTATTGGTATCCATATGACTACAACTTCTGCTGGATGTACTATCGAAAAGACTTATATGAACAAAAAGGCTTGAAAGTACCCACAACCTGGGAGCAGATGGCAGAGAATGCTAAGGCTTTAACTGGTGATGGCAAATTTGGGGTCGCACAGCCCCTTGGAAATAATGCAGCTGCACAATGGATGTCGCTCGGCTATATGTGGGCAGATGGAGTTAAGCTGTTGGATGATAATTTTTCATTAGTAGTTGATAACCCAACGAATAAACCAAAGGTTATGGCCTACCTAGATTTCATGAAAAAATTGTCGCCAAGTATGCCTCAAGGCATGACGCAGGCGCTTTTTGGCACGGTCTTAAGTCAATACTCAAGTGGCCAGGTAGCACATGCACCTTATGCTGGAAGATTGATGGAAGTTATTGAGGATAAGGCGCCGGACTTAGTCGCCAAAACAGGGTTTTTTATGTATCCTGATAGCGCAGGCAAAGGTCAAGCTGTCAATCATGGCTACGATGGTTGGGTAGTACTAAATACCCCCATGAAGGATGAATCTCTAAAATTCATGGAGTGGTTTACAGAGAACCAATACATAAACTTCTTGCATTCAGCGCCATTGCACTTCCAACCACCCAGACTTGATGTCTATGATGATGCACGCTGGAGAGCCCACCCTTTAGTTGAAAAACATGCAAATTTGGTTGAATTCATGAAGAGCTTCCTCACGCGCAAAGATGTCATTATTCGATCGGTTGATACAGAAGGTCCACGTGTAGATTTACGACCTGCAAAAATGTTCGAAACATTTGCTATTACTGAGGCACTGCAAAATGTCGTTTACAACGGTATGCCCTCATCAGAAGCTGCCGATATCATGGCAAAAAAATATCGAACAGTTTTATAAGAATTAATGCAAGGATTTAGAACCCGAAGCGATAAGGCCCTTAAATGGGCTTTTATCGCTTCGCTCTCTATCATTCTTCTTCTTATTTTAGTACCTGTTTTTCATGCAATTCAGTTAAGTCTTTTTCAGTCCGAATCTTTTATTTCAAATAAAAATTGGGTTGGACTTGCTAATTACATTCGTATTTTGAACGATGTGGTCTTTTGGAGGTCGCTATGGGTAGGCCTAGTTTTTGGATTACTTACCATTGGACTGCAAGTTTTTTTAGGGATTATTTTTGCACTTTTTTTAGACCGGAGCTTTCCTGGTCTCCCAATTATTAGAGGCATAGTGATATTGCCTTACTTACTACCCACAGTTGTTGTAGCCTTAGCATTCCAATGGATGCTAGATGGCACATTAGGTCTGCTAACTATATGGGCAGAACAATTAGGATTTGGTAGACCTAGCTGGTTTGAAAATTCGTATCTTGCCATGACAGTGGTCATTATTTCTAGCGTCTGGACTTGGACACCATTTGTCACAGTTTCCTTTTTGGCAGCTCTTCAGACCATTCCCAAATCTCTTTATGAGTCTGCCAAGGTTGATGGGGCTGGCTTATGGTCGCAATTTTGGCATGTAACTATACCGATGATCTTACCAATGCTTATGGTAATTATTCTTCTAAGAAGTATATGGATGTTTAATAAATTCGATATTGTTTGGCTTTTGACTAAAGGCGGCCCCTCCTCTGCTACCGAGCACCTCCCTATTCTTGCCTATCGTCGAGCTTTTTTACAATACGATGTTGGTGGTGGTGCAGCGGTTGCAACATTGTCTTTTCTGATTCTCTCAGTGTTAATTTTGATTTACTTTTACTACTTTCCACTGGAAGATAAAGAGAGTTCAAATTGAAAATTAAAGGTGGTGTTTTTTTATTTACCTTGGTAACCATTGCTCTTTTAGGGATATGGTCTTTCTTTCCAATTTATTGGATGATAGTCTCCAGTATTCGCCCCGAACGGGATTTATTTAAGATTCCAACTTTTTGGCCAGAAACAATTGACTGGCAATTTACTTCCTATAAAAATCTACTAGAACTCACAGACTACCCCTTGCAGTTTATGAATAGCGTTGTTGTAGCCCTAGCTGTTGTATTTATTACCTTAATAATTTCCATCATCATTGCTTATGTGGTGACTAGATATCGAGTTCCAGGCAAAACTTTTATTGTTGGCAGCATGCTTTACGCTTACATGTTCCCACCCCTGATGCTTGCAATTCCCCTTCTTTCAATTTTTGCCACTCTAGGCTTATCTGATAGCTTAATAGCTGTAATACTGGCGCATTGCACTCTTACCATTCCTTTAGGTGTCTGGATGTTGTGGGGGTTCTTTAAAGTCATGCCCTTTGATCTTGAAGAAGCCGCAATGGTTGATGGTTGCTCACGAGCGGGAGCTTTTTTTCGGGTTGTTTTGCCTCTATCACTTCCCGGCATGATTACCGTTTCAATTTTTTCCTTTTTATTGTCATGGACGGACTATGTATTTGCATTTGTCCTTATTACTAGCGACAGTAACAAAACTCTACCAGTAGGTCTAGCCTCCTTAATTGGTTCCTTTGATGCTCGATGGGGTGAATTAATGGCTGGAGCAACTTTAATTGCAATTCCATTATTCCTAATGTTCGTATTCTTAGGTCGTTATTTTATTAAAGGCTTAGCAGCAGGTGCAATTAAAGGATAGCTATGAATTTTGGCCTAAAAAATAAAGTAAGCGTTATCACAGGTGGAGCTAGAGGGATCGGTTTAGCCGATGCACTTAGTTTAGGCTCTGAGGGATCTAAAATAATTCTTATAGATATAGATGAAACAGCTGCAAAAGAGGCGGTTATAAAACTTAAAGAAAAAAATATTACTGCGCATTATTACTGGGCTGATACCGCTGATGAATCTCAAGTGCTAAAAGTGGCTAAGAAGATTGAAGAGGATCACGATCATTGTGATGTACTCGTCAATAATTCTGGGATAGGGGTTAAACCAGCCTATCTACTTCGAGATATGCCATTAAGTGCATGGGAACGCATGATGGATGTACATCTTAAAAGTACTTTTTTATGGTCACGTGCAATGATTCCATTGATGGAGAAAAATAAATTTGGAAGAATTGTTAATATGTCATCAATGAATTTTACTGGGGGCGGGAGAGCTGGTGTATCCCACTATTCTTCGGCCAAAGCGGCTATTGCTGGTCTAACACAAACACTTGCAAAAGAAGTTGGTAACCTAGGAATTACTGTTAATGCAATTGCTCCTGGATATGTTTCCACTGAACTTATTTCTCAGTTTACGGCCGAAATGATGCAGGTACTTACAAAACAAAATCCTGTAGGAAGAACCTGTATGCCTGAAGAAGTTGCAGCTCTGGTCACCTTTCTCTGTTCTGATCAAGCTGCATTTATTAATGGCGAATTAATATGCATGGATGGTGGTCGCAGAGATTTTTATTGGGGAAGCTAGAAAGATGAGCATTAAAGCAATGGGATTTCCAGGTAGATATATTCAAGGTCCTGGCGCAATAAATGAAATTCCAATTTTATTGAAAAGCTTTAATATTAATAAAGCTATCATCATCCTTGACGAAATCGTCAATAAACTCAATGGATACAATCTCAAACAAATTCTTTCTCAGGCTAATATAAATGCAGAATTTCTTATTTTTCCTGGAGAAATCACACAGGATGTGGTTAAAAGATTATCTGAAAAAGCCTCTAGTCTAAACGCTGATATTATTCTCGGTTTTGGTGGAGGTAAAACTATTGATGCGGCAAAAGGTATTGCCTTAAACTGCGATGTACCGCTCTTTATTATTCCTACGATTGCATCTAACGACTCACCTACCAGTCGCCTTATTGTCCTTTATAACGATCAAAAACAAATAAGCCGCGTAGATTACATGGTACGAAATCCTGATATTGTGATTGTCGATACTGAAATAATCTCTAAAGCCCCCATTAGATTTTTTATAGCAGGCCTAGGCGATGCAATCAGTAAAAAATTCGAAGCGGAGCAATGCTTTGAAAATAAAGGTAATAATTTTTTTGGGACGCCCTCCCTACCAACAGCAAGACTATTGGCGGAGCATTGTTATGAAACTATCATCCAATACGGAAAAAATGCTATTTCACAAATAAGGGATCACCATAGCCCCAATGAAGATGTAGAAAGGGCAATTGAAGCTTCAGTATTATTGAGTGGATTAGGGTTTGAAAGTGCAGGACTATCTCTTGCCCATGGGCTAACAAGAGGCTTTACTGCACACCCTATTTTTTCCTCTTACTTACATGGTGAGATTGTTGCTTTTGGTTCATTGGTTCAGCTTATAGCCGAAGAACGTGATGAAAGTATGATTAAAAGTCATGCAAGTTTTTGTAAGTCTATTGGCCTACCTATATCTTTTGCAGATTTTGGTATTGAAGAACTGTCCAACCTAGAATTAGATTTAATTGCACAAAAAACTATGGAAGCACCATACATTAACAATATATCCCCCAAATTAAACAATAAAAGAATTATTCAATGTCTATTAGAGGCAAATAAGATAGGCTTAGCAGTGGAAAAATAAACTATTTTTTTGAGAAAATTGAAACAGACTCTCGAATAATTAGTTCGCCCGGAGGAATCTGAAGCAATATTTTCTTCTGCTTATTTTCTATCAAGTTAATTAAACCAACTGCACCTTGATAACCCATTACTTCAGAAGGCATTCGCACAGTTGTAAGTGGGGGGTATAGGGCATTGGCAATTGGAGCATCATGTATAGATATTACTGATACGTCATCGGGTATTTGTAAACCATGCTTGTGTAAAGACATCATGGCTCCAACTGCAACATTTAATGTTAACGCAAAAATTGCAGTAGGCTTTGCTTTAGAATTTTTTAGCAACCTATCTGTTGCTTGTGAGCCTCCCATAATAGAGTAACCACTAACCTCCACTAAATTAGGGTCATATCGAATATTGGCAGCCGCTAGTGCATCCCTATAACCTGATAGCCTTCCGACACCAGTAGAGGCATTAACCTGTCCAGATAAGTGCGCTATACGTTTATGACCAGCATTAATCAAATAATTCGTAGCTATATTAGCAGCTAATGCACTATCAAAAAAAATTGAATTTTTTAGGCCAGGGACACGTCGATTTAAAACAATTACAGGGACTGTAGACTTTTTAGCCGCTTTGAGAATAGAGCTATTTTCGTTCAAAGTTGTTACTAATAATCCATCAACCCTATTTGAATTAGTGAGTTTTTTATAGGCTTCATCAGGAGATGAACCATCCTCAAGATAAGAAATCACAAGGCTATAGCCGGACTCTAAAGCGCCCCTCTCGGCTCCTTTAATAATTTCAGAAAATACTGGGTTATCAAGCTGTGGAACGACAATCCCGATTGAGAAAGTTTTAGAAACTCTAAGACTACGTGCACTAATATTTGGCCTGTAATCTAAATCCTTCGCTACCTTAAGTATCTTATTTTTTGTTTTATCTGAAACTCTTTGGTTGGGATTCCTTGATAACACTCTAGAAACAGTTGAAACATCAACCTTTACTTTCAAGGCAATATTTTTTAAAGTTGCTCTTTCAATTGTAAGTGATTTTTTTTGACTCATTTTTAAGATATTATCACCCTACTCTGTTTTAAGCAGTAATGGTTTTACTATCTAATAAAAGTCTTTTGTAGTAGCAGATTTAATACAAATATTACTAATATGAACTTAAAGCGAGAAACCTATAAAAAATTTACAATAAGCTACATTACGAATGAACATGAAAAAAACAATACTCAATAGGCAAACCTCGGCTATCTCTAGCCGGGGTTAGTAATTTGCTATAAAGCTGGAGTAAATGGCTTTGAAGACTTACAGAAATCGACTATTACCTCTGAGAAGCCAAGGTAGCGAGCGTTCATTTTTCTAAAGCCTTCTAATTCAGCAATCACCGGTGAAACTTCATTTTTGTAGGAAGCATCCTCATATCCAGGATGAAACGGGGCTTCTTGAACTAGTTTATTGCTCATGATTTGTATCCTTATTCAATAAATGAAAAATTGATCAATTAATCTAAATAGCCAAAAACTGAATTAGCTCGGAAGAGTGTGCATACGAAATCTCCTAAAGTGCCATAGCAATATGGCTGCCGCTCCCCCTGTCCCTGATACCTGAGAGATTCACACTACAGCGTGGC
>Ga0114980_10000529_pt1 | contig 27925 bp, 22 predicted proteins | sample S_140806_EF_Meta_FD_87018 | JGI IMG/M metagenome (GOLD analysis project Ga0114980, IMG submission 87018) | Freshwater microbial communities from Lake Simoncouche, Canada to study carbon cycling - S_140806_EF_MetaG | ecosystem: Environmental > Aquatic > Freshwater > Lake | place: Lake...
ATGCCTGGATCGAAAACGGTTCAACTCACGGGGCGGCTTGGAGAAGTGATGCAGGAGTCTGCAAAGACGGCTGTTTCCTATGTAAGAGCAAATGCAGCCAAACTTGGTATCGACCCTGCATTCTGGGAAACATCAGAGATTCATATTCATGCACCAGCAGGTGCTGTCCCTAAGGATGGTCCGAGCGCAGGTATCACATTGGTTACCGCTTTGGTGTCATTGCTCACGCAGCGACCACTTGAAGAGCATTTGGCGATGACAGGTGAGGTTACGCTGACCGGCCGCGTGCTACCAGTTGGTGGACTCAAAGAAAAGCTGCTTGCAGCCCACCGCCAAGGGTGTACGACCGTTATTGTCCCTGCCAGGAACCGCAAGGATGTCATCGAAGAAGTCCCCGCAGATGTCCGTGCCGACCTAAATATCGTCTACGTCTCTGATGTCCTCGAAGTAATTGATATTGCTCTAAAGCCAAAGCCACGCGCCAAGCGGACGAGTGTAACAGGGTCACAGCATACTGCACCGGAAAAAGTCATTCCCCTGGCGCCGACATTGCCAGCCAAGGATGCTCCACCAGCGATGGCTTAGTCCGTGCAGTCTCCCTGCCAAAGGTCAAACACAACGTTGGCAGGGATATTCTAGCTAGTTACTGTAAGCTACGTCGCTGTCAAGAAATCGCCAACGTGTGAGCTCTGAGTCCGATAGTGGCAAGCCGAAAATCAGTGCCCTGATCGCAGAGATCGGCATTTCGTTTTCCTGCAAGAAGCGGTCATGAAACTCTTTTGGCGTCCATCCGAGCGACAGTGCCTCGCGATAAAGCGATCGGACCTGCATCCCGCCAATCTGATACGCAAGCTGATACAGAGGTGGGTAGCGATTGCCAACGCTTCGCCTGATTTCGGCATGTGCATTCGCAGGTTCATGACCACATTCCCTGACCAGAAAAGCGACGCATTCGCTTGCAGACATCTCACCGAGGTGAAACCGAAGACTGAACAGCACGCGCGCGCAGCGATGCATCCGCCAAAAGAGCATCCCACATCGTTCCTCGGGTGTCCGTGGGAAACCTCGCTCCCACAGCAGCATTTCCCAGTGAAGCGTCCAACCTTCGACCCAAAAGGGTGTCCACCATACATTTCTGTACGAATGAAACCTTGATGCGGCCCATTGTTGCATATGATGACCAGGAATGAGTTCATGCTGAACCGTCGCCCGACTGAATGCTGCATTGTTGCCACGCATACTCATCTGCCGGGCAGAAGTTGACATACCCGATGTTGGATACGAAACGATAATTGTTTCTCCTCCAAGAAAAAATGGGTTCGTCTTCTGATTTTCTACAGACATCATCTCCATCCGCCACGTTCCGCTTGCCGTCTGATCGACCGTCAGAAGATCCTCTTCGGTCACGTACCGTACGGCTTCAATAGCCAAATCACGTACGATTGTCGGTTGACTTCCTGGTGGTGATGCAGATTGCTTACAGTATTCGAGAGCTGCCTCCCAGTCTAAGACTCCCAATTCCTGTACGACGGATGTACATTGTTCCCGGCACCATTGCCACTCACGCTCTGCCGCGGCTATGAGGTCGTCTACAGAATGGGCAATCCAACTTGCAGCAAGATGCTGCTCAAGTACATCACGCCCTACCGGTTGTCCAATAAGTTCATCACCGATGTGAACCGTCAACGATAAACGCAGGGATTGCAGACAATCCTCTAGGTTTGATACGTTCTCGGAACACCACCATGTGACATCTGGGCTGTACCCACCAATGAATTTCCACCAGTGCGCTAACGCTTCTATCGCAAGCCCTAAATGTGTAGAAAGTCTGTCAGTCAGTTCATCAAGCGGAAGTTCACAGACGGTTTGTTTGAGTGTTCGTACTTCCAACGTAATTGCTGCGAGTTCTACAGCAGCAGCCTCCCCTTGAGGAAACTCAAAATCACGAATGTCATCATCTAGTTTGAATAGCCTAAGCAGCCACGGAAATCGAGAATACAGGTTTTGATTTCGATTGTGGTCGAGGGAATCATCACGTGAGAACTGGCCTAACTGCTCGGCAAAGAGCAGAACATCCAGATACTCGCTTCGGGTGACCGCCCGGGTTTTAAGACCATCAAGCATGGCTTGGTACTGCTTCACCGTATTAGTGCGAGCTTCGTGGCGACGCATCGTTGGGTTGGGGAACTTGCGTTCCCAAGCGTTTCGATCCTCTGTGAAATGGTTGATTACGTCGCAGACACTTAAATGTGCGTTAAGATACATGCGGATTTCCTTTCCGCATATGAGTCTATCCGCAGGAAGAGTTTCTCCCGAGGGTGAATAAAACAGTCGGATAAGTCCACCGGAGGATTACCTATGTCAGATTCGCTTTCCCGACGTCAAATGTTGCGTGCCACTGCTGGTATTGCAGCGGCAACTTTCACCATTGAGGCTGCGGAAGCAGAGTGGCGTTCCCTCACGCCGACTGCATCCAGTAACGAAACCATGCATGGTGTCCCGTTTGACCGGACCGCTAACGTGCGCATTGGCTTCATTGGTCTGGGTGGTCGCGGAAGTGGTCTTCTCAATGACCTCATCAACATCCCTGGTGTCGAAATCCGTGCCGTTTGTGACCTGGTGACAGAACGTGCAGAAACAGGTGCATCCCGTGTGGCTCGTGGTGGCGCTCAAAAGCCAACCGTTTACGGCGGCAAGCTCGATAGCTGGAAGGCTCTTGTAGCACGCGACGACCTGGATATTGTCTACATCGCAACTCCTTGGGACTGGCACGTGCCAATGGCCATCGGAGCCATGGAAAACGGCCATCATGCTGCGACGGAAGTTCCAGCTGCGACATCGCTAGCAGACTGCTGGAAGCTCGTTGATACATCAGAGCGCACACGCAAGCACTGCATAATGCTTGAAAACTGCTGCTATGGAAACTCTGAAATGATGGTTTTGAACATGGTCCGTAAGGGGATGTTTGGAACTATTACCCATGGTGAAGCCGCTTACATCCACAATCTCAGTGAGCTATTGCTGGCTGACTCTGGTGAAGGCCTGTGGCGACGTAAGCCACATGTTGACCACAACGGCAACCTCTATCCAACCCATGGTCTTGGTCCTGTAGCAAATTACATGGATATCCACCATGGGGACCGCTTTGTCTCGATGGTTTCTATGAGTAGCCAGGAAGCTGCACTCACCGAGTTCCGTGACAAGCACGTCGCCAAGGATTCGCCAAAGCGGCTCGAAAAGTACAAAGCCGGTGATATGAGCACATCCTTGCTCAAGACGGCCACGGGTCGCACTGTGATGCTTCAGCATGACGTCGTGACCTTCCGACCGTACACGCGCCATAACTTGATTCAGGGTACACATGGTACGTTTGCTGATTACCCAGCGCGTATTTGTGTGATGGGACAGCCTGAGGGTGAAGTTTGGGTTGATATGTCTAAGACTGATCGCTACAACGAGTTTGTCGATCCGCTTTGGCAAAAGAATGGAGATCAAGCCCGCAAGCTTGGCGGTCATGGTGGGATGGACTACATCATGAACTTCCGCTTAATTCAGTGCATCCACCAAGGAATCGCTCCTGACATGGATGTCTACGACGCTGCGGCATGGTCTGCTCCAACCCCATTGTCAGAGCTCTCCATCGCTCGCGGTGGTGGCGCAGTTAACTTCCCAGACTTTACAAGAGGGAACTGGAAGAAGTAATCTCTTTAACCATGAAGGTTACGATTATCGGGGCCGGCTTAGCTGGCCTCGCTTGCGCCAGACGTCTGACAGATCATAATATTCCTGTCCGCATCATCGAGAGGTCACCCTCCGTCGGTGGTCGCGTGCAATCTAAAACGATCGATGGCTTTCGCATCGATATCGGTTTTCAAGTTCTCTTGAATGCGTATCCAGCTTTACAGCTTCTACCAGAGCTTGCGACGCTCCCTGCATACAACTTCCCGCCCGGTGCAAGAATCATGCTGGAACATCGTTTGCACACCCTCTCTGACCCGTTCCGCAACCCGGCAGATGCACTGCCATCGATCATTACGCCAGTAGTCAGCATCCAAGACAAACTGTTATTGTGGCACCTCGCTGCGGAATTAAATCGCCGTCCGCTTTCATCCTTATGGGATGAGCCAGACCAGACAATCCTTCGCTTTCTCACACGCAGGGGCTTTAGTAATAGCGCTATTGAGCTGTTCTTCCGTCCATTTGTCGGTGGAATAACCCTTGATGAGTCGCTCGGAACAAGTGCAGCTATTTTTAAGTTCATCTGGTCGATGCTAAGCAAGGGTATTGCCACATTGCCAGCCGGTGGGATGCAGTCGCTACCTGATGCGATGGCTTCGGCTCTTGCCGACAAAAACATTGATATTCTTCTCGGTACGCAGGTTACTGCCTTGACCGCAAGTGATGATTGTTGGAGTGTTCAGACAGGTTCAGAACGGGTTGAATCCGATATCGTTGTATTGGCAACAGATGTCTGGTCTCTTGGTGAACTTGTTCCGAACGTTGATACTCCCAAGTATCGAACACAAAGAACTCTTTGGTTGACGATAGATAGGGTTGTTGACTGCGGCCCATCCCTTATCTTGAATCCTGACTGTCAATCTCCGTTTATGACTATTGCGCCGATGCATGCTGTTGATCCTGACCGTGCACCCAAAGGTAAGTCACTGTTCGCAGTCACCGTAAGGGCAGGTCACTTTCTGGACACCACCGATGAAATCGTGCAATCGTTTCATCAGGCGATGCAACGCAACAAAGTAATAAGTCCATCGGACAGTATCGTTTGCATCGAAGACCAAACAGTGCAAAAAGCGCAGTTTGTTCAAGAGCCAAACCATTTTCGCATGAGGAAATTAATGGCTGCCCTCCCCGTTGGCTTATACGTTTGTGGTGAGCATTTCCAAACATCCAGTATCAATGGTGCATTGGAGAGTGGGTTATCTGTCGCAGATGACATTGTCCGATCCCTCTCAAGCCGAGAGTGACTCTCTGATTAAGGGTAAACTGCTATGTGCGGCCGGCTCAAACCGGATTGCAACAGGAGAATATGATGAGTAATGCCGTAACAGTAACCGGAGCTGACTTTGATGCCGTCGTTCTTAAGAACGATGTTCCAGTGTTGGTCGACTTCTGGGCACCTTGGTGTGGTCCATGCCGCCGTGTTGGACCGGAACTGGATGCCGTTTCTGAAGAGCTGGGTGCACAGGTTGTGATTGCAAAAGTCAATGTTGATGATGAATCTGACTTGGCAGTGACCTATGGCATTCAGAGCATCCCGGCGATGGTTATCTTCAAGGGTGGTAAAGAAGTTGATCGCCTTGTCGGTGCCTATCCACGCACGGCAATCAGTGCTAAGTTGAAGGCCCAAATCTAAAAAGTATCGAGGTCACAACCGGTTCTCGGGTGTGGCCTCGTCATTCTTTTCTGATACAATTTGCATCGATACGGAGAGGTGAGCGGAATGGTATCGCCACCGTCTTGAAAGCGGTCTCACGGGTTACCGTGTGCGGGTTCGAATCCTGTCCTCTCCGTTCTTTTCAAATATTCCAACATGGATATTCCGTCCAACAAAGACCTCACGTTGATTCGCTTGACGCAACAGGTCAGCTGCGCTGGCTGAGCGAGCAAACTAGGACCGTCGGTCCTTACATACGTGCTATCGTCGCTTGCATCCCGTTATGAACTTCCCGCGGCCTCCGGCATTCCAAGCTACGATGACGCAGGTGTCCACATCCTGAATGCGGAAACTGCCCTCATTCAGACGGTTGATTTCTTTACCCCAATCGTAGATGACCCATTTACGTTTGGCGCTATCGCGACGACGAATGCCCTATCCGATGTGTATGCAATGGGTGGGACTCCCCTTACAGCACTTAATATCAGCTGTTTTCCAGTGGATGTCTACCCTCCTGATGTCCTTGCAGATGTCATCGCGGGTGGAATGTCGGTTCTAACCCGTGCTGGTGTAAAGCTGCTGGGCGGACACACAGTCAAAGATTCCGAGTTTAAGTTCGGTGTCTCGGTAACAGGCACTTGTCATCCAGACCAGATTCTCACCAATCGTGCAGCCGTTCCAGGAGATGTTTTGGTTCTCACCAAGCCCATTGGAACGGGTGTTTATACGACGGCACTAAAGCGTGGCCTCGTTTCAACGGAGGACATAGAGCACATCGTCGCATCGATGCTCCTGCTAAACGATGGCCCAGTTCGTATCGCAAAGCTCCTTGGCATTCCAGCGGTGGTCCATGCTGCAACCGACATTACCGGGTATGGCCTGCTTGGGCATCTGTCTCATTGGGTCCGTGATGCAAACATTGGCATCACATTACGTACAAGTCAAATACCACTATTTGACGGCTTGGAGACTCTTGTCGATCAAGGCTGCGTGCCCGGCGGCACGCATGCAAATGCAGATTTCACGGATGCTTTTGTTACAGGCCGTGCATTGATCTCAAATGCTCTGTGGTTATCGCTAAACGACCCACAAACAAGTGGTGGATTGTGCATTGCACTGGATCCAGCATTTGCTATTCGTTTTGTGGAACAAATGCAAGAAGCAGAGCTGAATGCCTGGATTATCGGTGAGGTGACATCCACAGACACTGGAACAATAAGCCTGGTGGTGTAAGGTCTATTGTCCGACAGGTTTTGATGACGTTTGCTGAGCCGATGCAACGTAGTTATCAACAACAGTGCCCATACCAACTTTTGCATCGAGTATAAGTTCAATCGCCTCACGTACAGCACCGTGACCGCCACATTTGTTCAGGACAAAGGTAGCTTGTCGACAAACATGCTCACTGGCATCATGAACGGCAAAGACTAGACCAACACGCTCCATTGCTGGCAAGTCATTGAGGTCATCCCCGATGTAGGCAACAGCATCCAAATTAAATTCTTTCACAGTTGCCAATGCATCAATGGCATCCCGCTTGTTTGAAATGCCTTGAAGTACTGTCGTAACGCCGAGCTCCGCTGCCCTGCGTGACACCATTTCGCTGATGCGACCAGTCATGAAAACAATGTCAAGGCCATGCCTGATTGCAAGGGCAATACCTAGACCGTCGTGTACATTGAACGTTTTGTACTCAGAACCATCCGAAGAAAATGTGACAGAGCCATCTGTTAACGTGCCATCCACATCGCAAATTAGGACGTCGATGCCCGCAAGCTTTCGCTGAAACGAGCTATTCATGCGGGATGATTCCATTACTTACAAGGTCCTTCAACGCCAGTACGCCGATCGGCTTGGCATTATCATCGAGGACAGGGATATCACCGATCCGAGTGACTCCCCGCTCGAATGCAACCAATGTTTCGAAAGCTAAGGGATTGCCAGAAATCGTAGCCGGACGAGTCGTCATCATGGACTGAATCGCCTCGGACCAAGCATTGGGTCCAAACGTCAGGAATCCCCTACGGATATCGCCATCCGTCAACACACCCATTAGGATTCCGGTTTCGTTAGTGATACAGGCAAGTCCGGAACGTGCCTTGGTAATCGTTGCAATTGCATCCCCAAGCGTAGATGTCCCTGGCAAGATTACAATGTCGTTCCCGGTACGCATCAGGTCATGCACGGTCAGTACGAGTCTGCGTCCAAGGGAGCCGGCAGGATGTACGGCCGCATACTGCTCACGGGAGAATCCCCTGGCTTCCATGACAGCAATCGCAAGCGCATCCCCAATCGTCAACGCCACGGTCGTAGATGTCGTTGGTGCAAGGTTGTGCGGACAGGCTTCCTGGTCAATGTTTGTGCTGATGGTCACACTGGCAGACTTGGCAAGGGTTGACGTCATTCCGCCAGTGACGGCGATAATCGTTTTCGCCCTATTACGAACAACAGGGAGGAGAACCCGAAGCTCATCACTCTCACCACTCTGCGAGATTGCTAAGACAGTGTCACTCGTTCCAATCATGCCGAGATCGCCGTGCATCGCCTCGGTCGGATGGACAAACAGAGCCGGAGTCCCCGTACTTGCAAAGGTTGCAGCAAGCTTGCGGGCAATGTGCCCACTCTTACCTACGCCCATGACAATCAGGCGTCCATCACTGTTGACAATCGTGTCTACAGCTACCTGAAATTCCGGACTGATGTCATTCATCCGCGTACTTAGCGCATCAATGGCCATCCCAATAACGCGTTTTGCTGCGCGAATCGCTGGTAACTCAGATGTGTCTTTCACACGTCATTGTACCTTTATGCGCTAATTGGTTTCGACTATGCAGCGCGTCGGAGCGGTACAGTGTCAACCGATTCACGTGCAGGGGATCTGATCGTGACCACTGGATGTTGAATCAACTCTAATAGTCCAGACGTAGACAGCATGTCCTGAACATGGCCCATTGCAACGACTTCAATTCCGACCTGCATCATTGCAGCTACTCGCGCAGTCGTGACAAGGTTGCTGATTCCGACATCGGAAATGTCAATGATCTCATTCAACATCAGACGTAGAACCCTGGGTTGCCGCCCAATCGCTGAAAACATCACTTCCCGGAATGCAAGGACGGTTGTTCCATCTATGACGCCTCGAATGTGCAGTTCGTAGATGCCATCCCTTGAAGCAATCAAAAGTGACTTGAATGTTTCTTCTGAGACATGCAGCGATGGACGCCCCCTGCGCCTTTTTCTGATGGGAGCTGGTTCCGGTGACGATACGGCGTATGAGCCAAGCTTTTTGTAATCCACGTTTGTATAATCGGCAACAAGATTCGACTCCAACATGGATTTTGGAATGGCATGCATTGAAACCGGGATAAGTACCTGTTTATCGACACTTTTTGCCGATACGGTATTGTTAATTCATGCGAATATGTGTAACTGGGGCGCGAGGGATGCTCGGACAGCAGATTGTCGAAACGGCTACGGCGCTTGGCCATACGGTTATCCCGTGGGTCCGCCCTACTGCTGATATTACACAGTTGGAATCAATTTCACAGCTTGCCAAGCAGGATGCACCAGATTGCATCATCAACTGTGCCGCTTGGACAGATGTTGATGGGGCGGAAACAAACGCAGCTACGGCGTATCTGACCAACTACATTGGAGCACGAAATGTTGCGACAGTCGCGGCCAGCGGTGGCATCAAGTTAGTGCATATATCTACGGACTTTGTCTATCCTGGAGACGTTCATCGTCCCCTATTGGAATCTGATAGTACGGACCCGAAGTCGGTATACGGTATGAGCAAACTCGCTGGCGAAGATGCAGTACTTAGTCAATGTCCTTCAGCCGTCATTATTCGAACCGGCTACATATTTGGAAAACACGGCGCCAACCTGATTGACAAAATCGCAGCTGGAATCAAATCTGGCTACACGATGCAGTTTGTCACGGATCAGTGGATTACACCAACGAGCACCACTCTCCTCGCCGATGCAAGTTTGAAACTTTGCCAGTCAGATACCGTGGGTCTTTATCACGTAACGCATAGGGGCGGGTGTTCGACGTACGAGATGGCAAGTTTGATCGCCGAAATGATATCGGGGACAGGTTCAGTTACAAACACAACCTTGGCTGAGTGGGAACCGGTTCAAAGCGCACGTTGCCAAGCGGTCGGTCGTCAGCTTGCAAAACGTCCTGTTTACTCGGTGCTAAACACCAATAAATACGATCAAGTTGCAAGTTTGGAACCGGTCACATGGCAGGATGCTATTCGGAGCTATCTTCGACCTTCGAACGCCTAAACGGGTGGAGTTTCAAGCTTCGTAATGTGCTCGATTGGTTCATCAAGGTCATCGACTTTAACATATACCTGCCGCAGTACTTCATCAGGAGTTGTAAGCCCTGCCCTCATTTTTACAAGTGCATCTTCGCGAATCGGTACCATTCCCGCCGCGACGGAACTACGTCTAAGTGTCGAGCTAGGCGCACGGTCCATGATGAGGCGCTGCATGCTTTCATCCACACCTACTACCTCGTGGACACCGATACGGCCCTTGAAGCCTGTCCCTTCGCAAACCGAACATCCGCTCCCTGCATACCAGAAGCGATCAGCTGGATTGACCGACAGCAGACGGGCATTGACTTCTGAAACTGGCCCCTGCTGGCGGCAGCTGGAGCAAAGACGTCTGACGAGTCGCTGGGCAACCATTCCAATCAATCCTGATGCAATCAAGAATGGCGGTACCCCCATGTCAAGGAGGCGCGTAATGGATGTTGGTGCATCATTGGAGTGCAATGTAGATAGAACAAGGTGACCTGTCATCGCTGCACGGAAAGCAATTTCAGCGGTTTCAGAGTCACGCATTTCACCGACGAGGACAATATCAGGATCCTGGCGGAGAATCGCCCGAAGTTGGCGAGCAAATGTGAGGCCTACACGTTCGTTTACACTACTTTGATTGACGCCTGGTAGATCAATTTCCACAGGGTCTTCGCACGTGACAAGATTGACGGTTGGAGATCGTAGGGTGTTAAGAGCTGCGTACAGTGTTGTTGTCTTTCCAGAACCTGTCGGTCCGGTGACTAGAACGAGACCAAGTGGACGATGAATCAGGTCCATGAATGTCTCTGCATTGCGGCGTACAAAGTCGAGCTCATTCAAGCCACGAATTGACATACTCCGGTCAAGGAGACGCATCACAACCTTCTCGCCGTAGAGAACTGGCAATGTTGAGATACGTACATCAAAGCCCTTGCCATCGACACTGAACGAAATACGGCCATCCTGAGGAAGACGCTTTTCATTTATGTCAAGGTCAGACAAAACCTTGATACGACTGGCGACTGTATCCTGAAGATCCTTTGGAAGTTCCTTCCAGACCTGCATCACACCGTCGACGCGCATTCTTACTTCCAGGGATGATTTTCGCGGCTCGATATGGATGTCCGATGCGCGCATTCTCACAGCATCCCCCACCATTTCGCGCACGACACGTACTGCGGGTGCTTCCGTTCCGCTCCCTTGACCACCTTGTCCAGCCCCGTATGACATTGCGATATCGTCTCCCTGACCTGTTAGTACATCGATACTATCGGAATTGCATAACCGGTACCTAGTTCGCTAGACACCACAATTCGTGTGGACAATCCAGAGTGATTTGCTGGCGCGTGCGCATGCATTCTCAAACAATGCCTTATTCGTTGGGGTTAGAGATCTATCTGTGGCATTAGTATATAAACCATCCATGATCACGATGACGTATTCCGCTTCGCCGCCAGATAGAGAGTGAAGGGTTTGGACGGATATACGTTCCACCAATTGGATATCTCGATATTGATGATATGGACGAATCGAGTCCATGTAGACTGACATCGAGACAGCCGGGAGCCCCACGGCTTCCGAACGCCTGCAGTGCTCTGTAAACATCTGTGAATCAGCAAGAACAGCCTGTAGCTTCACCCTGTCGATATCATCAGAAACATTACGGTAACTATCCCACCATTGTTCTAAAAAGGCATCGAAGGTCAGCCCCAAATCTAAACTTGCATACAGCCGTAAGCAGACAGGATTCGGGCCTGTATCCTTTACGTACTGGCCAGAAAGCGCATCCGAAATTGCATTCCGGCACGGCCCAAGCTCCGCATTATGACGAACAGCAACAATGATTCTCTCATCCAGCTGGCATGTATCCAGAATGTCTTTGACCGCCAGAACCGCACCTTGAAGCGGATTCTCAACCTGAACTTCGGTGATTATTGCATTTGGGCGTAATCGATCAGCATAAGAAAAGTCAATCACAGCAAGTCCACAGTCTTGTTTCCATTGATTAACTGCGGCATCCGATGTCCCTCGAAATGCGTATGGTAGCTGGCTGTAGCCACTGGATGCAGCTATCCCGTATTTTGCTCGCCTCGCGGCAAGACGCAGTACGGTCAGTTCAGGATAGGTAAGCTGTTCAACGTTATCAATAAAAATGGCATCCCAGCGATCGGACTCATCATCAGCGATGCCATCCAATGCCATCAGTTTGTCAGCCAGTGTCCCAAGAGATCCATTGTGGATGTAGTTGAGCTGGTAAAGCTGGTCCGTCAGCAAAGCCTCCCACGGCTTTCCAGTTAGACTGTCATGGCGCAGTGATTGCCTGTATTCATTACACATAGCCTGCAATCTATCCTGCGGAGTCTCTGGGAATATCTTCTCGAGGAGAACGATAAGCTCGCCCTGACCAACAACGGTCAGTGTTCCTGTGCAACCGGTTCTCGCGGCATTACGGAGCACGATGTCTGCAGCATAGTCATGAAATGTTGTGAAATTCACTCTTTCAGCCAGAAGTGGAGCTCGCAGGGCCATCCTTTCAAAAAGATAGACCATGTGCCTCCGTAAATAGGTCACAAAGAGGATGCGTGCATTTCCCGCAGAGGTATCTTCAGCCAGACGTAGAAGGCGCTCCAGTAGCACTTCAGTCTTCCCAGTACCAGTACCGCCATCAAGGCATATGTTTCCCGGTCGCTGGGCAGCATCGATTTGATGCGGCAGTAGCACGTACTTGTTGGATGGTCGCAAGGTTACTGGAGAGCGGTGTTGGGTCAGACGGCGGATGAGTGTGTCAACAGAAACATTCAGGAGTTCGGCAGCTGCGGAGAACCTTTTGCTGGTCTTCGTTGCGACTTCAAGTTCAGAATCGCTGACAAGGAGGAGCGCAGCTAGGTTGTCGGCCATCCGCTCAATCCGTTCGTTCTTCCCATAGGCAGAGACGTAGGGCTGTTGGTGAAACGTAGAACCAGCTTTGTCATGTCCAAGAATCATATGGGCGAGCTCGTGTGCCAGAACTTCCCGTCGGTAGAGAGGATGTAAGTCACGTCGTATCCGGATGGTCCTCGTTGAAGGGTCGATACATGCATCAGCCCCAAACAACAACGCACTCGATGCTCCAACATTTTTAACACGGAGACCGTACCAATCCAAGAGCACATCGATTTTGTCACCAGAACGTGTACACCGAATCGCATCCCACAACTGTAGAGCTTGTGATGCATGCGCGCTCACAGCATCTAACATTTATCCCCCAGCCAATGTTTACGGTCTTCATCGCTGATGTCATCGTCATCCAGTAATGCTTCCTCAAATGTCTCAAAAACGATAACTGGGTTTCCATTCTCGGCGTGGAACCGAATCCCCACGGGAATTGCTGGAGGCAGCGCCACATATGTGCGAAGCTGTTCAATCGGTACGAGAAGAACATCCGATAATTTGTCGAAGAGACGTTCTGGCAGGGATGCAACGTGGAGCAGTCTTAAGTCGAGTTTATGTAAGACATCTTGTGAAAGTCGAAGTTGCCTGGCAATTTCCACCAGGTCCATGCCGAGTGCTTCTGCAGATTCCCGCAGCGACCAAGATATACGGTTCATTTCTTTTACACGTGCACGTCCGGTATCTAACATGGCATCGAATTCGGTGGACGAAGTGTTCGCTAAAATGCGATCAACCTCATCGTCATGGACATCACCCAATAGGTACATCCCAATCACGTTCTCAGAATCAAGTTCACTGTTTGAGTTCACTGACTTATCTCACTTTCGATGTGTCGTTCACGAATTCTAGTCAAAATGTTTCGGACTGTTCGTCCGGTACGCCCAACCCTACGGGCAATCGTGTCTATCGAGACATCTGAGCTTTCCTCCGGTAGCTGTTCAACACATTTTAGATACAGCACAAGACGCTCTTCGTCCGACAAACCCGCCATTATCGTGCGAAGCATAGCAATATCTTCAACAGATATCGACTCATCCGACACTTCCGGAAGGCTACCGGCATCGAGGGATGCCGCATCCGATAGGCTCCGTCGTACCTGAGATTTTGTACTGATAGTCTCGAATCGGTAAAGCAGACAACGAAGGAACTGACATTCCCAAAAAGAAATCTTGGAATCGTCAACCATGAGATGTTCCATGAAAGCTGTAAGCGTCTCTTCAACAATTCTCTCGGATTCCACATTTGAGTAGCCAAACTTTCGGACTTTTGCTCGTAACACAAGATTGGATACTGAATATAAGCGAGCTGCAGCTTCATCATGAGCCTTTGAAACGCGCCGACAACCATGGCGGACTGCCCAAACCAGCACTTCTAGAATGCCCGCCGGATAGCGTTGTCCAGGAGCGATAGAAGAACATAGCATCAGAATCTCCCTTTCCCTCTCCACAGGGCGCAACGCAGCCAGCTGCCTGACTCTCTCCTCGACATCCGGACGCCTTGTGTAGGTTCGCTGGCTGTCGGGCGTGTGCTCCGCAAGTTGATCATTCATTGGCAATACTCTACTTTAAAGTGGCTATCCGGAAAGATTGAATTTACATGATTTCTTGGATGATGCGTGAAGGAACAAAGTCCGTTGCGTATCATAGAGACAACATGAAGCAGCTCAACCGTCGTGATGCCCTGAAGCTCGCGGGACTAACATCGCTCACATTGTCACTGGATGCCATCCTCGCTGGCTGTGGTGGTGGGTCCACCTACAAGTTGCCGGCATCTGCACGCTTGCTGAGCACAGCGGGTGGACAAAAGGTTGCCCAGCCAGGCTGGACGGTTCGCGTCGATCCGGATATTCAGCCTGCAAAGGAATGGACTGTTCTCATCTACATGAACGGTGCCAATGACCTTGAAACCTATGGTCTTTTGAACACAAATCAGCTTGAGCAATCCGGTTCTACCGAAGACATCAACTTTGCCGTGCAATACAAGCGATTTGCGGGACGGTACGACAATTCCGATGGTGACTGGGGTGATACCCGCAGGTTTTACATTGATCGTGCGAACGACCCAACGCAGATTGAAAGCACACTCATCAGCCAGCACAATGGTGTTGACATGGGTGAGAAATCCCGTCTAAGTGAGTTTGTGCAATGGGGCGTCACGACATTTCCTGCACGTCGGTACTGCTTAGTCCTCTGGAATCATGGAGCGGGCTGGCGCTCCGTCAAAAAGGTGACCCGTGGTCTATCATACGATGATGCTACGGGAAGCCATATCGACACGATAGATGTGCCTGGAGCTATCACGCACCCGAGTGGCCGAATGTGGGATTTGCTTGTCGTAGATTGTTCACTGATGCAAATGGCGGAAGTCGTTTATGAGCTCCGAAACAAAGCCGAATACATTGTAGGATCTCAGGAAAGCCCGCCAGGCGAAGGGTTACCATACGACGCTTTTGCCCGCACACTGGTGCGTGCCCCGAAAATCCAGACCAAAGACCTCGCGGTGGATCTGGTTACCCAGACAATCAATCGCTATGGAACACTCAGCAATACAACACAATCCGTGATTGACACAAGTCAGGTAGCACTGCTTTCACAGTATTTGGACAATCTTGGGGTCGCACTATTGGCTGTATCAAAAACGTATGGCACAGCCATTTCAGACTCGAGGGCCCTTGCAGAGAGCTACGCGTATTCTGAAAATAAAGACCTTTTGGACTTTATAGACTTATTAACGGACAAGGATGCGCAAGGTAACTTTTACATTCCCGATCCTGATGTCCAAGCAGCAGCTGTGGCACTCCGAACTGCAGTGAAGGCCGTTATAGTCAAAAATGTGAATGGCTCACAACATCCAAGATCGCAAGGTCTTGCGATATTCCTACCCACACCGATTCGCTTCAGGACTATTGACATTGAACAAGCAAATGGCTTTGGTCAGCGCTACAAAGAACTGGCACTTGCAAAAGCTGCGCCCAATTGGTTAGAATTTCTTGAGAATGGTCCGCGCTAGATCTGCTGAACGCACATATTAGCAAGGCAACCAACATTGATAATGATAATCTCAGCGAGACTCCCAGACTTGACAATATGCCAATGAAATCGCTATTGGGCTAAAGTTCCGAGGCTGTCTTCACAGTACCGTGACCAGCATCTGCCGAATAATAACGATCTTGGAAGTACAGCGAATCGACACGCGCCGGTTCCACCTGATTAATAACAACTCCCAACAACTCTATACTTGTACGTTCTAGCTGACGCCGGACCTGCTGCTCTACACCCCGTGGAGTATGCCCAGCTTTAGCAACAATCAACGCAACATCAAGCTGTGAACCTAGAACGAGTGCATCTGCGAATATGATTGGTGATGGTGCATCTACAATGACCATATCAAATCTGGATTTCAAGTCAACCAATAAGCGCCCCATTGCGGCACCAGACAACAGTTCGCTAGCTAACTTTACGGCAGGACCCGCTGGCAAAACAAACAAGTCATCCTGCTCAGTTGGCTGCACAGCCGCATCCAGACCAAAGTTCCCGTTCAATACCGAGGAAACACCTGCTGCTGGATTCGCACCAAACAACATGTGTAACATTGGGCGTCGTAAGTCAGCATCAATCAAAACGACTTTTCGTCCCGTCTGTGCAAGAGCAATCGCCAAATTTGAAGCAACCGTACTTGCTCCATCACCCGGCCGCGCACCAACAACTAACAGCGATTTGAAAGAATGGGTCGCGAGAGACAGCTGAATATCGGTTCGCAGCAACCGAAAGGCTTCCGCAACACCCGATAGCGGATCGTTAAGTACAACTTTGGCACCCTCAATCGGGTCGCCGTGATGCGCTGGAATGGATGCTAGAACATTCACTCCCATTTCACGCTCAAGATCTTCACCTGTCCGAATCGTGTTGTCCAACTTGGACATCCCGATAGCAAGGAGCGCTGATACAACACTTGAAAGAGCCAGTCCATAGACAAGGACTTTCCAGCGATTTACCGGATCGACAGGAAGCAAGTGAGCATGTGATTGCAGAGACATCACCGGAACAATTGTTGCTGATTCTGTCGCTGCTGCGGTTAACTCCTGGTCAATTTTACCAAGGCGCTCATCGATGACCTTAATTTGCCGATTGATGTTGTCAAACTTGCTTTGCAGCTGTGGTGCAAGTCCCCACTGACGCTCCATCTTGGCACGATCCTCTGTAACTTGGCCCAAATTGCGCTTTGTTTCGCCACGCTCTGCATCCGCATCCGCAAGCTTGATCGCCAGTGCATCAAACCGATCATTCCACCGCGTCATGGTCTGTGTCCGGCGTTGTGCGACATCCAAATCCCGCTGCGCAGACATAAGATCGCTTTCAGCCTTGACGTATTCTTCACTACGAACACCAAGATTACTGCGTTCCACAACAAGCATTGCGCTCTTTGCAAGCTGTAATCGTTGCTCCGCTGCGATCAAAACCGGGTTTTCAGATGCCGATACAGCGACTTTGTCAATAGGCTTGACACCACTGATTGCATTTCGGAATGAGTCAACTCGCTCATTCATGCCCATCAAACGCATACGTAATCGCTGCTCTTCTTGTTCAAGGGCTTGATAGCGCACAAATGTCTGATCGGCTACCAAGCCTATACGACTGTTCAATGCACCAGCAGATCGGAAAACAATCAGCGTATTGTTAGCAACATCCAGTTGGCTTTGTAATAATTTTCGCTGCTTTCCGAGCCTTGCGAGTCTTGCTGCATTCGATTGTCTCGATGCCCGATCAGCATCAGATAATGCTGCCACAGAAAGCATGTTTACAGCCAACATTCCTTCGGCTGGTCGTGAAAAGGAACCCGTTAATCGAATGACTGGGTCAAATTTCCGATTGGCATCCGCTGAATGAATCGCCTCACTTACACTTACTGCGATACGACTACGCAGCTCGCTGACAATGGTAGAAATATCTCCTGAAATACCAGAATCTGCAAACGACCCCTGAGCATCCCGCGGGCTACTAATAATATCGGCAACACGTTGGTGTTCATCTCGCAGAGTATTTTCGCTGTTTGTTTCCTTTAACTCAAGGTCCAAAGCCGCAAAATATTGGGTGCGTTCGAGGATTTCCAAGACCCGTTGAGTTCGCTGCGACCTCGCAAGTGTCATTAACGTTGCAGCAGTGACAAATACAGAATCGCTTGACCTGATCGCTTGGTAGGCTGCCGACACCTGATCCTCGAGTGGATTCGGACTTGCTGACGAAGACGAACCCGGCGATGTTGCGGCAGTAATGGACAAAGTCGATTCGACAGGGACAATCGCGTTGATGCGTTGAAACTCAGTACCAACAAAGATGGCAGCAGCACAGACTAGTGTCAACAGGAAAACCCACCACCGGCGTGCCCGGAGGATTCTAAATGTCGACCAGAATGTCATGTTCTGAGTCACTTATGCAGCCATTCCTGACTTTGCGGTCACACTATGGCCACGTGATGTCGTCATGTAAGGAGGAAAGAAATCCGCTGCGATTGCAGTTGCATCCGGACTCGCCATAACTACAGCATACTCAATAAAATTCTGAAGCTCACGAATGTTTCCCGGGAATGAGTGCTTATTAAGCGCGTCCTCAGCATCCTTTGTAAATCCGCCTACAAACAAACGACCGTTCTCGGATGCACTTCGCTCCAAGAATGCATTCGCCAGCAACATCACATCGGCACCACGCTCACGAAGAGCTGGAAGATGAACTGGTACGACATGGAGACGATAGTAGAGATCCAACCGGAATGTACCATCCTGAACTGCCTGCCAAAGATCCCGGTTCGTGGCAGCTACAAGGCGGACATCCACTTTCACGGTCTTCGTACCACCAATACGGCAGATTTCACGTTCCTGAAGGGCCCTCAGAAGCTTGACCTGTGTGAGTGGAGGAATATCCCCAATTTCATCCAGGAACAATGTTCCCCCATGTGCGAGCTCAAACCGCCCTAGCTTTGCTGTCTGCGCTCCTGTAAATGCGGATTTCTCATGCCCAAAGAGCTCGGATTCGAGCAATGAATCCGGTAACGCAGCACAGCTTACAGCCACAAATGGCCCTGCTGATCGGGGACTTGCTTCATGCACCAGCTTCGCTGCGACTTCTTTACCGGTACCCGATTCTCCGAGCAACAGAACGGTCGCTCGGTTTGACTTTGATGCACGCACAAGATTCTCAGCCAGATGCCTGGTTACTGGCGAATCGCCCAGCAAACCTGATTTGTGTGCAAGAAGCATCGCATCGGATGGAGCAATCGTTGCAGACTTGCTCCCTCGACTTACTGCGAATGCCGGAGCAGTAACTGTAGGAGATGGCGTCTCAGATTTCAGGACGCGCTTTACCGTCGCCTTAACTTGGTCAACATCAAATGGCTTTGTAATGTAATCGAATGCCCCGAGGCGCATCGCTTCAACGGCACTTCGCACAGTTCCATGCCCGGACACCACGAGTGACTTTACGGTCGGGTGAAGCTTGCGTATTCCATCTAGGACCTGCAAGCCGTTCAAGTCAGGCATTAGGTAATCTGTGATTACCAAATCTAAATGTTGTTCAGCCTTGGCTTTCTTGAGAGCATCTCGTCCACAATCGGCAGATATTATGCGATACCCATCGGCTTCTAATACTGCACCCAGTACACGCCGCAAATTTGGCTCATCATCAACCAGCAATACCGTTACTTCGTTCATAAATCGTTTCCGTACTTAGTTTCGGTATCAGCGACCGGGAATATAAGGGTAATCTCGGCTCCAGAATACTGGGAAATTCCAACTTCCATTCGAATGCCAAGGATATCCAGGTCCTGACGAACTTGTGCGAGTCCGAGTCCTGTTCCACGCGACTTTGTCGTATAGAACGGCTCAAAAATCCGTTCACGCAGCTCTACAGGTATGCCCGGGCCATTGTCACCAATGTGAACTGTGATGCCATCCAGAGTTTTTTCTACCATCACATCCACCTGCGGTTCACCGTGATGCACACAGGCAAGACAGGCAGCTTGTGCAGCATTACGAAGGATATTCCGAACAGCTCTGCCAACGCGTGCTTTATCGGAGGTTATTACTTGGGATGTAAGTCCAGTGAAATCTGTGCTGACTTTGTTTTTGAAGACTGGATCTTGTGAAAGGAGCTTGACTTCATCACTAAGGATGGTTACAAGATCAAAAGCATCCTGTTGAAGTGGGTCAGATTTGGAGAAGTCAAGGAGGTCTGTTGTCATTTGTGCAAGGCCATCGGCTTCTTCAATGACAATTCCAAGAAACTCTTGACAGTCACTACGGTCTTGCGTCACCGACATGAGGTGCTGGGCAGACCCCTTTATCGCTCCCAAGGGATTACGGACTTCATGTGCAACGGTAGCCGCCAGACGTCCAATGCCAGCAAGCTGCTCGGACCGTGCAACTTTACGTTGCATTTCCACCTGTTCGGATGCCATTCTACGGACATCATCCAAAACCATTGTCTGCCCAAATGTGGCGCCAACGATTGATGCAAATAAAGACAAAACGCGCATATCGTCATCGATGAAGGGTTGGCTTGGTACTCTCCGTGAGACACTCAGGACTCCGAGGACTTTGCCATCATTGACAGCGAGTAATGGGACACAGATTGCACTTTCTATCTCTGTACGTTGCTTGATTCGACTTTTACGTCCCTGCATAAGTGGGTGGGCATCGGGATCCTTGTGCATTAGTACAGGTTGCCTTGACTCAGCGACCCTCCCGGCAATGCCATCACCAATGATAATGGTCATGGATTGATTGACCTCGCTCGACAGACCAACGCTTGCAGTCAAGCGCATTAGGTCGGTACCTCGGTCGCGTAGGAAGAGTGATCCCGTGTGTGCTTCAAGTGCGGTCACAGCGCGGTCGATTACAAGTGGGCAAAGATGCGACATTTCAATGTAAGGAACTGTACGCCAAAGCTCTTCCAGCGCCGTCACTTGGCGGCGAAGTCTTGCAAATCCCGGCGTGTCCTGCTTTGCAATCGCTCGCGTTGCATAGCGGCGTTTATGGTGGACGGTTTCCAATTTTGTCATCACTCAATATTCTCGGCAAATTTCAGGCTGTTGTGGAGGCTACAATGCTGGTGTGATATCAAGTGAAAACAACAGCTATGGTGCGTTGGCTGGCGTTTATGACCACATCATGTGGACTGTTCCGCACAGTGCATGGCTCTCACGGATTGAGCGTGATATCCGCGACCGAAGGAAGCGCCCGCGCAGCGTGTTCGACATCGCCTGTGGCACGGGACTTGGAACAGAAATACTCTTTTCACGGGGCTATAGTCCCGTTTATGGGGCTGATTTGTCCCCGGAAATGATCAGCGTAGCCCGTAACAAGGCCAATACTGCTGGAAGCGCTATCACCTATTTTGTTCAAAATGCCGAAGTGACATCGCTTCCGGATGGCCTTACCGTCGACCTAGTGACCTGCTTGTTTGATGCATTAAACTATGTGACAACACTTGATGGTCTTTACCGAGTTTTCACATCTGTCGCCCAAACACTCAATGTCGGTGGAGTGTTCGCCTTTGATGTCAATGCTCCCTATGCGCTGCGGCAAGGGTTATTCAATCAGGAAGATGCGATAGGCAACATTCGGCACATTTGGAAAGCCACATGGGATGAAGACACGAGGCTATGCACGGTGAACATGGACTTCTGGCGCACGCATCCGGATGGTTCCGAGGATGTGTTTTCCGAACAGCACGTGCAGCGTGCGCACACAAAGGATGAAGTTCGTGATGGCCTTCGAAGTGCAGGTTTTCATGAGATTCTGTTTTGGGGTAACTATGCTGACAAGGCGCCAAACAGTAAATCAGACCGCTGGTTGGTTACAGCAGTTTTGAGGGAGAAACCGGAATGAAATGGCATGCTGGGCTGGGATTGCTTGGATTGATGGTAATGGCTGGATGCGGAAAACAAGGTGGAAATATGTCACCGGATACGAAGCCCATGCCGGTTCAGACATCCCCGTGGCTTTTTAAATCCACTAGCCCTGCAGATAACCGCGGCAATCACGGTGTCTATCTATCCAATGGAGTCATCGGAGTATCCCTCGGACCATTTGGTCCGGATAAGAGTTCATCCGTGTTTCTGGCCGGCGTTTATGACAGTTCTGAAAACCTCCTCCCGATTCCGGTGTTTGATCCGACAGCAGCACCCGATCCAGCCATTACAAGCTTTGAGCAAACACTGGACATCGAGCACGGCACACTGACGACAGAGTTCTCTGATTCAAGTGGAAACAAGGGACGCATCATCGCGTTCGCATCAAGAGCTGACCGTTCCCTTGTTGTGTTCCACTACGAAGGTGCAGCCGAGGCTTTTGCTAGCCGCGTAAAAAACCTTCCTACGATCTCTGGAACCTTCCTCGGAATACGCGCCGGCATTACCGTTTCTGAAGTCAAAGAGACGAACGGTACGACTGTCATCGGACGAATCCAATCACCCATTTCGCCTCTTTCTACCAAAAACACCGCCCTGAAACCTTTTGAAACTCTGCTCAGCGAACATCGGACACAGTGGGAAATGGCTTGGAAATCGGACATCATCATTGATGGCGACCCAGAAGCACAGCGTGTGATCCACAAGGCACTCTTTGATCTTCGTCAGAGTGCAGCACCGAAGGGAAGTAATGTCGCGATCGCTCCTGAGGGCCTAGCGGGAAACTTTTATAAGGGTCACATTTTCTGGGATGCCGATGTCTGGATGCTTCCCGCGTTGCTCCCGTTCGATCCGGATGCCGCAGGCGACATCGTTGGCTATCGAAACAAAGTCAGAAAGCCCATCACCCCCTGGGAAAGTGCACATACAGGTACAGAACGTGCGCCGCGTGGCTTCTCCGATGGCCGTCATGTGATCGCAGATGCAGGCTATGGAGCGCTGCTCATCCTGCAATCAAGTGGTCTAAAGACAGACAAACAAGCAGCATTAAAAGTCCTGACACAAGCCGCAGATGAGCTGGTAAAGTGCGGATTCAAGAGTGGTCCCCCATCGTCCTTTGGCAAGGTCACCGGCCCCGATGAGCTGAATATGGGTGTTGAAGAAAATGCATATACCAATGCGATAGCGAAGCGGGTTTTGCGTGCGGCAACCGAATTTTCTCGTGCTGCCGGGAAACAGATTAATCCCAGCTGGGATGTACTCGCCTCGGAACTTCAGATTCCGATGACGCCTGATGGAATGATTGCCAAGTGTAAAAACGATGATGGTAAGAAAACCAAACAGGCAGATGGCGAGCTTGCCCTCTGGCCAGGCAACGCGACCTTAGACTTAGATGTGCTTGCAAAGTCATTCGACTTTCACAAAACACGCCCAATCAAAAATGGCCCAGCCATGACAGATGCAATCCATGCCCTTATCGCTGCCCGGCTTGGTCGCGCTAAGGAAGCTGAGGACAACTTCACGGATGCCTACAAACCCTTTATTAGAGGGCCATTTATGCTCTTCAGCGAGAAGCGCTCGATGGACCGTTGCGTTTTCGTCACAGGCCTCGGCGGCTTGATTCAGTCAGTTGTCTATGGCTATGCGGGCCTCGAATTGTCTGGCGATGAGCCCATCGCGACACAAAACCCCGTGCTTCCCACAACGTGGAAGAAACTGACTTTGAAAGGTATTCATCATCGTGGAAACCGCTACGATGTAACTATCGACAGTTCTGGATCACGCATCTACAAGACGAACTAAGAAGGACGCAAAATGATTTTCCCTACCAACCGTTATGTACGCTTTGAAGAGCTCACCCAGCTTCTGTTCCAACTGGCTAAAGCCTACCCCAATCTTGTAGATGTGGGATCCATCGGGAAATCCTACGAGGGCCGGGATATTTGGTGCGCTACTGTGACGGATAAGTCAACGGGAAAGGCAATCGATAAGCCTGCGGTGTGGTGCGATGCCAACATCCATGCAACGGAAGTCAGCCCTACAACAGCGCTAACTTATCTGCTTGACCAACTGACCACACTCTACGGTGTTGATGAAGACATCACCCGTGCGGTGAGAACAAAGACGTTTTACGTTATTCCCAGAGTAAACCCGGATGGTGCCGAGCTCTTCCTGGCAGATTCCCCAGAAGCGATTCGATCCAGCACCCGTCCGTATCCATTCGATGATGAGCCATTGTCCGGACTTAAACGCCAGGATGTTGATGGCAATGGACGCTTGCTCCAAATGCGCATTTCGGACCCTGATGGTCCATGGAAATGTCATACGGAAGAACCTCGCCTGATGATCCGCCGTGATGCTACTGAGCGCGGAGGGTCGTATTACCGCCTCCTCCCTGAGGGGATTGTTCTTGATCCTGATCCCGATGTTCTGGCCATGACACCAACTCGGCATGGTCTTGATCTCAATAGAAACTTCCCAGGGCACTGGCGTGGGGAAAGTGAGCAATATGGTGCAGGTCCTTATCCGACATCAGAACCAGAAGCACGGGCACTGGTCGACTTTATCGCGAAACACCCAAACATCTGCCACGCACTAACGTTTCATACGTATTCCGGGGTGCTCCTGCGTCCCTATGGCACCAGCGCCGATGACAGCATGCCTGCCGAAGACCTTTGGACATTCCAAGAAATCGGCAAAAAAGGTACCGAGATCACGGGGTATCCTGCAATCTCAGTCTTCCATGACTTCAAATACCATCCAAAGGAAGTGATTACCGGAGTCTTCGATGACTGGTGCTACGACCATTTCGGTATCTATGCATGGACGGTTGAGATCTGGAGTCCTCATCGCCAAGCTGGAATCACAGAGGGCTTTGATGCAACGACGAAACAAGGGGCTTTCAAGTTTACGACGTGGGGCCGCAACCATGAGCTGTCCGACGACATCAAGCTTCTAAAGTGGAGCGATGATGCCCTCAAGGGCGAAGGGTATCTCCCGTGGGTCCCGTTTACGCATCCACAGCTGGGTGATATCGAAATCGGCGGATGGGACACGCTGTATGCATTCCGTAATCCTCCATCCGAATTCTTATTTGATGAGATTCAGAGATTCAGCAAATGGGTCATCTGGCAGGCGCTCATCACTCCAGAGCTCGAGCTCGAAGTACAAACAACTCACTTGTCTGGGACAACCTATAAAATGCGGGCCATTGCCAAAAATGTAGGATTTCTCCCAACATACGTATCAAAGCAGGCACTTGCAAAGAAAGTTGTTCGCGGAATCGTGTTGGAGCTCACAGCTGATTCGGATATAAGTTTTATCACCGGCAAGCAGCGGACAGAGCTTGGACAATGCGAAGGCTACCATCTCAAGGGCGTCGCAAACTCAGGCTATGCGGGCGATGTCACAGACTACAAGGTTGTTGCTGAATGGACGATAATTGCGCCATTGGGAACGACGATTAAGGTTGACCTCAAGCATACACGCGGCGGATGTAAACACGCGACCATCGCACTTTAATCAGAAAAGGCCTCTCTGGATAACATCCAGACAGGCCTTAGATTTTGCCATGTGGGTCGGCTGGGACTCGAACCCAGGACCAATGCCTTAAAAGGGCACTGCTCTACCGCTGAGCTACCAACCCATGAGCGGCCTGATTATACCACTAAGTGTTGACCAGCATCTACGTTCTTGAACGAATGAAAGTGATTTGTTGTTACTTTACTCTGCGCCAATGTTTAGATGCGCACGGATGATTATTGTGTTAGATGTGTAAAACCGGTGTTAATCGGGATACAGAATGTGTTACACGCACATCATAATCACGTTATTGATGTTCTAGTTTTCAGAGTTGGTCGAAAGGACGAAATATGTACTCTGTGTCGTGGCTATATGCAATTTTTGTTCTCGTCCAAACGCTCCCTCAGACTCCAGCAACATCTGGTCCATCTACAGATGTAACGACTTTCAGGACATCAAAATCGTTGACATCTGCGCAGCGTGCCCGCGCCGCAATGCAACCTAAGTATGCTCCCACTCCATTGACATCATCATCGTCTGGTTTGTCTGGAGGCAGTTCCGGTACAGGTCAGACCAAAGCTAGCGATTTGGTAACACTTAACCGGGCGAAGCGATCCAGTCAATATATTCCGGAAGACATCAGTGACAAAGTTTCATGGAAACGAAAGGGAAATGCTACGGCAACACCTTGGGAGCGTGAGGTAGGAGGTTGGGATAAACGTCCCGACTGGAAACCTAAAAGTACATGGGATGGAACTCTAACACGTGTGTCTGGTGGAAACCTTGCAGGCACAGCCACCAGCGGCAGGCAAACATACGATACTAAGCATCCCAATCTTGTCGTGAACGGCAAGGTTCAGATCAAACGTCGCTAAACAAGAGAAGGTGTTACACGATAAGCCTTTGTTTGGTCAAAACATGATTTTTACCAAACGAAAGCACCCACGGTCATTGAAGCGTTAATGTCCTACGGTGCCTTGCGGCGTTGCTCGGCAGGGACGAGTTTCTTCAGTCGTGCGAGCTCATCACGGATAATGGCAGCATGCTCGAAGTCCAAACTGCGGGCTGCTTGTTTCATTTCCTTTTCCATGTCAACCAGTGTTGACATTAGCTGGTCAATAGACATGTTCTCGGGTTGCTTTGTTGAACTTGCCTTGTAATGTACCTTCGCTTCTGCTACTTTCTTGCTTTCGATAATCTGACGCACAGCCTTGATGACGGTAGATGGTGTGATGCCATGCACTGCGTTGTGGGCTTGCTGCTTTTCACGACGCCGCTGCGTCTCCGTCATAGCCCGTTCCATCGAGCCGGTAATCCGATCGGCATACATGATGACTTGGCCACCGACATTACGTGCAGCACGTCCAATCGTCTGTATCAGCGCAGTATCACTCCGTAGAAAACCTTCTTTGTCCGCATCTAGAATTGCGACCAGCGAAACCTCAGGAAGGTCCAAACCTTCACGAAGAAGGTTGATACCAACGATGACATCGTAAACTCCAAGGCGTAGGTCACGCAATATCTCTGTGCGTTCCAGCGTGTGTACCTCTGAGTGGAGATATTGGACTTTAATGGCAAGGTCAACCAGATAGTCGGTCAAATCCTCAGCCATCTTTTTGGTGAGCGTTGTGACAATAACGCGTTCACCACGCTCGGTGCGAATACGAATTTCGCCCACAAGGTCATCTATCTGTCCTTTAGATGGCTTGAGAATGATTTCAGGATCGACAAGCCCTGTTGGTCGGATGATTTGTTCAACAATGCGTTCTGAGTTTTGCCGTTCAAACGGACCGGGAGTTGCACTGACGAAGACGCATTGCCCAATGGTCTCCTCCCATTCCTGATACCGAAGGGGTCTATTATCCGCAGCGCTAGGAAGCCGGAAGCCGTATTCAATGAGCGTATCCTTGCGGCGCTTATCACCGGAGAACATCGCATGAATCTGAGGCAATGTCTGGTGGGACTCATCGACAACAACCAGAAAATCATCTGGGAAGTAATCGAGCAGCGTGTTGGGTGCAGTCCCAGGCCCACGTCCATCAAACCAACGCGATTAGTTTTCAACTCCCGAGCAGTAGCCAAGCTCACGGATCATTTCGAGGTCAAAACGAGTTCGCTGTTCGATGCGCTGCGCCTCAATCAGCTTGTCCTGTGCCTTGAAACGTCGCACGGATTCCAGCATTTCGGCTTCGATGCCAGCAAGGGCGACTTCCATCCGTTCCGGGTCAGAAACAAAGTGACTTGCCGGAAAGATTGTTATTTCATCCCGCTCTTCTAAAGTCTCACCTGTTAACTGATCAATCAACGAAATCGCGCGGACGTCATCCCAGTCGAAGGAGATCCGGATGACCACTTCCTCATCTTTTGGTTGAATCTCGAGCGTGTCGCCAAGGACGCGAAACGTACCTCGCGTCAAGGCAAAGTCATTTCGTGAAAATTGGATGCTTACTAGCCGCCTGAGCACTTCATCACGGTCGTAGGATTGTCCCCGTTTGAACCAGACAATCATGTTCTTGTAGTCCTGCGGTGAACCTAATCCATAGATACAGGACACAGATGCAACAATAATGACATCACGGCGTTCTAGAACAGACTGCGTGGCGCTATGACGTAAGCGGTCTATTTCCTCATTGACCGACATATCTTTCTCGATGTAGGTATCGGTCTGGGCGATGTAAGCTTCTGGCTGAAAATAGTCGTAGTAACTAACAAAGTACTCGACAGCATTGTTTGGAAAGAAGTCGCGAAATTCACCACAGAGCTGCGCAGCAAGCGTCTTGTTATGTGCGATCACCAGTGTTGGACGCTGTACGTGCTCAATGACGTTTGCGATGGAAAAGGTCTTTCCCGTTCCCGTTGCACCG
>Ga0114980_10000530_pt1 | contig 27922 bp, 26 predicted proteins | sample S_140806_EF_Meta_FD_87018 | JGI IMG/M metagenome (GOLD analysis project Ga0114980, IMG submission 87018) | Freshwater microbial communities from Lake Simoncouche, Canada to study carbon cycling - S_140806_EF_MetaG | ecosystem: Environmental > Aquatic > Freshwater > Lake | place: Lake...
CTGCCCTCATAAACGCTATCGTGAATCGTATTGGTACCATGTACCAACGTCAGTAGACTGGTAAAAGGCTGCTGCAGGTCTGTCGGGAACCCAGGATGGGGGCTTGCAACGATAGATGTACCGGTTAGAGTCTGCACGGGTCCTGACCAGACGCGGACGTGATTGCCATCTTGCGCAACGTGTGCGCCCATATCTGTCAGTTTTGAAAGAACCGGACTCAGCGCGTTAAAATCGGCTCCGAGAAGCGTAATGTCTCCGCCAGTTGCAACGGCAGCAATAGCGTAAGTCCCCGCTTCTATGCGGTCTGGTGACACAGTAAATTCGCAACCATGAAGACGTTCAACACCCGTAACGGTAATGCGGCTGGTCCCTTGCCCATCAATAAGACCGCCCATCGCTACGATTAAGTTCGCCAAATCAACGACATCGGGCTCTTGTGCGGCGTTTTCAATTGTGGTCATACCCATCGCTAACGACGCCGCCATCATAGTGTTCATCGTGGCGCCAACCGAAGGCTTGTCCAAATAAACCGCCCCACCGACTAATCCATCAAATGGAGCTTCCGCAAAAAAACATCCAGCGTCAATAGTCCAAGTGGCTCCAAGGCCCCGTAACCCTTTTTCATGAAGATCTACGGCGCGTGCACCAATATTGCAACCACCAGGCATTGCCAAACGGACAATCCCTTGTCGTGCCAGTAATGGTCCAAGCAGCTGTAGAGACCCGCGCATCTTGCTCACCAAGTGAGGCGGAGGTTCGTTGAAGCGTGCAGCGCTGGCATCTACAGTAAGTGTGGAGTTACCTGAAGAAAGTTCTGCAACTGCTCCCATCGAATTGAGGATCGCAACCAAATCTGCTATGTCTGTAATGTTCGGTAGGTTGTGTAAGACAGTTACTCCGGTCGTCGCAAGCAATGTGCCGGCAATCAATGCAAGGGCAGCATTTTTGGAGCCTGCAACCTGAATACTGCCTGACAGCGGGTACCCACCTTCTATGACAATGTGCGGCTCATTATTAGCCATTGAAGCTTGAATGATAGGAGTTTGCGTAGTAGTTGAAACTGATGGTGACACATTGAATCCGATCGGACAGAAATAACAAAACACTGCTGCGAAGACTGAATTGTTGCATAATCAGTTTGATGTGTCAAGCGACTTGAATGCCTGCATAGGCAAACGCATCGGCGACGCTGATATGAGGATTTCGTGGACCGAATTGCGCTACAACTGCTGCTGACATGTAAGATGCCAGACGCCCAGTTTGTTCGTACGAATAGCCGGAAACCAGCCCGCAAAGTGCAGCACTTGCAAACATATCCCCAGCTCCAGTGGTATCGACTGCGTTGGTCGCGAACGCATCAACTTCTGTCACTCCATTTACATCTGCAAAGAGACACCCGTGTGCACCGAGAGTAATAATTGCCAGATGGCCTGTTTGTTCAGCCAGCCACTTGGATGCTTCGTGAACATCATCCTTACCGCTTATAGCTCTTGCTTCCTGCTCGTTGCCAAAGACAATATCAACATGGGACGAAAGGAGGTTTCCAAAGGCTTTACGATGCCGTTCGACACAAAACGAATCGCTCAGGGAAAATGCAACAAGCCGCCCTGCATTCCGTGCCGTAGACATAGCATGCTCAACAGCATCTTGTTGTAATTTTGTATCCCAAAGATAACCGGTAACGTAAAGTACTTTGCTATTGACAATTGCATCCACATGCACGAGCTCAGGGGAAAAGTACTGACTTGCTCCGAGACACGTGTGCATCGTTCGTTGCGCATCCGGAGTCGTCAGAACCAAGCAAACACCCGTGTCGACCTCAGCTTGGCCAAAGTGAGGAGTCACTCCGCCTGCAAGTAGCGCATCTGATAATGCAAGGCCAAAGTCATCAGCACCCACACATCCACCAAACGCTGCCTTGAAACCCAACTGCGCAACACCGATTGCCGTATTAGCGCCAGACCCGCCAGCTTCCCGTGCTGTGATCTCAAGAGCTGCTTTGCCAAGTAGCCTACGCTGGTGTTCGACAGAAACCAATGTCATAGATCCTTTTTCCGACCCACATTCAAGAAGGAGGTCGTCGGAAGTTGTTGCAAGAATGTCAAACAATGGATTACAGAGGCAATAGACATCGAACATGGTCAAGTAACTCCATTCAGCCAGCGCGCAGAAAAATCAAAACACTCAAAGTTAATAATACGCCGATACAAAGCAAAACGCGGAATTTTAGACGGCGAACTTCCATGCGTTCATCTCCATCAAATACATGGACATTCTCCATCGCTCGGAAGCAATTATCGTCGGGCACAAGCGTACCAATGAGCGTCACAACAGCACCGACAGGGATGTACTCGAACATTATGTTGGTGTCATCCATGTAGGGAGTTCGTCCCAAATGTTCACCAGGGATATCGTTATAGATCGACACACGATTACTAAAGTGGATATTTGAATGTGTTAGGTCGACGTCAATGCACCCGGTTCCATCATCAATGGAGCAAGAAATTTGTTCACTATCTCTTCCGGTTATCCTCCATCCATTGTGACCATATTTTTTTGTTGTGCGTAGGTAAGCAACTGCTTGAATATCTGTGTGGGCTATTTTAAGTGCCGCGCTAGTTGGAATCGCTATGCCTCGTATTTTTGAACGCACTTCAGCGATCCCTGAGCATGCAATTGATGTTCGGCGAATCATCAATGATGATAATCGACCGAATTGGAGAATGAGAATTGCAATCGTCACCACAATCGAAGCTGTGACTATCAGGATCCACGGAAACTTAAACCGAATTTGCTGATTTTTGATCAGTTTGGTTGTACCGCCTGAACGACGGTCGTATTGCGAGTGACCAAACTGTTCACTGCGGACCAAGTCGACCATCCACGTGTCCAGATCAAACATTCCGGATGCAGGATCCCACCTAGCATATCCCAACTCGACTGCACGGTGAATCAGGCTCACAGCTGTATTTCGAACGACCGGTCGGATACAGGGAATTCCATCAATACCCAACTTGGGTTTCAGCGATGATTCATCCAAATCAATCCGACTAAAATGAGCCAGATACTGACGAAGCGCGAGATCGTTTGTTTTGGCTGAAGGCGAAGCGATGCCACAGAGCTGTACTGAAAAGGTCGGAATCGTAACAGGTTTGGCCGAAACCCGATTTGATAAACAAATCGCTGTTAGACCAACGAATGCACCGAGTTTGCGCTTTGATAGACAGTCCACTTATGAGCGTTTATGCAAGTTGCCGAAGCACATTAATCATTTCAATGGATGCCAGCATTGCTTCGGCCCCTTTATTGCCCGACTTTGCTCCAGCGCGATCTATCGCTTGCTCCAGCGTGTCACAAGCGACAACTCCAAATGAAACATAGACACCAGTCTCGAGCATCACTTGCGTTACACCTTTAGCGCACTCTGATGCAATCTGATCATAGTGAGCCGTTGCGCCGCGCATCAAACAACCGAGTGCAACAATGGAATCCACTTTGCCCGCGTTAGCAACTTTACGAACCGCAACTGGTATTTCCCACGCCCCAGGCACACGGATTACCGTCACTGCGCTGTCATCTCCACCGTGTCGGCGCCATGTGTCAAGTGCACCTTCAAGAAGTTTTTCGGTAATAAACGAGTTGAATCTTGAGACTACGATTGCGATACGACCATCAGCTGCAACCAAGTTACCTTCTATCGTGCTGTACATGCACCTATATTACCAGAGTCGTTTGAGCGGGTATGGCCGATATAATCGGTACGTGAACGGGCTGATATTTCAGAAAACATTTGTGTGGAAGTGTGCCAATTTTGCGTTTTGGCTAACAAATGTCCTTAAAGGTTTGGTAATGATTTCTGGTATTTGCATATTTACGTTTTCGCTATACATCACAACTGGTTCGTACCACTTCCTATCGATCACAGGTATGGCTCTCATTTCGTGCGTCATTGTTCTATTAGTTAGGGATGAGCTTTCAGGAATCTTCGATGCGTTTGTGTGGAAACATGTTAAAGCCAGTGTCCTTCGTAAATGTGTCCAAGGAAGTTTTACAGACGAGTCTGGTTGGATGATTTCGGATAGGCCGGACAGCGCCAACAACAGAATGTCTCGATTTTTATCGCATTTCAAAGGTATCGAACAACCGAAAAGGGTGCTAAAGGTGATTGCGGACGATGGTGAAAGCTTTGTGATCGGTTGGGACTTCCGGCCATTAGCATTGAGTTCTGACAAGAGCATCCAGTTGATCAATGGGCTTCGCCATCAATTTGTAGAACATTTGTTTCCCTAGTTTGTTTGGTGTGTCAGAAGTATCACCGTATTGCTTGCTTCCGCATACACACGTTGCGGTTAAGTTTGTAGCAGACTAAGATTACTGCAATGCGATTCTTCAGAAATTTCCTCGTTGCTATCTGTGCAGTCTTGGCCATACAAACGTTTGGTTTCAGTAGGACACGCGAAGGTCGCGCATCCGCGAGGATTGCAAAAGTCCTTGTATCCACCGCAAAGCTACGGGATACGCCTAGCGAATCATCAAGAACCCTTGGCTTGATGGACCACAATGCTACGTTGACAGTATTGTCTACTAAGTCTGGTTGGGTCCATGTCGTAACGAAGCGCGGTACGGATGGCTGGATTCGACGTGATCTTGTCAATGTTGGTAAAGCACGTGTATCGGAGGTTGTTGCTCCAACACGCCTAGCCCGCACTTCTAAACGTACACAACTTCCAAAGGCGATAGTAGCCGTAAATAAGATAACAACTCCGCATCCAGTGTCCGTACGCGCCACTACAACTGTCAACCAGAAGGTGGCGTTAACGGTTGCGACTGTGGTCGACGGCCAGCTTCCAGACTCTGTGCCAACCTCCAAGAACGACTTGGAGAGCCGAGTCGCTATTAATGATCCGATTTCAGACAAGCGCAACTCGGTCGTCGGCTTTGCGCAAGAGCTCGCTTCATCGACCAAGCCCGCAAGTCCAGTCCGATCGACCCTAATGAGCCGTGCCATTTCACACCGTGGAACGCCCTATCGCTATGGGACAAGTGGCGGTGGAACGTTCGACTGCTCAGGATTTACATCGGCGATGTACCGGAAGGTTGGAGTTAGGCTCCCTCGTACTGCTGCTGAGCAGTTTGGAATTGGACAGCATATTTCCAAAACATTGCTGTCTAAGGGTGACCTTGTTTTCTTCCGCAACACGGCTGGTCGCAGTGGAATCTCCCATGTCGGTATCTACTCTGGCAAAGGCCTGTTCATCCATGCAAGTTCCCGTGGTCATGCTGTTCGAATAGACACACTGAAAAGTGGGTACTATTCCGAACACTTTGCAGGTGGACGACGCCTCATTCGTTAGGTCCACGTGGAATCTTATGGCGGTGGTTACGCGTACAATAACATTATGCACGTCAAATGCTTACTCATTGCCGTAGTCCTACTGAGCGGCTACTTCACCGGCACGTGTATAGCACAGCCACCGGCGGAAGATTCAGAAATCAAGATCGGGCGTGAAGCGCACGATGAAATGCTGAAATCAGGAATGAAGCTGATAACAGATTCAGTGTTACTTGCACGTGTGAATGCCATTGGTTCTCGCCTCGCCACCGTCGCTAACAAAACCGTTATTCCAGCAACGTACGGAACAGAAAACCGAACGCCGTACGCGTATCGATTTCACATTGTTGATGACAAGGATGTCAACGCGTTTGCATTGCCTGGAGGTTGGCTGTACGTAAACAAAGGCTTACTTGATTACATTCAATCAGATGATGAACTCGCAGGGGTCCTTGCACACGAAGTGATTCATGCCGCCCACCATCACATTTTGAAGCTGCAAAAAGAGCAGGACAAGCTCAATACACAACTGGCTATTGGTGCGATTGCTGCAATATTTGCCAAAGTGCCAGCAACTGACACAGGTAACTTGATCACCGGTCTTCAACTGGTTGCATTGCAAAAAGTTAATGGATATTCCCAGCAGGCAGAACGGGATGCCGATGGTGCGGGCTTTGAGTTGACTCGTCTTGCTGGTTTTAATCCAGTCGGAGCCCTGACGTTTATGGAACGTCTTGCCCGCGATCAACGGAACCGCCCTGAAGTTGACCTCGGAATCTTTCGAACCCACCCTCCTGAAAAACAACGTGTTGCTTCGTTAAAGAGTAAATTGGACTTGGCATCGATTCCGATAAATCGAAGACAAACAACTAACCAGCTCCGATTGAGTGTGTTGCCTGCCAAAAATCAAACTGTTCTCTTTGAGCTACTTTTGGATGGTCGCGCTGTACTTACATCGTCCGATAAAGCCTACCTGATGCAGGTATCGACTGTACTGGACAAGGCGTTGGATGTACCAACGGAGCTTTTTGATGTAACTAGGTCTGGCTCAAGCGTCCTTATTAGGGGGGATATTGTCTTCAGGATTCGTTCCAATGACTTAAAGCTTGGCCAAAACCCCGAAACTGTCGCCGACAAAGCACGTGATGCAATTCGGGCTGCCTTGTTCAAAGTTTCGTTGGATGGAAATTTATAACAAAAGCGCATGATTACCCTCTTTCTGGATTACTTGCGAAAGCGACCCGCGAGTGTCTATTGGATGTGTATCTTGGGCATTTTGCTCTGGATCATTGCCCGACAATTTGGATTTGATGCTAATGCACCAAAGATATCTTTTATCCCGATGCTCTGTGTTCTCATTGTCGGGGCAACAAACTTGTCATTGCGGACAGCTGTATCAACCCATTTTGTAGCACAACGGCCAAAAATCAAAGTTGGATGGATTTTTGCCCTCGTAGATTTCACCTGTATTGTGTTGGGGTTACGATTTACGGGAGGACTACATTCTCCTTTATGGATTGTGACGTTTGTTGTTGTTGCTGGCGAAACAATCTTGGAAAACCGATTGGTTGCCACGGTCACACGATCGATAGCGTGTTCCGCATTAATGCTTGGTACGCTTCCAACTCCGCTGGAGACAAATGATTGGGTCGGTTACTCCCTGGAAATGTTTGTCCGAATGGGATTGATTATTGCTGTCAGTTCAGTCATGCGCAGGCTGCGTGTGCAAGCTGAAATAGCACAATCTGAAGTTGCAGCACTCAGAAGCGATCTTGCCCTTTCTAACCAACGTGCTTCATTGTCGAGGGAGATTCATGACAGTATAGGCAATGCTCTGGCAGCAACCGTTTTACGCATGGAAGTGATGGGGCGGCTGCGCGAAAAGGATGGTGATAATCAGGCCGCCGATTTGTTCCGCGAGGAAGCCGATGTTGTCCGCCAATCAATGCAGCAGATTAGAGATTGGACTTTTCTCAATCAACCTTGGAGTGTTGATGCCTCTCTCTCAGAAGTCCTTAGTCGAGAAGTTTCCAGATGGTCGCGCAGAACAGGAATTACAGTAAAGATAGCCGGATCAGATGCTATGGATTGCCTAGGAAACTACCAGACAATACCAGTTCTGCGGATTGTCCAAGAAGCACTTACAAACGTGGTTCGACACGGAACGAATGTCGATATTGTCAATATCGTGGTCAAATTGACCGGTAGCACTGTGACACTTTCAATCACCGATAATGGCACCAACGCGATGGCCTTGCAAGGGACGTCTGGACTTGGTATGGATTCGATGCGCGGACGAGCAAATTCGCTAGGTGGCACGTTCACGACAACGGCTTCGGAGGATGGTTTTCAAGTCAATATCGACCTGCCGCGTACTCAAACGCTAAATCGACAATTTGCCGAGTAGAGTATCCACAAGATGCTCGGCCCATAAATCATGGTCATCCTGATTGTCAAACTCAAATCGAATTCCGACAAAATGATCTGCTATCCACATTATGTCAGCCAAGACCAAAACATTGTTTAAGGAACCAACACCTAGTTTGCAGACAAAGGGACCACTACGTGGAACACTTTCAGTTCGAATAACTTTAGCCCCACCGATACCAACATCGATGACATCAATTGCAAACCAATTATCATTGAAGACCGCAATAGTTATAGATTCTGGAGATGCCCAACGCCTGTACTGTCTGCGTTGATCATGCGGTTGAGCTACATTATGAACTGTGGGAACAGTCTTCATTCGAAGCTTGGCTAATAGCTTAAGCGCAGCATCCTGCTGTGCAAAAATATGTTCCAAATTACGTGAATCTTCAAGTTCCATCTTCGTAGGTCTTCCGCTTTCATCCTGAATATAACAGCAATAGTCTCTATTCTGACATGATAACTTGAACCGTGGATGTAATACGAAGTGTAATCGCATTCAGTGTGCCAATCGCTTTGATGTGTTTGTTTCTAAATCGATCTGATCATCGGCGAAGACCTCAATGGGTAGCGAGTATCCTTTTGACGGTGTCAGTGATGATGTCTCTTTTAGAATTGCTTCTTGCTCCATTTCGACATACTCCTTCCATTCTGCGAATCTTGATTTCTCCACTTTTGCATGCTGATTACCTCCATCTGTGTCTCAACATATTTGGCGGGTTTTTCGTGTTGAACCAACTTGAAGAGGCCATTGGTAAAAGACGCTCAGTTGTCATCATCGCATCAGCATTGACTGCCCATGTCTCAACAGTCTGGGTACTTGTAGTACTAACCCGGATTCCAGTTGAAGTATTGGGGTTGAGCTGGACCATTTTCACAGCGCTGGGATATCTTGTAGCATTGAGACTTTCAACATACGACACAGTACAAAAGATTAGCATTTTCCTTGTGATGCTCCTAATGGGACTTATCGAAGTGTCCGGTCAAACTATTTCAGTGCATTGTCTTGCAATCATTTTTGGCGGTGCACTATCTCTGATCGCCCTTAAGTGTGCTGATAACCAGTAGATGTTTGACTGGTAAAACATCGAAAAATTAATGGTAAACCAATTTCTATCTCAGAAACGTTCTTGGATTTTCGACACGAATTGAATGATGCGACTATCATTGCGTACGTGATGTGTCGGTGCGGGATAACATATACGCGATGAAGTCAACATTTCGGGAAAGACTTGACAAAGTGTTGCGTGCCAATACGGTACCAACTGCGAGCGAATACGCTATTGTTGATCAACAAGAAACCTCAGATGTCGCCATAAAGTTATTGATTGAAGCTCTGCTTGATTCGAACACGTCCGAAAATGTGATCGTGGTCGATGAGTCAGAATCCTTAAGGGTTGTGGCATCAAATCCTAAACTTTCATCTTCCAAGCGACTGGTTACGCGTCTGATTGCTGACATCGCAATTTACCTTCATTCCAAGAATGTAAACAGATCTAAGGTGATTCGTCTTGGTGCAAGCGGGCAATCTCGGAATAGATGGTCATCACAAAACGTAACCTGTGTCGGGCAGCGAGCAACGAATGGCAATACTCGCAAGTCTGAAAAAACGGCTTACTTGCTTAGAAGCGTGCTGTTGCGATTAACTGGAATGGGTCATTTGATGGTTGTATCTGATTTTCGCTCGCACATGTGGCGGAGAAATCTCAACGCAATGATTGCGGCTGGACCGCGGGTCACACTTGTACACCTTGTAGATATTGCAGATTGCGATTTCGTTCTATCAAGTGACGATCAACTGGATTTAGCAACGCAACCTGATCCTTCCCCCTGGAGCACCCCTATGGTTGATTCAATAATTCCACCATCAGATATCCATGCATACCTGACAGTCTTTGCAAACTTAAACGATATCAACCTGCTAGGCATTGTCGTTCACGAAAATTCCCTCGAGGAAATCATGTGTGCATTTGAGACCGGAAATATTCATGTCTAACGGTCCGAAAACGCCTCTCACAGATCCGGCAGACTTACTTACACTATTAGGAAGATTCGCGGCAGGCATCGTGATGAATCTCATGATCGTTTGGAGCCTGACCAAACAAAACTGGTGGAGTGTCAGTCTCTTCACCATTGCCAGTCTAATCATTCATCGCGCAACCATTGGCCTTTATCGTAGGTTACGAAAAGAACGTGCCGAGCGGGTGGCTCTTCTCGAAGCTGAATTACAGAGTGTGGAAAAGTGAAGCGAAGATTACTGACGAATCAGCAGCTATTCTGGTTGTTTGTATCAAGACAGGCTGTTTCATTTGGAATCCTTGTATGGTTGACAGTCATGATGTACGGGCTTCCTGATCCACGGCTTTTTTATGCGATGGTTGTATCAAGCTTCTTCTTTGCATTGTTCGCCCTCTCAGTAATTATCAAGGCAATCCAGCAGAATCGACAGGGATCGAAATGAACATCCTAAATGCAATGCTTGTCGACCGTATCGAAAAACACGAAAACGGTCGGATTGATCTGGTAGATATTGGACTTCATCGCGACTTGATGTTTGATGCCTTTCCAATTATTTGGGATGGGATGGTTTTGTTTTTTGAGCTTGAGCTCACCCCCGATGTAAGAGGAAAACGGATTCATATCTATGTCGCTGTCGTTGCGCCAGATTCGTCTGTATTAGGCGAGCCACAACAGTTTCCAGTCCATTTACCAAGCGTCGACCAGTATGATGGCGACAGTCTTCCGTTCGATTACAACATCCCGACAATGTCGATAACAGGCCCTGGAAAGTATTGTGTTCGCATTCACACATCCTCTGAGATCCTTCGCGACGTTAGCTTTCAGGTACATCAACGATGAAAAGTATCAGTCATCTTCTTACGATTTGCGGATTGGCCATTATTCTATCTAATGGTGACTCTGTTCAAGCATGGGGTGGAACCGGGCACAAATTTGTTGCTCGACTGGCCATTGCAAATCTCCCTGCATCTAGTTTTAAGCAATGGCTCAGTAAGAATGAGACATGGTTTGCGAATGCGAGCTCCCATCCGGACAGGTGGCGCAATCGTGTCGATCACTCTGAGGCTTCAAGGCATTTTCTTGATACGGAAAATTTTGGAGTCGGAACAGATGCTCTTAAAATTCCAATTGAATTTGACGCAGTACTTAAGCTCCGAACTTACGACCAGCTTCGCACAGACGGTGTGAACCCGTGGACAATAGGTCGGGTCCGCTCCAATCTTGTCAAGGCATTCCGGGAAAAGCGCTGGGAGGATGTTCTCGTTCAAGCGGCATACTTATCGCACTACGTTGGTGATGCCCATGTACCCTTCCATGCAACTGCGAATTATGATGGACAGCTGTCGTCCCCTTCTCAGCGAGGTATTCATTCCAGATTTGAAGAAAAACTTGTTGAACGTACGATCCAGTTCGAAGACCTGATTGTCGGTAAGCCAGATGTACTTAAAAACCCAATATCAGATGCCCTACGCGTCTTAAATGACAGTATCAAAGCCGTCCCAATGATTCTTGAAGCGGACAAGCTTGCGGCAACAGAAGTAGGCGGTACGGGCACCGATGACTACTACAAGGGGTTATCACTTCGCTCAAGAGCACTCGCAAAGCAGCGTTTAGAGGATGCAGGCCGGAACCTTGCCGGTGAGCTCCTATCTGCTTGGGAATTGGCTGGTCGTCCAGCACCTGATCCGGGTGTAACCATCACTGATGAATGGTTACCTTACGCTCCGCCGTTCGTTCCCAGAGGCACTCCTGTTCAGCCTGCACAACCTGTCGTGTCACAGGACGTTCAGGACAAAGCGCGACGCACAGTAGTGGTCAAAACCTTGATGAGCACGAATCTCAAAAAACAGGTTTCCTACAACGTCGTTTTGCCCTCGACCTATGGCAGTGATAACCGCAGATATCCTGTCATTTATTTACTTCATGGTGCTTGGGGATCCTTTGACGACTGGAACGCAAAGTCGGGAGTTGCGGCATATGCGGCTACGACAGACTTTATTGTTGTGATGCCCGACTCGAACGGAAACAGCTGGTACAACGACTCTCCTGGCTCAGGAAGCGTCGAAACGTTCATCACGGAAGAATTGCGCAAAGACGTAGAAAAGAACTACAGGACACTCATGAGTCGGAGTGGGCGAGCCATCATCGGCTTGTCGATGGGTGGCTATGGAGCGCTTCATCTTGCAACAGAGCACAACCAGCTTTTCTGTGCTGCTGCCAGCCTGAGTGGCGCTGTTGGTTGGGGCACAGCAACGTTTGATAAGAACCTGCTAACGATGGCCAAAGACCTTTATCCTACGGAAACCGAATCCAACTTTCTTCAGGATGCGTTGCTTCCAAGCGTTTTGAAGCACCTAAAGAATGGCATCTATGAAGGTCCATCTCTTTACTTCGACTGTGGCAAGGAAGACTTTCTCATAAAGAGCAATCAGGAACTTGAGGTTGCTTTGTTGTCGAAACAAATTCCACATGAGTACTCAGAATTCGATGGCGCACATACATGGTCTTACTGGGATAGCCACATCAGAGATGCCTTTCAGTTTATGAAGCGTCAGCTGTCCAAGCCTCAGTAATCAGATGAAGTTATTCGGATATGGGTTGGTCAATTTCGATGACATCGTTGTTGTGCAGCAAATAGTGCACGATGGCAAGACCACTACAACTGGGACGCTAAGGCAAGTTGGTGGTCCCGTGCCTGTCGCCCTTCAAGCCTTTACCAAACTTGGCGGAGACGCAACGTTCTGTGGGGCTGTCGGTGACGATGAACAGGGAAGATATGTATCACAAAGAATCGCTGAATCTTCAACTCAATCTCTATTGCAAGTGTGCCAAAATGGCTCGACAAGCAGGTCTATAGTCATTATTGAAGCCATAACCGGCGCACGAACCATCGTGAACGTTCCGGCCAAGAACCTCGAACCTATAGATGTCGCTTCACTCATCGGGAAGTTTCAACCTGATGCTATATTGCATCTCGATGGGCGTGATCTAGAAACGAACTTACTTTTGGCATCAGCGGCCAAGAGAGCTGGCACACTCGTCAGCATTGACCTTGGGACCATGCGTCCAGGTCGCGAAGCATTGCTTTGCCATTGCGACATCATCCTCGCCAGCAAATCCGGAAGTGCTGGACTGACACCAAGCGAACCCGACAACATTGATGCCCAGCTGACAATAATGCGCCAATTCGGCGCTAGGGTTGTCGGGATAACACTTGCTGAACAAGGTGTCATAGTTGGCGATCAAAGAAACACCTACCGGCTGCCGGCCTTTCAAGTCAATGATGTTGTCGACACTAATGGCGCAGGTGATTGCTTTCACGGAGCATTCTTATACGCATACGCAAACCTGTACGAAAATTTGCAGGACATCGCAAGGTTTGCACAGGCATGCGTTGCATTGAAAATTACTTCGCTTGGCAATGATGCCGGTTTACCGACTCTACCAAACGTTATGGCGTTTCTGGCTTCGGTGTAAAAACACGGTAGATTTCAATTTCTGCAAATGATGCCCACTTATGGCCACCAACTTCACTGATTGCGATAATCCGTACTTCAGTGGTTACCACCGGAGTTTGTAACTCCACATCAATCCAATCGGTGGTGTTTCGTAGTGTCACATCGCGTACGACAACCCACTGGCCGGCAATCCTAGCCGCAATGTTTACACGCGCAACACGTCCGTTTTCCTGGTTTTGCCTTTGAAGAAACCGAAATTTCCTAATTGATTCGTTTGCAGGTAAACGAATGCTCACCCAATGAGGATATTCGTCTTCCTGCAGTGACCATGTGGTGTGCCAATAGGTGTCGATATCGCCATCCACGATGTTGCCGACTTCACCCTCTCCAGGCTCCTGCGAGTCGGTCGTCAACTGACCAGACGAAACCTGAATACGTTCTATTGGCTGCACCGCGTTGACCAGTAATGACGTAACCTCGCTGGAAATGCCACTTGCGACAGTCTGCTTGGCATTGACTTCGGCCTTACCCGGTAGATAAAGAGTGTTCCCACTCGTGACCTTGGCTGGGACTCCATTGACAGTGACATCCACTTTTGCACCTGGAAAGACATTTCCAAATGAGACAACTCCGCGTTCATCTCTTGTGATTGTTGGCGGATCCAAAACTGGCAGTGACTTTCGTGCCGCAATTTCACTTTTCACGATTGAGTCAACAAGTGGCCGTAAGGAAAACACGATGGTCGCCCTCGTTGGACGGCAAACATATTTTCCGAGTGGTCCCGGACCACAAGATGCCCCTCCCAGTCCCATTTGAAGCCAGTCAAGCGTACAGTAGGTCTCTTTTCTGGTCGGCAACGGGATGTAGCGCTTTTCCTGCCCATTACGATGTCGTGAACCATCCAGATCCTGCGGGACGTGATGACTAACACCCATCGCAACAGCTTCGCGTTCAGCGACCATCAGTAAACGGCCACCCGTTTTGGCATTTCTAAGAGAAAACCATCGACAATCCTCTTTGTTGCCATTCTCTTGAGGCCGAACATAATCGACAAAATGTTCTTGAACTTTTGCAGTCCAAAGCCCAATGTCCATTGCCGACTTTCTATCTGGGTAACTCTCACTAGGTCCACGTCCAAACCACGTAGTATCTTCAAATCCGGGCGGTAGAGCGAACTTTATACCGAGACGCGGTAAGGGAGGCATGTCACCATAAGGATTGACATCAAACAGGATACGAACGACTCCATCCGGGAAAACATGGTACGTACACTTGCCATTAAAACCCGCTGATTTTCCACCATGGAAATCTACATCTGCGGACACAATGATGGCACCGGTGGCTGAATCTGTTCGATAGCTAAATGCCGTTGCCGATGGATTGAGTGCAGACAAACCTGAGTTGTTGTAAGCATCTCTCAACCACGTGTCATTGTCTGTCAGTGCCCGATACGTGCTTAGGTTTAGCCCATCCCCTGTTAGAAAGCTTTGACCTTTGACGGAGAGCGATTTAAGGATTCCTTGTGAGCGGTCAAAGCTGACACGAACCTTTGTCTTTGTGTTTGTAAAAACAATCGCTTTACCAAGTGTTGTCGTTGTCCAACCGCGCTTGCTTGCTGGTTGCTTAGCCCAGGTAAATGACTTCACAATCTGTCTTGTGAACGGGAACTGCTGCCAAGCGACTTCATGGCCAGCCCCCGAATACTTTGTTGCCGCTTTATCTAGTACCCGTATTGTCAGAAAAGCTTCCTGACCTGCCGTTAGCGCAAGTGTCGGGACTTTCAGGTCAACAGGGATAGAGTTTAGTGGGTCGCAGGACAGTGATGGAAGATTCCCAGTTGCTTTTCGCTTTCCATCAATGCTGAGTTCCCAGACGATCTGAAAACGCTTCAGATTTGTGAAGGAGAAGTGATTCTGGAATGTTAGCCGACGCTTGTCGTCACTTAACTGAATGACTACGGGTTGATAGCATTTCTTTACTTCGTAGAGCTTGGGTGTAACGGTTCGATCCGGTGGAACGAGTCCATTACAGCAAAAGTTGCCATCATTGGGTTTGTCATCATAGTCGCCCCCATATGCAAAAAACCAACCTCTGCCATCTGGGCGTTTCTTACGAAGTCCCTGATCAACCCAGTCCCAAATGCAGCCTCCCATGTTTCGAGGAGATGAACGGAACGCTGCAACATATTCCTGAAGGTTTCCGACAGCATTCCCCATCGCATGGGCGTATTCGCAGACGTAGAACGGTTTTTCTGACTTCTGCTTGCCTGCATTCTCGACATAGGAAACTTCTGGATACATAACCGAATCGACGTCGGCGACTTGGTTGTAGCGCTCGTAATGCACGGGACGGGATGTATCTACAGAGTGAAGCCACTTGGAAGTTGCGGAAAAGTTACTCCCAGGTCCTGCTTCGTTTCCGAGAGACCACATGACGACACAAGGGTAATTCTTTCTTGTCTCGTACATTCGGGATGTACGGTCTAGGTGTGACTTCTCCCAAACAGGATTATTTCCAAGCGAACGCTCGAACGTGTAACCCATACCGTGGGATTCTATGTTGGCTTCATCGACAACATAGACGCCATATTCGTTGCAGAGGTCATACCAGCGGCGATCATTAGGATAGTGCGAATTTCTAACACAATTGATGTTGAACCGCTTCATCATCTGGATGTCTTGAATCATCCGGTTAAGGGAAACGGTTCGTCCAGTATCTGGATCATGTTCGTGGCGATTCACCCCAAGTAACTTGACAGGGCGGCCGTTTATTTTAAAGACACCTCCGACGATTTCAATCTTTCTGAAACCCGCCTTGACAGATACAAACTCTGAAAACGTGCCGTTGACTTTTATAGCTACAACCAAGGTGTAGAGATTCGGATTTTCAGCAGTCCACTTCAAAGGATTTTTTAGGTTTACGGAGATCCGTGTTTGGTCGTGATTGCTGCCAGCGGCATTAATCGTGCTTGTAACCAGAGATTCTGGTACACGTTTACCATTGGCATCATAGGTTGCCATGTCAATACGAACAGATGCGTTGTTTAATGTGGAATTGCTGATCTTGAGTCCAACATCTAGATGCCCATCCGTGTACTTGGAATCTAAGTCTGACTTGACATCAATGTCATCGATGGTGACATGAGGCATTGCCCGCAAGGTAACATCGCGGAAAATACCAGAATAACGAAACATATCTTGGTCTTCGAGATAAGAACCGTCGCACCATCGGTAGACTTGCACGGCAAGCACGTTCGTGCCTTTGACGAGGTGTTCTGTTACATCGAACTCAGCCGGGCCCTTGCTATCTTCGGAATACCCGACTCGGTGACCATTTACCCAAACCCAGAATGCGCTGTAGACGCCATCAAAGCGAAGTCTTACGCGCTTTCCATCAAATGATGACGGGACCGTGAAGAGCCTGCGATAGCTGCTCGTAGGGTTGTAGCGTTCATCAACCACCGGAGGCTTTGCTGGAAACGGATAGGTGATGTTCGTATAGATTGGAATCCCAAATCCATGAAGTTCGACACAAGACGGAACAGGGATTGACTTCCACTTACTGTCATCGTAGTTTGGTACCTGAAAGTCTTCTGGCGCATCAGCTGGCCGACTGACCCAATTGAGTTTCCAGTTACCATTAAGTGACTTAAGCCACGGACTTTTTTCTGGCAATGCAGTAACGGCATCTTCAATCCGCGAATATGCGGAAAATTCTGCCCGGGCTGGAAGCTTGTTGATACCGACAACGGATGGATCTTGCCACGGTGGCAGGGTGTGCTGCTGCGCATTTCCAGGAACACACAGCAACATAAGGAAAGCTGCCAACATGCCGATGAATCCATTGAGCCATTTCATGAGCTCAGTATATATCGACGTCTTGCTAGGTTGGTGTTACCGAACGGTATTGGTCAGCGTCCCTAAACCTGACATCGATATACTTACAACATCCCCACTAGCCATTGTGTAGGGTAGGTCAGGAACAATTCCCGTTCCACTCATAAGAAAAGCACCGTATGGGAAATCGAGTTCGCGGAACAACCAACTGACCAGATCATCCACATGTCGCTTCATCGTGGCTGTTGATGCTTTACCATCGAAGACCAGCTTACCGTTACGCTGAATTTGCAATTGAATATCAATTGCTCGGAGGTCTGGCAGGTTGAAATTTGCATCCAGCAACCGAATATGCGGCCCAAGTGCACACGAACCGTTGTACGACTTTGCCTGAGGAAGGTACAGTGGGTTTTCTCCTTCGATGCTTCTACTGGAAACGTCATTTCCGATAGTTGCGCCGATGATGTGTCCGCTGTTGTTGGCTACAAGCGTCAGCTCAGGCTCAGGGACATCCCAAGTTGAATCCTGTCGAACACGAATGCTGCCTAAGTGCCCTGTCGCTCTCCAGGGAGATGCCTTAAAAAACAACTCAGGCCTGTCTGCATCATAAACCAAGTCGTAAAAATCTCCACCCTGTTTGGATTCTTCCATACGGGCATCGCGAGACCGCTCGTACGTTACGCCGCTAGCCCAAATTTCCTGTTTGTCGATCGGAGCAATAAGCGTGGATCCAGATGGCAGCCGGAACGAAGTCGTTGTCGCAAGCACGAAATCCAACGGGTCTTCTGAACACAAAATGTCATCCAAATTTGTGTCCAAGACACGCTCGGTTCCATCCATGTTTACTGTCCACATCAAGTCACCTTCATGCGACCGCCACTTTCTAAGTTCCATGTTCGCTCCTACCCAGCAGATGCTGGCTTTCTCATTATTTTCTTTATCGATGTCAGAACGGGGATGATCATCGGGCCAGCCATCATCAGAATGCGAAATGTCCCCCAGAATCTGTTTTTCCCTAACATCCGAAGCAACTTCAGGATTCCCAGAACACGCCTGCCAGCAATGAGTGTACTAACAACACGCTTCAGTGAAAAACCGGAGCTTGTTGTTCCTCGCTTCCTCTTCATGACAGTGGAGATGGACGCGATGTTTGACATGATTTGTCTCAAAGACAGTCGTGTTCGGTTCATCAACCGCATGGTGGAAATGGCAAGAGTTTTGCTGACAGATGTCAAATGCGCAATCGGATGGAACAACCGCTTTATTGGACTGTAAACCAGGACCATTGCGAAAGCGGCGATGAGAATCACCAAGATCTGGACAAAAAACAGAATGACGATTACCTCGCTCACTGTTGTATTGCTTTCGAAAGTGAAGACTCCGAGATGTTACTGTTCCAAGTAGTTATCAACGCGATGTATGTCTTTACGACGCTCTGGTGCCCTCTTTTGGTCAACGCGATCGCAAGATCGATCCGCGGACTAAATGCAGAAGACTTGCTGAGCTTTGCACTTGCCGTAAGACAGGTACCAGCAGCGGTTACATCCCCTTTCACGACAAGCGTTAAGCCTTGTTCCTGCTGAAGCTCATGCCAGGCTCGGTAATGTTCTGTTGTATTACCAGACTCGCGCTTAATGGCTGCCTGAAGGACCGCAAGGGACTCATCCAATCTGCCATCCAAACGTAGAGTTGCCCCGATTTTTGCCTGAATTTCACCGTTTGAGCGCGATGTCACTGGAATACGTTTGTATGCAGCTATCGCATCCGAATACTTGCCGCGTTGCACCGCAATATCTGCTTTAATTTCAATGAGTTCCCAGTCCTGCGCTTTGTTTGGGAGTGAGTCAAGCGTTGCAGCGGCATTTTCTATGGCGCGGCGTGCAACATTTCCTGAGGTAAGGCTGGCACGGCCTAAGTGTACTCTCACGAGGTTTAGGCGGGCTAATCGTTTTTGAGATTCATCCTCAAGTGTTTCCCATGCTTCCGCCAAAACACTGCAGATGCCCCTGTACGTCATGTCCTCGGCAATTGCAGGAGTCAGCAATCCAACAATATCCCCAGTCGGAAATTCCTCAATAAGCAGAAGTAATTTCGGCGTTGCTACCGGTCCGATCCCCTCATAGGCAATCTGGTTGACCAGCTTTTGTACTGCAGAAACCTGACTCGGGGTCAGAGGAGGCTGAATCATTGGTGTTTTGACATCCTTCGCAAATGGGTTCCTGCGGTTATAATATCGGACGAGTAGGTTTGGTAGTTTTCAACGACATTTGCCTCGGGAAAAGTGATTTACTTAATGCGACGCGTACAGGACCTTTTTGGTCGATTCACAAGAAATCTAGGTATCGATCTGGGTACTGCTAATACTTTGGTACACGTCCATGGTAAGGGCATTCTTGTACGTGAACCGTCGGTTGTAGCCGTTGACTCAAAGACCGGACAGGTACTAAGCGTAGGTTCCAGCGCGAAGCAGATGCTTGGGCGTACACCAGGACACATTAGAGCGGTTCGCCCACTCAAAGATGGAGTTATCGCGGATTTTGAGCAAACTGAGGCTATGCTCCGATATTTTATTGATCGATCAACGCGCCGTCAGTGGTGGACAGCCCCGCAAGTAGTCGTCGGAATTCCTAGCGGTGTTACTGAAGTCGAACGCAGAGCTGTTTTAGATGCGACCCGCAAGGCCGGTGCAAGGGATGCATTTGTTGTTGAAGAACCAATGGCTGCAGCGATAGGAGCCGGTCTTCGTGTGGAAGACCCGTTTGGGTGTATGGTTGTGGATATCGGTGGTGGCACGACAGAAGTCGCAGTGATAAGCCTTGCCGGAATCGTGACTAGTCAAAGCGTACGTGTTGCAGGCGAGAAAATCGATGAAGCAATCGTTAGTTTTGTTCGTCGATATCACGGAATGCTTATTGGAGACCGGACTGCAGAAGAGATCAAATTGACCATAGGGTCGGCTTATCCTTTGCAGGAAGAAGTTTCGATGCAGATCCGCGGGCGGGATCTTATCAGTGGGCTTCCTAGACAGACGACGCTCTCAAGCGTTGAGGTTCGTGAGGCAATATCAGAACCGATTGCTCAGATTGTTGAGGCTGTCAAGCAAGCGCTTGAACGGACTCCCCCAGAGCTCGCCGCAGACATTATGGATTCAGGTATATGTCTGGCAGGTGGAGGCGCTCTACTTCGAGGACTCGATGAACTGATTCACCGAGCTACCGAAATGCCTGTTTTTATTGCCGAAGATCCTCTCACGTGTGTTGCGATGGGTTGTGGAATGATTTTGGATGAAGTTGAACGGGTCCCTGCACTTCGCCACGCACTGATTCACGCAAACAGTTAGGGGAGTCTGTGATACGGCCAGCCAAATCAGGACCTGCACCAATCGCACCAAAGCGCATGCCTGCCTTGGTGTTAGTTGTCTTTGTATTTGGTCTGATATTCCTGATGGCAACCATACAAGCCCGCCGATCTGGAAAGTCCAATGCCATTTTGGATGCTGTTGCAGGTTTAGCAAGTGTTGTTTCTACAGGGGGGCGAGACCTAATTGATTGGAGTGATCGTATGAAACGTTCGCTGACATCCGGATCGGAGCTTCTTGTCGAACGTGATCGGTTACAAACGGAAAACGGACTGCTGAAACTCCAGATTGAACGTCTAAGCCAAGTAGAGACTGATTACATCAACTACCGTAACATTCTCGGATTACCTAATCTGAGGAAGGATAAGGAAATCGTCGCTGATGTTAAATTTTGGTATCCTTCACTGGAAAGTGCGTCGATTTCGATAGAAAACAGTAACCAGAAAATAGCTCGAAATAGCACTATACGCACTACACAGGGGCTGATTGGGAAGGTCGTGATTACCGGTCCGTTTTTTGCAAAGGTGCGTCTGATTCAGGATCGTGATTCTCACGTTGGCGTCAAAATTCTGCGGAACGGAACATATGTTGGTAGCGGCATTCTTGATGGCAGAGGGGCTAACAAAGAACCCCTGTTGCATTATGTTCGTCCAGAGTTGATGCTTGCACCTGGCGATCAAGTTGTTACAAGTGGCGAGGGTGGCGTATTCCGAAGTGACATACCCGTTGGGACGATTCGTTCAACATCACTTGCTTCAAGTGGAACCGAACGGGTCGCGATCGTCGCACCTTATGCGGACAATCCAATAACCATTCGGACTGTACTTGTACTGCCTCCGTTAATTGAATCTGACAGTTCCGAGGACAACCGATGAGATGGCAGGATACCCTTGCCTTCGCTGTGATTATTCTTTCAGCGGGACTTCAATCGGCAATCTCTGGTACCGCAACGAGTGCGGCTCTTATAAATTTACCGATGGTCGCTTTGGCATTATTATCCACTTACCAACGGATTAATGTGCTTGTACTCATGTCGGCTCTTATCGTATCCCGTATTTCAATTGGGACAGAGAGTATTCCGATCACGTTGTTTCGTAGTATCATCGCGACATACTTGTCCGTAAAAGCAGGAATGACACTGATAAATCGCGGATGGCTTCTTGCTGTGATGACGGTTACATCGTGTTACTTGGTGGATATTCTCGCGGCAATCATTGCACATCCAAAGTTTGTGTCAACGATTACGATGACGGATATCGTGGTTGCAGTGGTGTTTAATGCAGGTATTACCCTGCTATGTGCTATCCCATTGGAGCTCTACTATCGTAAACAGCACATTCACGGGTTTTAGGCTTTTGGAGAATTAATGTCAAATCTTAGGTTCATCCCACTTGGCGGTGTTGGCGAAATCGGTAAGAACATGTATGTCTATGAGGTAGACAACGAGCTTCTTGTCGTCGATGCAGGACTCATGTTTCCGGATGAAAAGCAGTTTGGCGTTGACATTATTGTGCCAGACATACGCTATCTGGTAGAAAACCGTGACAGGATTCAAGGAATCGTCATAACTCATGGTCATGAAGACCATATTGGTGCGCTTGGACACGTGATCGCACTTTTGGGAAATATCCCGATCTTTGCTCCGCCACTGGCGGCGGCTATGATTAAAGGCCGCTTGCAAGAGCGCCGGGTTCTCGATAGCACGACAATTACGGCATTTGGCTCAAATGATGTCGTCAAAATTGGTGGTTTTGAAATCCATCCAGTTCGTGTCGCCCACTCTATCCCTGATTCCTTTGCGTTAGTTATAAAGACGGCGGCTGGGACCATTGTCCACACGGGTGACTTTAAGCTGGACCAGACACCAGTAGATGGACAGACATTCGACCTTCCTAAGCTATGCCATCTTTGTGAAGATGGCGTTCTCGCGATTGTCAGTGACACGACGAATGTTGAACGCCCAGGCTTTGTCCCAAGTGAGAGAATCGTTGCTGATTCATTCCAGAGAATTATTGCTGAAGCCACTGGACGCGTAATCATTGCATCTTTTGGTAGTCAGATCCATAGAATGCAAATGGCGATCGATGCATCCCGTCGCTACAGTCGAAAAGTTGCAGCAATGGGCCGTTCGATGGTCCAGAACATCGATATCTGTGTCGACCTTGGCTACATCAACTTACCGGATGACATTCGAGTTAGAGCCGAAGACATTGATACGATTACGGATAAAAACCTCACAATACTCACCACAGGATCTCAGGGAGAACCGCTCGCGGGTTTGTCAAAAATGGCAAATGGCGAACACCGTTTTGTCACAGTTCGTAAAGGTGACACAATCGTTCTGAGTGCAACCCCGATTCCTGGAAACGAAACCGCTGTCTGGACAATTGTTAATAAACTGGTCGCACTTGGTGCCAAGGTCATTTATGAAGGGATGATGCCAGTTCACGTTAGCGGACATGGCTATGCGGAAGAACTCCGTTTGGTTTTGAATCTGGTTAATCCACAATATGTTATTCCAGTTCACGGTGAAAAGCGGATGCTAGCCCTCTACGCACGCAATGCAATCGAGATGGGATGGTTACGTGATGATGTCTTCGAACTGTCAATTGGTGAAGTTCTCGAGCTCAATGAAACCCGTGGTCGCATCGTCGACCGAGTTGCCTGTGGGGCTGTGATGCTTGGGCAACGTGGAATGTACCCAGTCCACGAAGTTGTCATTAAGGACCGTCAGTTCCTCGCAGAGGGTGGCTTCGTAGTATTGTCGATGGTCGTCGAACGGGAAACAACAGAGTTGATCGGTGGTCCTGAAGTTATCTCTAGAGGTGTTGCGTTTATGGAAGACGAAACAGATCTGGTCCTTGACATTATTGACACCGTCGCGGCAATATTTAAGGAATCCGACCCAGATGACATTCGAATGGCCGAAAATGGCAGTGATTCTGGCCAAAGCAGCTTGCCAAATGCGATTCGTATTCAAGTTCGCAAACTGATCGAAAAGCGTACGGGTGTACGCACAAATGTTCTGTCTACGATTATCTATGTATAGAAATGATGTCCTGCCTTGGCTGATAAATCCGGGGCAGGACATACAGTGCAAACTCGAAATACTCACCGATGATGTGTTGCTACCAGAGAGCATCGTAGAAACGAGTGATTTCCTGCCTAAGGGGCATTTAGACGCGTTGGTTAATTGCGGACTCGTTACTATTGTAACTGCGTCTGATGTCTTGTGGAACGTTCCTGTCAGGTTTGCAATAACAGAGCAGATTGCTTTCGGATGCCTCGATACATGGTTTGTGATAACGCAGCACTGGGGCGCATCGGGAATTGTGAACCGTTGTTGCAAAGACGGCGTTGGTCTTTTTTGGGATAGAAACAGCCTTGTGGGTGTCGGATTTGGCCACTTGCGACGGGGTATTCCCTCCCTCAAAGCTCAGTTCGCTGGTGCTGAGTTATCGGTGCATGGCCTTGCCCCATGGGTTACCGGTTCGGGGTGGCTATCATGGGTTGTCTACGGTGCGACCCTGCCTGATGGGAAACATATTTATTTCCGGTTACCGCACACACCGGTTGAGGGGTATTGCATTGGAAGCGCGCAGTCGTTAGCTGCCGTAAGAAGGACGGATACGCGTGAGGTCACCATAGACCTGTGTGTAGCAATGGACTATGTTCTTGATATCAGACCCGCGACGGACCTATCAACTCAAGATGAAATCACTCTTGTGACATCCATGGCACCCATTCTGGGACTGATTGCCAGGTGCCTCTTCGATTGGAACTACGAAGTAAAGCCAGACAATCGTGACACTTTTAAACGGTTGGCCGATGCTTTTCGAACGTTGCGCACTGACGTATACGCCTTACTAGCAGATATTGGAGCATCAACGGTAAGTGACCGTGTCCAAATGCGACAAAGCTTGCACGCTTTACTGGAAACAGTTGTCCATGTATGGTCATTGTCATCCGGAGGACAGTCAAACAGTGTTGGGATGTTGGTAATTCGGCGAAGGCAGGAGGCTGCATTTTTTAGAGTTTTCCAACAAACTAAAATGCTAAAAGATGCAGCCATCGCAAGTGCCCTCAGTCAGGTAACTAGCTAGTTGCGAGCTTTCGATTCGCTGACTCGCCAAACTGAACCAGAAAAATCATCGGTGACGTAGAGAGCGTCATCGTTTCCGAGGGTTACGCCTACGGGTCTCCCCCACACTCCCTTGTTGTCAACAACAAACCCAGTCATGAAGTCTTCGTACATACCCTTGGCTTTCCCACGACTAAGAGGTACACGGACAACTTTGTAACCAGTACGTATAGAGCGGTTCCATGAGCCATGCAGCGCAACAAAGAATGAATCACGATAGGGTTCTGGAAGTCCGTCATTCACGTAGCACAGGTCAAGTGCGGCAGAATGACTTTGGAACAGTACATCTGGGATAATTACCTTGTTAGCTAGTTCTGGTTTCTTCCCTGCGTGGCGTGGATCCTGATTAGCGCCGATGTAATAATAGGGCCAACCGTAGAATCCCCCTCGCTCCACGTGAGTCAAATAATCAGGTACCAGGTGGTCACCTAGACCATCCCGTTCATTCACGGCTGTCCAGACCTCATCTGTTTTCGGATGCATCGCCAGACCAACTGGATTCCGGATGCCCGATGCGTATACGCCTCTCTCTAAACCGGAAGCTGCATCGTACTCCAAAATGGCCGCACGTCTGGCTTCATTTTTGTTTACGTCAGGATCATCAACATTTGAGATGGAACCAACCGAGACATACAGAGTCTTATTATCTTTGCTCAGCGCCAGATCACGGGTCCAGTGTCCCCCGCCTCGGAGTTGCCCACCTCCAGGAATATTATCGATGAAGGTGGTTGGTGCATCCGTTGCCACGAGGTCTCCACTTACATATGGAATGCGGACGACAGAGTCAGTATTGGCAATAAGGAGAAACCTTGGTTTCTTACCGTTTGGGTAGAACTGAAGGCCAAACGGGCGCGTCAGACCAGAAACATAAGTAGAACGTACATCCAGAAGACCATCCTTGTTGCTATCCCTCAAAACGACTACTTTTCCAGTGTAGCTTTCAGTTACAAAGAGGTCACCATTGGGAGCCGTAACAATCACCCGTGGCTGAGCAATGTTACTTGCAAACTGAGTTACTTCAAAGCCTGTCGGAACGGTGGGGAGTGCTCCACTCGGTCTTGCAACCCAACCTGGTCCGTTATCGACGCTAGGTGTGTCGTTTGGTTTTGGCAAGTCAGTGGGAGTGATATGGCGCGTTACACCGGGTTTATCGGTGGACCAGTCCCCTAGTGCTGACGTTCCAGTCAAAGTATCCAACGACAATCTGGTAGCGCTAGCTGAATAAACCAAACCGCAGGCGACAACTGTAAAGAGAGAATTTTTCATAGAACGTACTTTACCCAATTACCTAGATTACAAGAAATGGTACCATTCCTATTGGAAAACAATGACATTCACAGCAAAAGAAGATTACGGTTTGCGTGCGGTCCTTGACATTGCTGTTTACTCAAAAGGTGAGCCTGTTCAGGCGAATGAGATTGCATCTCGCCAGAACATCCCAGACCAGTTTTTAGAGCAGGTTATCGCGCAGTTACGTCGCGGTGAGGTCGTTCGTTCTATCAGGGGCAAGTGTGGTGGTTATCTTCTTACTCGTACACCTGAGCTCACATTTTTGGGACAGATTTTACGCTCGCTCAGTGGATCTTTGGTACCCGAGTCGCTGATGGACTCCCAGAGAGCCTCCACAGTGGAAGGCCATGCCGTTGTAGGGATATGGCGTGATATCGATTACCATCTCAGATCCCATCTGGATGATGTTTCAGTCGCAGACATCATCACTCGCATCGATGGTAACGACTCATCGTTCATGATGCACATATAACTAGTATTTAGGAGTCCTGGAATGCCAATCTACAACAATGTTTTAGAGTTAGTTGGAAACACGCCTGTAGTTCGTTTGAACAAGTTAGTCGAAGGCCTCGACGTAGAAGTATTGGTCAAACTTGAGTATTTGAATCCCGGGCTTTCCGTGAAGGACCGTATTGGTGTGAATATGATTGAGGAAGCTGAACGGAGCGGCCTCATCACACCGGGTAAGACGACTATTATCGAACCGACGAGTGGAAACACGGGTATTGCACTCGCATTTGTCTGTGCGGCCAAAGGGTATAAGTTAGTCCTTTGTATGCCTGACACGATGAGCACTGAACGCAGAATGCTCCTCCGTGGATATGGTGCATCTATTGAGCTTACTGAAGGTGCAAAGGGGATGCGCGGGGCCGTCAATAAGGCAATGGAGCTCCATGAAGCCGATCAAGAGAATACGTACATCCCACAGCAATTTGAAAATGTCAACAACCCAGCAATCCACGTTAAGACAACTGCTCGTGAGATTATGCGCGACTTGGATGGCAAGTTGGACTTCTTTGTATCTGGCGTTGGCACAGGCGGAACGATTACTGGGGTTGCGTCTGTTTTAAAGGCAGAAATCCCTAACATCAAAATCATTGCAGTTGAGCCGAGCAACTCCCCTGTTATTGCTCAAACGCTGGCTCATATCCCTCTTGCACCAGCTCCCCACAAAATTCAGGGTATCGGTGCGGGTTTTATTCCTGGAGTCCTCAACACAGATCTGATTGATGAAGTCATGGGTGTGAGCAACGAGTCGGCAGTAGAGACGGCTCGTGATGCGATGCAGCGTGAAGGTCTTGCCGTTGGAATAAGTTCAGGTGCATCCATCCGAGCTGCAATCGAGCTTGCCCAACGCCCTGAGAACAAGGGGAAGAGGATTCTCGCAATTGTGCCTTCCAATGCAGAGCGTTATCTGTCCACAATTTTATTCGACCATTTGCGCTAGTTTTTGTAGTATTTGATATGTAGCGTACGATTAGTAATTGTGTTGCATTTGGTTAGCGCGAGAGACGTCAATATGCTACAATCGCCGGGTTGTTAAAAGTGGCATTCAACGTAATGCTGCTCCCTGCTCATCGGAATCCAGTGAGCCGCGACAGACCATAGGGAGGGTGTATGAACGTATCATACGAAGCAATGTTCTTGATTGACTCCGGACTTGTTGACGAACAGATCAAAGCTGTTATCGAGAAGTTCACAGGAATCGTCACAAAGAACGGTGGAGAGATTGTTGATGTTGATGTTTGGGAGCCTCGTAAGCTCGCATATGTAGTTAAGGGTCGTGAAACAGGTCGTTTCATTCTTGTTAACTTTATTTCAACTGCTGCTGTTAAAAACGAGTTGGATCGTATTTTCGGAATCGCTGATGAGATTCTTAGAAGTATGATTATCCGCCAAGATCCGCGGGCCGATGTTCGCCCATCGCGTGCACGTGCAGCTGATGCTGAGCGTCGTGAGCGTGATGCAGCGGCGCGTGCAGCGAATATGGCTGAAGTAGTTGTTGTAGAGCCAATAGTAGTTGTCGAGCCAGTAGTTGCTGAAGCACCTGTTGTTGTGGAA
>Ga0114980_10000533_pt1 | contig 27723 bp, 27 predicted proteins | sample S_140806_EF_Meta_FD_87018 | JGI IMG/M metagenome (GOLD analysis project Ga0114980, IMG submission 87018) | Freshwater microbial communities from Lake Simoncouche, Canada to study carbon cycling - S_140806_EF_MetaG | ecosystem: Environmental > Aquatic > Freshwater > Lake | place: Lake...
ACAACCACCCACACCCCGGGACGTTCCTCGGGTGGAATTCCGGCCGATCTGCAGACATCTGTAACGGTTCGCTTTAGGCCAACCCGGTCGCCGCTACGCGCAAGCCGCAACACGACACTCTCATTCCCGCCGGGAAGTGCCACAAAACACGACATCCCAGATGGATCTGCAACGACACGTTCGTCATCGGTCACAGCATGCATTTGGATCTGGAGACCATTTGGCAGCATGATTGGGTGATCTACACGCAAAACAACTCCCGGATGTTTGCCACTATCACTGAATACCAGCGACGGGCCGCGAGCTTCCACGTGAAAACCACCTGGCAGCACGACTTTGCCACCATTGATGAGCACCTGCCCAAGCGTTCTGACATTGAGTTCCACCAAAGCGGCTTCATGGCAATCTGGAGCGATCTCTCTCGCTAGAATGTCGAGGATGGCGCGCGAGCGAAGTGCCGGATGAGCGGCTGCAAGCGGTGCAATTTTCCAGATGCCTAATACCGATGTCGCTGCATTGTCCAGCAATTCCTGAACATGCAGCTCTATAAATGAACTGTCCTCGCGCGCAGCATCCGCGATTCGGCAAAGCGCGTCCGTCAGGTTGCCATTGAACCCAGATTTCAGCTCGCCAAATGTGTTCCGCAGGCGGTTACGCGGGAAGTCTGTGTTGTCATTGGTGGGGTCATGGCGTGATGCCACACCGATGTCATTAAGGTACCCAATACCGGCATCCCGGGTTTCTCCAAGCAGAGGTCGTGCAACATCTATGCCCCCGGAGAGCTCCCGCCGCGGAGGGATGCCCGCAAGGCCATCCGTGTGCGTCCCGCGAAGCATCCGCAGCAGAACCGTCATCGCCTGATCAGTCGATGTATGCGCGGTCACAATGACATTTGCTCCGCGCTTGCGGGCAGCAGCGACCAGCCACGCATAGCGGTGGTCTCGGGCCTGCTGCTCATTCCAGCCCATCCCCTGGCCGTAACCTACTTCTGCCGGGATACCGCAGCGTGTCGCCATCATAACAACGTAGTCAGCATCGGCATCCGCTTCTGCACCCCGCATCCCATGGTGGTAATGCAGCACGCAAACAGGTTCTGGAAGGTGACCTTCTCTGCTGATAGCGCAGATGGCGAAGAGGGCGGCGAGGCTGTCAGGGCCTCCGGAGCAGGCAATCGCGATGCGATCTGCGCTCGTCAGTGTCGATGTGTCTTTGATTGCCGAAAGGATGCGATGCGCGTATGGGTGGAGGGTGCGGGTCACTTCCCGGAAATGTACAGGCCATCCGGAGTTGTGACAAGCGTGCACCCGGTGCCGGATAGCGCAGTTGTCAATGCTTCCTCAGCAGTTGCATGGATGGGGTTGATGCGGATTCGCGAGGTTTCGGGGATGTCCTGAAGCGTTATCGGGATGTTATAGCGGCTGGCGACTTCGCGTGCAGCATCGGATATTGGCAGATCACGGATACCAAATGACTGGCGTCGTGGCGTTGGGCTTTCGGGTGATAGCGGATGATGTTCGATGCGCTTATGGGTTGTGTCACCACTCGTCCAATGGATAGCGACGGTTGCGATGTTTTCATTTTGCACAAGTGATATCGGGATGCGGAAGTGGTTGGCAACACCGGGTGCAAGCGTAAACCGGTAGGCATGCGGGTCTCCCGTAATCGTGCACTTCGCCGTACCGGCAGACTTTGAGAGCAGTGTTAGCTCAACATCAAATGTCGGGGCTGCTGCATCGGCTCGCAGCATCCAACGCGTGTGCAGCACTGGCGAAGCGACAGGCGCTGGCGCGGCGATGCGACGGGATGCCCCGGCGCCAGCACGGATTCTGTTGGGTGCATCGACGACTGGGTGTGCCTGCATCCAAACAAAAGATGCAACCGTTGCTCCAGCAAGTGTGGTTGTGATGCCAAGTCTGGCCGCACGCCACCAAGGCTCTTTTGCAGCTTCACGCTGGGCTTCGATTTTCGAAAGGATGTTGTCGCTGAAGTAGAGAGGGACCTCAGGAGCTGGAAGTGCAGCAAGGTCTGCAGAGAGCGCCTGAATACCAGACATGTCTCCTGCACACTGCGCACAAATCAGGACGTGCGCATCGGCTTCCTGAGCCAGCTTGGTGGGCAGGGTGCCATCAATGTGATCGGATGCGCATTCGCGCCAAGTCGTACAGTCCATGGTTGTGGTGGTATTTCCACATGTGTGACGATGAAAATATCTGCAAGGTTCCAGATGCGTTGCTGGTGGAATTACGGTATGTGCATCAATGGCTTAGATTCGGCATTCCGCTTTCCCAGCCGGTCCCGCATCGCAAGCCTAGCCCGGTTGAGGCGTGATTTCACGGTTCCTAGTGGCAGCCCTGTGATTTCAACAAGCTCTTCATACGTCTTTTCCTGAATGTGAAACAGGACCATGAGTGTCCGCTGTGCCTCTGGGAGATCCAACAGGGCGCTGTGGAGCTCAACCTGCTGTTCGCTTTCCAGAGCAAGTGCCTCGGGGCCGGCGGCGGTGTCCGGGATGTCCATCGTAGTCGCTTCCTGGCTTGCATCGATGCTTTGTTCCAGGCTAATGTGTTTCTTGTTCCGGTTCTTCTTCCGATTATCTAGAAAGACATTGACAACGATGCGGTGCATCCAAGTGGAAAACATCGCCTCGCGGCGGAAAGCTTTGATATGGTTCCAGCCGCGGATGAAGGCCTCTTGGGCGATGTCCGCTGCGTCATCCGAGTTGCCCGTCAGACGCACCGCAAGCTGATACATGATGCGCTCATACCGGCGAACAAGGACATCGTATGCGTGGACATCCCCTTTACAGGACCGCTCGATAAGCGAGCGTTCATCCGGCGGCGGACCACTACGCACTGCTACTGGCAAGCCCTTGTTGTGCCGGCAGGGTTGCGGATGCAATGACAAGCTTTTCTTCATCGGAGAGCATAACGTTGCTGATGCCATTCACCACAGGCTTGCAATAGGTCCGGCTCTCTGCGCGTCCGGTGATAACGGTGAGGATGACACCAGAGTTTGCATCATCGAGGAGGGCTATCGAAAAACTCTGCATTCCGCCCTGACCGGGAACGGCATCATAGCGGGCGAATCCAGTCTTACGGAAGCCTTGTATAAACGATGTGTCGATGCGCTGGACAGCTTTGGTGATGGACTCAATCCGCGCTTCGGATTCTTGCGCAGACTCGATGGTTTTCATGACCTGTGTTTCGAGATCATGACCGGTTGTACCGCGAAAGAGGCGCTTGTGGCGGGCGGACAGACTGGTGATGCGATTGGTCCACAGCGTCGTGATTAGGATGGCGAGGACATGCAAGGCGATGGTGATAGCAAGGGCTGTTCCGGGGTGAAGTTTAACCCACGCTACGAGGCCACCTAGGGCATTGTCGATGCTATCCATGGCGCGATTGTAGCAGACGCACGTCTTGGGTTCACGTGTTCTGCCGGTGGACTACAGCCCTGAGCTGTGCAAGAATGCCAGCTCATTCGATGTCAATCGATAGGCGGCTGCAAACACAATGCCCATAAAGATCCACACACCACCGATGATCCATTTTGTTGGAGTAGACACATTTTCGAAATACGGTAACTTTGGGAGTGGGTTGCGCCAGTGGTGGATCGCCGGCATCAAGGACATCAGACCAAGCATCCACACAATTGGGCTTGTCGGTGCTACGACAACCAACAGGATGATGCCCGGGAGGAGGAGTTTTGGGAAGGTGGCCATCGCGACCGTACCGCCGCTCAGAAATGGCGCAGGCGCGAGCTGGAACAACGTTATGGAGAGGCCAAGCAGCGCCATCACCGGCCAAATACGTGAGCCTGTTGCGAAATAGATACCCAGACAGCTGAGCGACAAAAGGCCACTTGCGATCGGGCCAGAGAGCCCTACCCAGGCATCATGTGCCGCTGTTTCACCTGCATCCGCTGCCGTCAGGCCCCCACCAATAAATGGGATGAGCGTGAGTGCCTTTACCTTGCGGTGTTGGAGCTTGAGTGCGATGAAGCGCCCGAGGGACATCGAGAGGATAATCACCGTAATGATTACCGCAGCCGGCCAGCCAAAGAGATAGGCTTCGATACCCACAAACAGGAGGATGGACAGACCTGATTTTGCGACCAAAAGAAACTTCAGCGCACCAAGGATGGACTTGCCCTTAAGGAGCAGTAACCCAGCGGCGGGGAGGTACTTCAGGATGCCATTGAGCGGTTTTTTCGGAGGTACAGACGACGCTTCCGGTTGACCCTCGTCAGAGTACGGGAAGTTATCTGGTGCTTTTGGTTTCTCGTCGTCAGGCGTGTTCAAGCGAGTGTGACGGGTGTTTCTGCTTCGATGATAGTTGCAATAGCGGTCGAAATGGCTTGCAGCGACTCGGTGCCGGCTCTGCGTGTTTTTGCGACAATCGTTCCCGGTGCGTTGATTAGAAGCGTTGTTGGGTAGTCAGCGATGCCGTAAAGCTGCGCATGATAGCCATCGGCGTCGATTAGGCGGCTGCCCGTGAATCCGGCTGCCTGTACGACGGCATCCACTTCAGCGGGTGTACCCGCGCTGAAGAGAGGCCAGACGGTGACTTTGCCGCTTTCCTTGTAGCCAGCAGCAAGCTGCTCGAGGAGTACGAGGATGCGATTGGCATCTGGGGATGTTGCATCTATAAAGGATAGCACCAGTGCGCCTTTACCGCGGACCTGGCCTGTGTGGCAGGTTCGTCCATTTTGGTCGGTGAGCTGGATGTCACGGATAAAGGTATTTGTCCGTGCGGTATTGTCTCCCCAGCGCTGTTGCCCTTGTCCGCCGTAGATTGCCATGCCAATGTCCCCTTGCCTGTAGGTGTAATTACACCTATTGGTACTTAGCAAGTTTACCATCAGGCATCGTTTTGCCTTGCCATTCCGCGGTGCAAAGCCAGTTGCTCTGGGGTGTAATGGTGTGAACACGGGCAGGAAGTTGTGGCCCGAAGGAGAGTCCAAAATGGCAGGTTTAGCGTTTATCGGCGTGGCACATATTCATACCCGCGGCTTCATGTGGCGCGTTGCAGAGCATCCAGATGTGACGGTTGTCTCGATGTTTGATGAAGACGCACATTATACGGAGAAGGCACTCGAGTGGGCTCCCGGAGCTGTCGTTGCAGCATCGGTGGATGCAGCTCTTGCGGTTCCCGGCGTGGATGCCATCGTTGTCTGTACGCAGACACTCAAACATAAAGATGTCATTGCCCAGGTCGTGGCCACCGGAAAGCCTATCTTTATAGAGAAGCCAATCGGGTTTGGTGCTGAGGATGCCCTTGAAATCGCCGACTTGGTAGCCACTGCTGGAAATGTCTTTCAGACCGGTTACTTCATGCGGGGCATTGGTGAGCTTCGGAAGATTAAATCATTAATTGATGCTGGTACATTTGGTCAGATTACCCGCGTGCGTGCGAGCAATTGTCACAGAGGTGCGCTGGGCGGCTGGTTTGATGGCGACATGCGCTGGATGGCGGATCCTTCACAGAGTGGTGTAGGTGGCTTTGGCGACCTTGGTACACACATGCTGGACATTCTGATTTGGATGTTCGGGGATGTTGAGCGCGTTACAGGGCGAATCGGTCTTGGTACAGCGCGCTACGAAGGCTGTGATGAAACGGGGGAAGCCATTCTGGTCTTTAAGAACGGCGTTGTTGCGACGCTTGCCGCCGGCTGGGATGACATCACAGATCCGCAGACATTCATGGTCTCTGGAACACAGCTTCATGCATCGGTTGTGCAAGGCAAGCTTCGTTTGACAACCCTTGATGGCCCGAATGAAGGCGAGCTTCAAGAAGAGTGTGAGAGTGCCCCTGCAGGCTTTGATGCATTCTTGACAGTTTGCACGGGTGGGGATGCAGACCTCGTAGATGTTCGTGATGCTGCGTACCGTAACCAAGTCATGCAAGCGGTCTATCAAAGTGCCGCCAATAGTACGTGGATTTTATTATAGTTTGCAACTAATCACGCATCAACACCCGCGTACTGCTTCGGTAAGCGGGTGTTGGTGTGTTAGGTGGGTCAGATTTCTCCGCACCTATGTAATATAAGTTCTTATGTTCTTGTGAATATGGTGCGTGAAATGCAACTCTGGGTCCTTATTTGACATATATGACGCACCTAAATGCCTTTTGGTGGACTGCTTTGGCATGAAAATTGTAATCACTACAGCAAAAACCTAGTAATTTTACGCTGAAAATATAAAATCATTGCTCTAAAATCGCATCAGTACCCGGCGAAAACCAGATTTTTCGCGATCGTCGGGTTCTGGAGACTGAGAACGAATGAGCATTCTGAACACCATCGACCGTACCGTTGCGCGCATCCAGCGTGTCAGCGATGGTACGCGTCTGGATGGTCTGAAGAGCATCGGGATTGACTCCCCTGACATTGACCTCTCCGAGCGCAGCGCCAGTTTCTGCCCAAGACGCAACACTAAGTTCTCTGACGTAAACAGCATCAAAGTCGGAAATGCCAGCTTTAGTGCAATCAAGATGCAGGATGCTGTTGCATTCATCAGTCTGTTGATCCAGAAGGGCAATACCCCACACCATATTGTGACGGGCAATCTGGACCACTTGTATCGCCTCGAGCACGATGAAGAGTTTCAGCAAGCTTATCAATCTGCATCCTTGGTTCTTGCTGATGGTATGCCCATCGTTTGGCTTTCACGCTTGTTCCGTTCATCCGGTGAACAAGTCCTCCCAGAACGGGTTGCTGGTAGCGATTTGTTGATCGAACTGGCACGTCATTCTAGTGTTACCGGTACAAGGCTGTTTCTACTCGGTGGTGCACCCGGTGCAGCGGATGGCACACGTGCTGTGCTAGAGGCCCGCTTTCCGGGATGTGTGATTTGTGGAACGTACTGCCCTCCATATGAGTCGTTCAACACTGCTGAGGAACAGGAGCAAATCCGCAAAATCGTCCGTGTCGCCAATCCTGACATCCTTCTGGTTGCATTCGGAGCTCCAAAGCAGGAGAAGTGGATTCTTCGTAACAAAGCCCTGCTTGGAGTGCCAGTTTTGCTGGGCGTTGGTGGCTCATTTGAAATGGCCAGTGGAATGGTTAAGCGGGCCCCAAAACTGTTTCAGATGCTTGGAATGGAATGGGCATTTCGCATGCTTCAGGATCCAAGCCGGCTGTGGCACAGATATATCGGAAATGACCTTCCGTTCCTGTTCCGCTTACTCGTGCGAACGATGCAAAAGCAACGGGCCAGCGCGAATCAAGCAGCGATCCGAGGTGACAGGCCATGATCTACGCCACACTCTCGCCTGTGATTGGTCGAACGCCTGATGTTCCATCGTCTATCAGGATGTCTCCAGCAGGAGAGTTCCTCTACGTTGCATTCTGCAATGAAGCCACGCAACCGCATTTTCTGGAGGTCGCAGGAACCCTTTATGTCTTCCTTCAGGATGGCCTCGGTTACTCCGGAATTGTCGATGCAATTTCAGTCGTTCTAAACCGCCTGTCCACAGACTCAGCTCTGCACGGATACGCCATCGAAGATCTCATTCAACCTGAGTGGATTTCGCATTTTGTGACGAATGACCTTGAAGTGGTTTTGCCTCATCAAGATCAGTCAACCAATGTCCGGAGGCATATTCAAGAGTAGGTCATCCACACGATGTCCTTACTCTGTTTCCGGCGCGCTCCTGCACGCAGCAGGGCAACCTAACAAGAGGAAAATTAAGAAAATGAAATTGATGATTAAGGGAGCCGTTGCGCTCGCAGCAATCGTATCGGTTGCATCTGCTGCATCCGCACAGATCAAGCTTTTCGATGGTGTTGTACACAGCTACGGTACTGTCACGCAGTCTGGTGGACAAGTGACCGGTCTTGGAACATGGGAAGGCTTTACGTTTTTCCCACAAGGTATTGGCCACAACTACCTGACCGAGATTGACTTTGCCACGAATACCTTCAATGTTCGTGCGATGACTCCATTCACACAGGGATCCCCAACCCTGCCTGTGTATCTGTCAGGTACATTTGTTCCAACAACCAATACGGTGAATGGTAGCAACTTTACATTCAATGGTAGCGTTGTATTCACATCCGGTGATTGGTTCACCGAGCTTGCAACCCAACTTGGAAATGCATCCGCACAGTCAATCGATGCACGATTTACAACCGGTGGCGTCCTTGGCGCTGGTGGTGTTCAGTCCTATGTCCTTACAGCAGGCGTTCCAGAGCCAGCCGAATGGGCTGCTATGGGTATGCTCGCAACTGGACTTGGCGGACTCGTTGTCCGTGCACGCCGCCGCCGCAACGCATAATTAAGTCTGGCGGGGAACCACGCGAATAATGCGCGGTTCGTCGCCGGAAAACCTTTGAATATTTAGTGCGGACATACTTGATTCCGCATCGAAAATTTCATCACTGCAAAAATTACCTGAAGTCAACGTAGATGCGTTGGTTCAGGTAATTTTGTCGTTTATACACTGGCCGACTAGCCCATAACATCACGCCATGCACTGCCGACAGCATCCACATAGGACCAAGGCAGCACGGTGGCAGTGATGATGAACAACGAACTAAGAAAATCCAAAACGATCGAAAGCCTCACGGTTCAAACACCGGCTGAGATGCAATCCAATCGTATTGGCATGGTAGTTGCATCACCAAACCACGTGAAGCAATTATCTAGCTACTTCGATGGCAACTTTGGTGACAGCCTGGCAGTGTGTATCAATCCTGACCGCGCTTATAAGTCCTCATCGATCGTCTCTACGGTAACCGTAGGTGACATACCATTCAGCCGTGTGACCATGCAGGAAACGACTGCTCTGATTCTGTTGATGATTCAGAAAAGCCATGTTCCACATCATGTTGTCACCGGAAACCTGGATCATCTTTATCGCCTTCAGTCCGATAAAGAATTTAAAAAGGCTTACGAAGGTGCATCCCTTGTCCTTGCTGACGGTATGCCAATCGTGTGGCTTTCCAAGATCATGCGTTTGAATGGTAGCGATGAGCTTACGGAACGTGTTGCTGGAAGCGATCTCTTCTGGATACTTGGTAGCGTCTCACAATCCCATGGCATTCGTATCTTCCTGCTCGGAGGTGTCGAAGGCGCTGCAGACGGTGCTAAGGAAGCGCTTGAGAAGGCTTACCCTGGATGTGACATTTGTGGGACCTACTGTCCTCCATTCGAGACATTCAATACACAAGAGGAGCAGGATGAAATCCTGCGCCGCGTTCGGGCTGCATCCCCGGATGTCCTTCTAGTTGCATTTGGAGCTCCAAAGCAGGAAAAGTGGATTCAAGCAAACAAGCATCGACTCGGTGTCCCGGTCTCCATCGGTGTTGGTGGCTCCTTCGAGATGGCCTGCGGAATTGCCCGTAGAGCACCGAAGATATATCAGCAGCTTGGACTTGAATGGGCCTATCGGCTTATGCAGGATCCAGCGAGGCTTTATGACCGCTATGTGCGGCATGACCTTCCATTTCTCGCTACTTTATTGATCAAAACAGTCAGTGATGTAGTGATTGGTGCATGTTCGAAGACACCGCGGAATCCTCATGCATTCCGCCTCGGGGGACTGAAGTAATGTTGCAGCAATCGTTGTCCAGATCCGGCCAGAGGGGGCTTTCAAACATTCCAAAACCTATTGAAATGTTGCCAGCCGGACAAAATGTCTTCATCGGTCTTTGTCAAAACGAGGTGGATCCACATCACCTCGTGGTTGGCGAAAACCTTTTTATCTTCCTTCATGCACACATGGACCTCTCGGATGTCGTCCGGTCTGTGCAGGAAGTGATGTCCGAACTCCCAATGAATTGTGGTTGGCGCCCGGTTGATCCGAACAACGCCATCCGCCTTGATTGGGTCGCACAGCTGATGGCAAGCCGGGATATGCCTGGCATTAGTCATCAGCCGCGCACAGAAATCCGAAGGAGGCTCATGCCGGCCTGAATCAATGTATTCACTTGGGCCTATCTTCGGTAATAGGCGGCTAAGCCGCCATCACCGCCTCCAATGTGAGGCAACCTTCGAAGGGAAAACAAAACGAAAATGAATATCATCACTAAAGGGGCTATTGCAGCAGCTGCAGCCATCGCCATCTCGACCTCTGCGAATGCAGACTACACACTTTTCAACGGAGTTGTAAAAGCATACGGAAACGTGACAGAATCCGCTGGCCAGGTAACTGGACTCGGTAACTGGGAATGCTTTACGTTCTTCCCAAGCACTGCAGGCTTCAACTACTTGACGACCATCGATATCACCAACGGTACGTTTGTCGTCAGCTCGATGCAGCCATTCACCGATGGTGTCTATGCGCCTCCAACCTACCTGTCTGGTACGTTCACTGCATCACAAAACTCTGTGACCGGACAAAACTTTGTTTACAACGGTTTTGTAACGTTTACGAGTGGTCAGTGGATGAATGACCTTGCATTGCAGATTGGCGATGCAGGTGCGACATCGATCAAGGGATCCTTCACAACAAGTGGAGTTCTCGGAGCAAATGGCAATCCATACTTTACATCCACCGGTGTAAACGCTTACAACCTCACGGTTGGCGTTCCTGAGCCAGGTGAGTGGGCAGCAATGGGTATGCTCGCATCCGGACTCGGTGGTCTCGTCATCCGTGCTCGCCGCCGCAAGCTTGCCTAAGTTTTGCTAACACAACCTCGCCCCTCAGATAAATATCTGGTTGGGCGGGGTTTTTGTTTTAACCATAAGTGCTTCCATTCAATAGACAATCAGAGAGCCCCGTATCACCATAAGCTAGCCCAGGAAAATCAAGTACTCATCCCAACATTTCGCCTTTAGATGCCCACTCCACCTGCCGATAACTGATGTGTATGGAATCGTAGTCGTGCTCGACCGCGGACGATTCATCGGAGCAAATGCGAAATGAAAACAATGGAGCTGCCACTGTCCAAGCCTGTACAGGCGGGTAATCCCGTTTTGGTTGGCGGGATGATCACGGCTTTTACCGCCCTCCTGGCGTATATCGCCCTACCGGCAATCCGCTTCTGGTACTGGGAATGGACCAAACCCGAAACCTATTACGGACATGCTATCTTCGTCCCATTTATCATTGCGGCTATCCTATGGGTGAAGCGTAAGGAAATCATCGCAGCTGGCATCACACCAAACCTCACCGCAGGAGTGGGTGTCGCCGCAGGCTTCGGAATTTTGGTCTTCGCCGCCAAAATCCAGACAGAAGCGCTCTTGTCGCTCGGTCTCCTGATGACGCTTACTTTTGCAGCATGGACGATGCTCGGGACGCGTGTGGTCAAGGGACCTCTGCTCTTCCCAATCACCTTTGCGTGGTTGATGGCGCCTCTGCCAGGACCACTGCTAAACGATGCAACACAAGGCCTGCAACGCTTTTCAACCGTTGGTGCAACCGCATTGCTCAAGTTGACGATGTTTCATCCACGACAGGATGGCAACCTCATCCACATGGACAACTACACTCTCAATGTTGATGTCCCATGCTCCGGGTTCAAGCTCCTCCTGACACTGTTGACATTTAGCAGCGCGTTTTCTTACCTCACGGATGGCCCTGCCTGGCGCCGATGGGTTATTTTCCTCGTCAGCCTCCCACTTTCCATCCTCGTCAACAGCATCCGGATCATGATGATTGGTGTCGCCGGTGAAGTCGCCGGAGCCAGTGTCGCACACGCATTCCATGACTGGTCTGGCCTGATCAGCCTCGTTCTCTGCGCTGTTCTCCTCTTCTCGTTTGCAAAGGCAATGAAATGCAAGACTTTCGCCGGGCTTCCGCTCTTTTAGTCATCACGGCACTGGTTGCCGCAGGCGTCAACGCAATGTGGAACCCACCACCACCGCCGAAATTTCAGGGACTCACTGCCATCAAGCAACGCATCCCCAGCGAAGTCAATGGAGCAACACGCTCCGATGACACCGAATTCACACCGGAAGTCAAAGCTGCCCTGAGTGCTGCTGACTTGATAGGGCCTGTGTTCAGCAGCCCTGATGCTGGGAGAATCGATGTCCTCCTTATCGGTGGCACAGACCGCAGTGCGCTACACGATCCACGTGCTTGTATGATTGGCGCTGGCTGGCGCCTCGAAAATGATCACACAGAAACCCTGCCAGGAACCAATGTTCAGGCTCGCCTCTGCAAAATGGTCGGTGGCACCGCAGACACGGACTTTGAAGTGCTCTACCTCTATGTGGTGGATAAAACCATCATCCAACAGGTAACCCAAATCCGAATGCAAATGCTGGCATCGGCGTTGATTGGTAAAAAGGGCACCCCTGTGTGCTTCTTCCGCCTCCAGCGTGCAGTTCCTCGTAACCGTCCGGATGACCCGAAGGCTGCTCCGGCCTTCCGTGACTTTGCAGCGACACTTTGGAATCGTCTGGAAATCCCAGCGCATCTGGTTGACAATGACTAATAAAACATCGCGGCAAAAGCTCCGCATCGCATGCGTACTCGATCAACAAGTTGGCCTCAAATCCCATGCATTGAACCTTATGCAGGGACTGAGTGTTCATCCGGAAATCGATGCAACCCTGATCCCAGTCGAATATGGCGGTGATCACTGGCTGCATCATGTCCCTAAGCTCCCGGGAGGAATCGCTGGTACCTTGTGCGCCTGTGCTGAAATTCAACGTGGAGTCGCAAAACTAGGTCGCCTTGATGCTATTCTCTGGGGTAGCTGGGCAGCGAAGAGCGTCCCTCACATTGTTGAACGGTATCCTGCCTTCTTCGTGATGGACATGACGCCAAACCAAATGGCGGATATGGGGGAACCATACGGGTACACAAAGGCACGCTCTAGACGCTTTGCTTCTTGTAAGCACCGTGCAACGGAACGCATTTATCGGCATGCCAGCGCATTCTTCCCTTGGAGCGACTGGGTTGAGGACAGCCTTCGAACCGACTGGAGAGTCCCATCTAGCATCATCCATACCATCCCACCAGGCGTTGACACGAGTCGCTTTCACCCTAGGAATGCAGTGGATGCCAGCGGCGTTAACAGCGGTCCAGTAGAGGTTCTCTTTGTTGGCGGTGACTTTGAGCGAAAAGGGGGACCAGGCTTGCTCGAGTGGGCAGCCCGTAACCCTGAGCGTGTACATCTGACGGTGGTGACGCGAGATGAAATCCGTGATGCGCCTACAAATGTAACAGTCCGTCATGGGATTGGTCCCAATTCGCCTGAGCTGATTGCCCTCTATCAGAGTAGTGACATTTTTGCGCTGCCGACGATTGGAGATTGTTACTCGATGGTCGGGATGGAAGCATTGGCTTGCGGGGTTCCTGTCGTAACTTCCGACATTGGCGGGATCAGCGATATTGTCTCTGAAGGCAAGACAGGCTACCTCTGTCAACCTGGTGATATGACCACATTTACGCAGCATCTGGACAATTTGGTCTCCGATGTTGATCTTCGCAATCGTATGGGCATCGCCGCACGGGAGCGTGCAATTGAGCGTTTTGATGCAGCTACGAGTGCCCGACGACTTGGCGATCTGATGGTGATGTACATGGATAATCCGTACGTCATGCAAAATGCAGCATGAATCACTGGAAATGACTGCCGTGAGTAGATGAACGATGGGGGCTGGCCTGCTGGTGGTGGGGCGGCCCCTGTTGCATTTCGTATCAACGCATTCATCCACATTAACCAGAAAATCAACCACGACTTTTCACGTAATGTGACTAATAGCCTCTTCAATTCCACCTAGCATATGCCGATATTCCTACTAGGGACTCACTCTGTACCCTGATGAATTGGAACGCGACGTATGCACATTGGCTTGGCTTTGGAATATTCACTCGGGCACGTAACCCATGCGCAAAACCTCCAGCAACAGCTGGATGGTGTTGCTGCCGTGACGCCACATGCCATTCGGTTGGCCTACGATGACAATACCCAGTGGTATCAACGCCTCCCTGGGATCCGTAGTAACTGGAGCCTTCGTGCAAGTTTTGGTGCGCGCCTCTACCTCAAACGCCATCAATCCGACTTACAGGGTCTGTTCTTCCATTCACAAGTGACATCACTGCTGTCCGCAGACCTTATGCGGATGATCCCATCCGTGGTCTCTCTGGATGCAACTCCGTTGCAATACGATTCTCTTGGTGCGAGCTACAGCCATGCAACCGGCCCCACTGCCATTGAGGCCTTCAAGAAGAAGCTCAATACACGCGCCTTCCACGCAGCATCCCGGCTGGTCACATGGTCTGAGTGGGCCAAGGGCTCGCTTGTAAACGATTACGGAATTGATGCCAATAAAGTCAGTGTCATCCCGCCCGGTATTGACACCGATCGCTGGAACTTTGGAACCAGGACACCGGATTCCCACACGCACTTGCTCTTCGTGGGAGGGGACTTTTACCGTAAGGGTGGTCAGACACTCCTCGATGCCTGGCGCGGCTTGAGCACAACGACGCGCAACCGGGCCACGCTGCACATTGTGACCAAGACCGAAGGCATTACGGGTGATATGGATGGCATCCAGCTCCACTACGGCCTGACACCGAACTCGGATGCCCTCATCGATCTCTACAGGATTGCGGGCGCATTTGTGTTTCCAAGCAATGGTGACTGTCTTCCGCTTGCCGTCCTCGAGGCGCTTGCCGCAGGGCTACCGGTACTCACGACCAATGTTGCCGCGCTTCCGGAAGCTGTTCGGCACCTTGAGTCCGGGTTGATTCTTCCCACCGATGATGCGGCGGCGTGGACTGCTGCAATTGGGGATGTCATTGCCGATGCATCGCTTCGCAAAGCCTGGGGTGCAGCCGCACGACAGCACGCCGTTGAGCGATTTGATGCCCGTAAAAACTATGGCCGCCTCGTGGATGTGATCACGCAGTGCGCCGAAAGGAAGCTCGCAGCATGAATGTGACGATGCTTGTGCCATCCTACCGGAAGGTGGCGATTGCGGGTGCTGTCCAAAGCGATGCGCATCCTGACATGGACTACGATGCCCTTGAGCGCACATTGATTGACATCAATCACGCAGCTGTGTCATTTGTCGACTTTGCCGCTCTTGATGCCTGCAAGGATCCACGTGTCCAGCTTGTAACAAAGCTTCTGGGCCGGGATGCCGGTCTTGCAGCGCTTGGCTTTTTCCACCATTCGCAGGGCGTTGATTGCATCTTCTCGAATAGCGAAAGCATCAGCATGCCGCTGTCCTTGATGTTCCGGATGTCCACGGCGAAGCGCCCCGGGCATGTTGTGATCTGCCATCGGCTCAGCACAGGCAAGAAAAAGCTCTTCTTCAACACGCTGAAAGTCCACAAGGAAATGGACCGGCTGTTCGTTTATGCGGACATCCAACGTAAGTACGGCATCGATGTCCTTGGCATTCCAGAAGATAAGCTTACACACATTCAGTTTCATGCGGACACTGACTTCTATCGCCCTGATGTGGATCGGCAAGTGGTGCCAAATCAGATTAGTGCTGCAGGGCTGGAGTGGCGGGATTATCCGACACTGATCGGGGCTGCCAAGCGCTTGGATTCCCTTGATTTCCGCCTTGCGGCGGCAAGTCCGTGGTCAAAGCACACGAACGAGACGGAGCGGACGGAACTTCCAGCAAATGTTGCGGCGCGGCGCTATGAGTATGGCGAGCTGCGTGAGCTGTACGGATCGAGTGCTGTGGTCGCATGCCCGCTCTATGAGACCGATTTTCAGGCTGGGATCACCAGTATTTTGGAAGCGATGGCGATGGGCTGCGCGGTGGTCGCAACGAGGACAACTGGGCAGACGGATGTTATCCAGGATGGAGTAACAGGGCTGTATGTCGACCCTGGGGACGTTGATGGCTGGTGCCGGGCATTGGAGCGTCTAACCCGGGATCCAGCCTTATGTGAATCGCTTGGCGCCAATGCGCGGGCGTGGATTTTGAACCATGCAAGCCTTGTGCTTTGGGTGCGTCAAATATCATCGGAAATAGCCAAATTTGGTGTCACTAGTACATCTTGGCAAGCTAATTGCAAGCACTTTGCTGCAGGAGAAAAAGTATGAACAAATTTGTAGGAATTGGACTTGGAATCGTCGCCGCAGGCTCACTCGCAGGAAATGCACTTATGTTCCAGCGCTATTCGAGTGCAAAGCCGGTTGTTTCGATGGGCTCGGATGCAGTAAGCATTAAGGACTTCCGTGATCGGCTTGAAGTCGTTTCTGGCAAGCAGGTTCTGACGAAAATGGTCCTTCGGTCCATTGTAATGACCGAAGCCAAGGCCAAGGGTGTTGCTCCTACAAAGGCGGATGTCGAAGCGCGTATCGAGCTGATGAAGCGTGCGAACGTCAACGGCATCGCAGCTGCCATGAATGATCCAAACCAGAAGTACATTGTGGAAGAGGATGTTGAAACAGACATCGCCCTTGAAAATGTGATCACGAATGGCGTGCCAGTCACCGAGCCTGCCCTCCTTGAGTTCTTCCGCAAGAATCAGAAGGTCTTTGCACTCCCTGATCAGGCAAAGACCACGATTGTGCTTGCGCAGAACAAGGTGGATGCGACCACTGCATCCCGCCTGATGATGCAGAAGACTCCTCGTATCGATGCATCTACCATCGCACGTACGCCTCGCCTGGCAGTTCTGGGCTTGACGGCATCTGTTGATTGGAACAAGATTTCCCCTGATTTCCGCCAGCAGCTGATTGCAAAAGTCAATGCAACACCTCAGGGCGGCGTCTTTCAACTGGACATCCCTGCCAAGGGTAAGGACAAGCCAGGGACGATGATTGTTCGCCTCGAGGCAAAGGGTGCCGCCGGAGTTCCACCGCTTGCGCAGATACGACCGCACGTTGAGCGCCAGTTCAAGCTACAGCAGGCAGCTATTCAGGGGCGCACCAAACAGGTCGTTCTCGCAGAGCTGTATAGCGCAAAGCATCCAACGATCGAAGTATCAAAGTACTCCCCATGGTTTGCCGAACTTGAAAATGCTAGCGCTAACCTGCAAAAGGGTGTCAAGACAGCCAATAAGTAAATGTGCGGGGGATTTTCCCCCCTTGTGTCGTTGGAGAATATTATGAAACTGCACTCATCCGCATACGCTGCACTTGGACTGGGCATCGCACTTGGCATCCCGATAACGGGCGTACAAGCACAAACTGCCCCTCAATCTAGCAGCCAAAGTGGGTATAAAATCGGCCCTGGCGATACGCTTCAGGTACTTGTCTTTGAGAAACCTGAGCTCAGCCGCAATATTGTTGTTCCACCCGATGGAAAGATTACCTACACCTTCCTCGGTGAGCTGCAGGTTTCTGGAAAGTCGATAGAAGAAGTTCGTCTGATGGTGACAGAGGGCTTGAAGAAGCAGCTCCTCAACCCGATCGTGACGGTAGAACTTTCGACGCGTGTCAAACCGGAAGTAAGTGTTCTCGGAGCGGTGCGCCAGTCAGGTAAGCAAGTTCTCCAGGATGGTATGCGCCTCCTCGAGCTGGTTGCAACCTGCGGAGGCCTCACGGTTAATCGTCCTGAATGGGTAACGGCGACAGTGGTACGTTCCGGCGGACGCAAGGTCGTGATTGACATGATCAAGTTGATGACCGGTGATGATCAGCAGAATATTATGCTCGAGCCAAACGATGTCATCCTCTTCCGTGAGGTAGATATTCGTTCGTTCTCGATGATGCTGATCGGTGAATGTAAAAAGACTGGAATGGTTGAAGTGCCCAAAAGTGGCAGCATGCTTGAAATCGTGCAGTCGGTTGGTGGCTTCAATCCAAAGGCATCCCTCGGCAATGCCCGCCTAACTCGAGATGGCAAGACGGTTGTTCTCGATCTGCGAAATGTCCTTACAGATGGTTCGGTAAAGATCGTCGGAGATGCTAAGGGTGTAATCAATCCTGAAAGCCCAACGATTAAGCCGGGTGATGTCCTTATGGTCGACACCTATGAGACAGTCTTTACGGCATGGGGCGGTGTGAATCGACCAGGCCGAATTGAATTTCCTGAGAGTGGCCAGCTGTCCGTTGTGGATGCACTGGTTCTCGCTGGAGGCCCTGGTCAGTATGCCGACCTCAAAAATGCAGCAATCCTGCGTCCAAAGGAAGGCTCTAATAACTGGGACACGGTTTACATCGATCTTCAGGGACTTGTCAAGACCCCGGATCCAAAGGCTACGACCAAGAAACCTGCCAAGAACGCCCCGGCAACTCCGGTTAAAGCAGCTGGCGTCGATATGACCCTGCGGCCAAATGACATCCTCTTTATTCCTGTGAAGGATCCCGATAATCGTAAAAGCTTCGGTTTACGGGATGCCATGCAGATGTTTATGTACGGTGGCTTCCTACTCCGCTAAGGACAGATTAATGCAGTATCAACGTAATCATATTCTCTATCGCGTCCTGGATGGATTCTTCCGGAACTGGCTGGTGTTTGTCATCACCTTGGTTGGTGTAACAAGCGTTGTCGGTTCCGTCTTGATCGTCAGGTCTGCGAAGTACGTAGCGGAAGCTAGAATCAGAATTTCATCCGAAGACGTCAATGCAGCTAACAAGGCTCTGGGCTTCCAGGAAAACACTGGCTGGAAAACGCTTTCAGACATCAATGCATCCCGCTTCGGTGACCTGATGCGCGACACGCTTCCTGGAGGCTTTCTCGACCGTGTGGTCAAGGGTGCAAACCTGGCAAAGCCTATCAATACCGATCCACGTGCAAAGGATGCACGCTTTGAAGAGTTCCGCAATGCGGTCTACTCAAATGCGCTGAGCTCCAATGTTCTCGAGCTCGGGATGACATGGCCGGATTCAACCGAGTGTGAGTCACTTGTGAATTCGCTGCAACGTGAGTTCATCAACCAGGTCGCACAGGATAACTCCGCCGCCTACACCAACACCATAACCTTTCTCGACAGCCAGATCGAAGCCTATCGTGACCGCCTCAAGGGTAGTGAGAAAGCATTGGTCGACTTCAAGCAGGCACATGCCGGACTCAACCCTGACAGCATGACCGCTATCATCGACCAGGTGACAAGCCTGAAGATGCAGCGTGACAATCTGGCGATCACTCAGCGCGATTCTGACCTCCGTCTACAACAGCTGCGGGAGCGGCTCCGTAGCGTAAAGCCAGTCTCTGTACTTGAGCAAAAGGTCGGCTCTGATCCGGCACTGACCGATCTTCGCCGTCTGGTGGAGGACCGTGCACGCCGTATCCGTGAAGGCTGGACACCATCGAGTGCCGTCGTTACCGAACTCGACTTCAAGATCAAGTCCATTGAAACTGAAGTTCGCAAGCGTCAGGCATCCGATCCAACCAACTCACGTAACATCCTTGACACAACTCTCACGGACAATCCTGAGTACAACCAGTTGCAGCAGCTGATTGTCGAAGCCAATATCTCTGGCCAGACTCAGCGCGCTCAGGTGGCACAACTTGATACTCGTATCGGTCAGTATGAGAATGAGATTTCAAAGCTTCCCGCTGATGAGCGTGTACTGACGGAAAAGACCCGTGACTACAAGCTGTTGCAGGGCCAGTTCGAAGACCTCTCTGAGCGTCGTCAACAGGCACAGATCAAGAAGGATCTTGGTGAAGTTACAGCAGCATCCCAGTTCAACACTATGAACCTGGTTGCCGCGGAGTCCACCGCCAACCTTAAGAAGAAAATCTTGACGATTGCAGCTGCCCTTGCCCTTGGACTCTTCCTCGGCCTGGTTCTCGTAGTGATCCGGGAATGGATGGACCCGTCCATCCGGTACGAAGCGGATGTCGAGCGTCTCCTTGGGGTGCCGGTTCTCGTCAGCCTGCCTGAATCTCAGCAGCTACGCTTCCAGGTCACCAAAGTAGCAAGTATGGCCATCTCATCGAAGACGGAAGGTAAGTAATATGGACCGCATCGATAACGACGCAAGTCTCCGCGGAGGAGCATCCATCGAGTTGGTCACTGTCAGCAACCCTGACAGTGACACCAACAAACAGCTGCGCAACCACGAGGATGAATCTCCTCTCATCCGGCCACAGCTGCGCTTCGAGCGTACCAACGATCGCTTTGTGCACTTGCATACCGCTGTCGAATACCTCGCAACGCCAGCTGCAATCCGTACCCATGAGCTGATGGACCGCTCTCTCTTCGATGGCCAGCAGAGTGTCATCATGGGTGTCACATCCGCCGTCGCCGGTGAAGGTAAGTCCACGATCGCGCTTCACCTCGCCATGAGCATCGCCAAAAATAGCTTCAAAAAGGTCTGTCTCATCGACCTCAGCCTTTCCCGCAGCACCTTGGCTGATCGCCTGGGTTGTGCTGGGACGACGGGTGTTGTAGATGTCCTTGATGGCGAAAGCAACACGGTTACCACGATCCAGTCGGAGGAATGCAAGGGCTTTTACTTCATCCCTGCCGGCAAGGATCCAGACAATCCAAACCGGATCGCCCGCTCGCCTTACATCGCCGAAGTGTTCGCCGCCTGCCGCGAACTCTACGATGTCGTCGTTGTCGAGCTGCCATCCGTGGCCAGTGGAAACGTTTTGCCGATCAAGCCGTACATTGATGCCATTATGATGGTTGTCTGGTCCGGTGTGACACCGCGTGAGGTGGTGCATTCATCCCTTGAAAAGCTTGGGCGTGACAAGGTGATGGGCGTTGTGATGAACCGTTCCAAGGACCATGTCCCGACGGGCGTCCGCAGCATGTTCCGTATCTGATTTCCTGAGCTGAAGTGACATTTATGAGCACCATCGCTGGAATTATCACCCTCCTGATCGCCGTTCCCCTCTGCGTTGGGAGCGGCTACCTCTTGTTCATCTTAATCAGCGCGGCCACCACTCCTAAGCGTAATCGGACATCCACACCACGGGTTTCCCTGCTGAGCGCGACAATCGTGATTCCAGCCCACAACGAAGAGGATGTCATCGCGGCAACACTGCAGTCCCTGGCGGCTGTTGAGCCTCGCCTGCCCGTTGTGGTGATTGCGGATAACTGCACGGATCGCACAGCGCTACTTGCGCTGGATGCCGGGGCATTTGTGATCGAACGTCAGAACAAAGATGAACGTGGTAAGGGTTTTGCGCTTGCATTTGCATTCGATATTTTGATGCACGGAGCTGGCAACGCAACTGAAGTTCGTGGCGCCGGCGCGGATGCTTATATTGTTGTGGATGCCGACACGCAGGTGCAGTCTGATTTTGCGGTACGTCTCCTTGCTGAGCTCCCGGATGACGCATCGGTCCCGGCGGCTGTCCAGGGACGCTACGGCGTGATGAATGGTGGGGCTGGCTGGCGTGCAGCATTAATGTCCGCTGCATTTGACCTTGTAAACCATGTCCGTTTGCTTGCGATTGATCATGTCGGTGGCTGTTTTGGGCTTAAGGGCAACGGGATGGCGTTTACCCGCGGGTGTCTCGACCAGTACCCGATGTCCGGGCGGTCGGTGACGGAGGATTTGGACTACGCGATGGATCTGATGCAGCATGGCGGTATCCGGGTTCAATATGCGCCGCATGCGTTTGTCTGTGCTCAGATGCCAGTGACCGGCGATCAGGCGCGTAGCCAGCGCCAGCGCTGGGAGGGTGGGCGCTACAGAGTGGTGCGCTCGCGTGCTCCGAGGTTGCTCAAGGCACTGGTCTCCACGCGTGATTTACGCCTCCTTGGCGCGATGTTTGAGCTTCTCCAGCCGCCGCTTGCCGAGCACGTCGCCGGATGTATCGGACTGAGCAGCCTCGCGACTCTCTGTCTACTCCTAGGCGGTCCATTTGCCAGAATTGCGATCATCGCCGCCGGGTTCAGTGTGGTTTCTGTCCTGATGTATGTCTTTTTCGGCCTGGGACTCGCTGGAGCTAAAAAAGAGACCTTCAAAGCGCTTGCCTTTGCGCCGACATACATCGTGTGGAAGCTTGTCGTCTACGCTGTGGGACTTTTGTCTACACGTCGATTGGGTAAGGCAGACACCGGTGGGGCGGATGCGGAGTGGGTGAGAACCAGCCGAATCAAGATCCCTATCGCAGATGAGAGAACAAACCCATGAATTTGTGCATTTCCATTCTTTACGGCGTTTCCGCGATTGGCCTCATGACGAAGCGAATCGGTAAGGGAACCCTTTGGGCCATTTTCCTGTGGATTCTCACATGTGTCGTCTTCACGTATATCAAGGATTAGGCAGCTCGCAGGACGCAACCCCATGGCCGTACAACAACCAACATCGGATCCACAGAAGCCAGCCTTCAGTGTTATCCCATCACCACTCCTCGAGCTGCTTCCGGATGCCGGCGCCTTTGCAAACAATGTAAAGCGCTCAAAGTTTATCGGGGTCATTTGGGCCCTGCTGCTCTCCCTGGTATGCGGTGGACTCTTTGTCCTGCTGGACCTTGACAGCGCCGCGCTCCCGATGGTGTTCATCGCAATCTTCGTCGTGCCGTTTTTGCTCTGGCGTTACCGAAAGCTGTCGCTCTACATCATCTTCCCAGCGGCTATTCTCTTCGAAGTCCTGCCAAGCGACATTTCGGAAGGCTTTTTCGATCAGGTTCCATTCTTCTGGAATGTGAACACCATCTTCCAGCGCCGTGGGATGAGCTTTGAAGCGCTCCCTATCAACCTCTTCGAGCTGATCTTCTTTGTGGCAGGCTTTGGGAACATGGTTCGCAATGTTTACATGCGTACAGTCAAAATTCAGTTCGGTGCAATCATTTGGCCGTTTGCCATTTACACTGCGATGGTTCTTCTGAACACTGTTCGTGCATTTGGCGAAGGTCAGGACCATACCATTGTTTTGCAGGAAATCCGCTCCCAGATTTACCTATTAGCGATGTACCTCTTTGCCTTCAACATCGCCGATCCAAATAAGGACATCCGCCGCTTTGCGTGGTTCTTCACAATCTGTGTGGGATTAAAAGGCATTGTGTACTGCTACCGACGCTACGTGCTGATCGGTGGACTTCCCTTGCCTGACCAGGGCGTTGGATCGCATGAGGAAGCATTCTTCTTCTGCTGCTTTGTTGGTTTGCTCCTCGCCGCTTGGCTTGTCAAAACACGCGGTTCCTTAATGGTCTGGCTGTGGTTGCTTTATCCTGCCGTCGTGCTTGGAAACATTGCGACAAACCGCCGTGCTGGTACGGCCGCCCTCGTCATCGCTTTGCCGATTCTCATCATGGCCGCTATTCGGGCGATGCCGAAGCGGCGAACAATGGCCATCATCCTAGGCGTACTAATGTTAACCATTGGACCTGTCTATTACTACACATTCCGAAACTCGGAATCGACGATAGCGCAGCCAGCCCGTGCAATCAAGAGTCACTTTGAGCCTAGCGCACGTGATGAGTCATCCGACCTCTACCGTGAAGCTGAGAGCGCCAATATGATGGACACCATTAAGGAGTCTCCCATCACGACGCTGATCGGCTATGGCTACGGCAAGCCGTTCCTCAAAAACCACCCGATGGCGGACATCTCCAAAAACTATGCCCTCTGGGATATCCTCCCGCACAATCAGATTCTCTGGCTGTGGATGCGTACTGGTACGGTTGGGTTTATCGCCTTCTGGATGATCATCGCGTTTGCTATCATCCGTATCTGCCGACTGATGATTCTTGCTGAAAAGGATGACAATCCCTGGTCACAAATGCTTGCATTGTGGGCGTTCTCAATCGTCGTGATGGAGATTCTGTTTGGCCTCCTCGACCTGCAGCTCAGCGTCTACCGCAACATGATCTTCATGGGCCTGATTCTCGGTTTGGTAGAGCGTGCTCTGTACAACCGTGGATGCACACAGATTGTTGAGGCTAAGAGCATTGCGAGCTGAAGTTACAGGCTCTGATGTGCGCCCTCGCTACGACTATGTCGAAGGGATACGTGCTCTGGCCTGTTTGACAGTGGTTCTAAACCATGCTGTGGCAGAAGCATTTCCGGTTCTTTACCGGGTTGAAATTCCATCGATGCTGTCGATCCTCCAGCTGTGGTTTGCCTTTGGCCACCATGCTGTGACGGCATTCATCGTGGTAAGCGGCTTTTGTCTTGGGCTTCCACTCGCTGGTGGAGACTTTGCAAAACCGGTTGCGTTTGGGCAGTTCATGGCCCGGCGTATCGCCCGAATCGTGCCTCCGTACTACGCTGCACTGGTGATGAGTCTGTTGGTTTGCTACACGATGTTCAAGTTCCCATCGGGGATGCACTTTGACTTTTCAGCGCATCCACGGCCCAGCGACATCGCCGCGCACTTTCTGCTCATCCAGAATGTTTTCGGCACAGGACAAATCAACTACTCGCTCTGGTCTATCGCTACTGAGCTGCAAATCTATATGCTGTTCCCAGTTCTGGTTGCCCTTGTGCGCAACCGTTATGGTTGGATAGGTGCGGCGGCAATCGCTGTTGCCGCCTATGGAATCAGTTATTTTGCTGCAGATTCCCGGCTTGACCGTGCGGCAATTCACTTTGTTGGTGCGTTTATTTTCGGGATGGGCGCAAGCTGGATCACCAAATCGGGTCACCACAATGCGGAAAAACTCCGTCAGTTTGCCGGGTGGCCTATTGTTTTTCTTGGTGGGTTTGCTAGTGTCGCACTCTGGACAAAAGCATTGCCATTTGCAAAGTTTGAAACGGTTCGATTGTCGCAGGATGCCATTGTGATGGTCGCGATTGCAGCCCTGTTGATTGCGTGTACGACGGTAAAGTCACCCTTGCGCCGTGTGCTTGAGCTTAAGCCACTTGTTTGGATCGGAGAGCGGTCCTACTCCCTCTATCTGCTCCACGTGCCGATTCAGGCAGCGCTCTTGAAAGTTGCCATCACCACGCTTGACCTGACGCATACAGAACGACTTATCTTCTCCCTCACCGTTGGCTTCGGGATTCTCATCGGACTTACCTGGGTCTTCCACCGCGTGGTCGAGATTCCAGCGATGGCGCTGAGCCGTGGACTGGGTAAGCGGGCCCGGTGTGTAAACGCATGACAGCCGAACAAGTGATTGAGCAACCGATGGTTGTACAGAAGTCTGGACGCCAGCTTGCAGTAACGATTCTGACACAGGTTTTGTCATGGGGTTTTGCCCTCCTGTCGACGTACATTCTCCCCAAGTACCGAACGCTTCACGAGTACGCCATTTTTTCCGTCGTTTTTAGCGTCACGGCTCTAGTCAGCAGTATCTGCGATTCTGGACTTTCCAGCGTTATCAGCCGCACGGTAACCACGGATGCATCCCGTTCGAAGAACTTGATCATCGCATCGTTTTGGATGAAAGCAAGCGTGAGCTTGTCGGTTTTGATTGTCTTCAATACATTTGCGTGGATTGTAAAGTACCCACAGGACACAACGACCTACGTTTCTCTGGCCATCGTCTGCTCTATCGCTGGACATCTGGCATCTTCGATCAAGGAAGTAATTCGTGGCTTTGGTAAGGTCTCAAGCACGAATGTCATCCAGTTGCTCGAACGTGGGATGAATGCAGCGATCATCGTGTCGCTTGCAATGACCCACCAGCCACTGCACATGTTTATCTGGGTTCCGATGTTGTTTGATCTCATCGGTATTGTGCTCAGCTGGCGTACATATCGTGGCATTTACCGGACGACTGAAACAGCATCGACACCACTCAGTGCGGATGTTCGCTTTGTATTCAGCCAGTTTTTTGTGCTGGCAGGCGCGTCTGTCTTTGTGCACCTCAAGGATCCGTTGGTGATGTTGCTGCTCGGCTATGTTGCGACACCAGCTGCTATCGGTAGTTATTCGGTGGCGAAACGCCTGCTTGGGAGCGCGATGTTTGTACCGTTGGCATTCAGTCAGCTTGGGTTGCCGATGTTGACGAATGCGTTTCTAAAGGGTTCTGACTCCTTCCATCGCCAGCTGCAAGCCCTGTTACGATCAGCGTTCCTTGTGTGCATCCCGGTCTTCCTCGGCTTCATCTTCCATGGAAAACAGGTTCTATCGGTCGTTGGTCTGTACCCGAAGTTTATCTATGGTCCATTGTTTCTTGCTTTGTCAGCACCAATGATGATGTTGCTTTACATCGCGATGATGCTGACAAGTGCAATCGTCGCAGCTGGGTTGCAACGCAAAATGGTCGCGGGGACTGTCAAGGTTGCATGTATGGTTCCGATTGTCTGTATTTTGTTGACATATGCGACACAAAAGTTACTTGGGAATGCCGGACTTGGAGCATTGGCATCCGATGTAATCCTCGAGGTCCTTTTAGTCATCGTTTACATCCGCGTTTTGAAGATGCCAATCTTTACACGGGAACTTGGATGGACGATCGCGCGGTTTGCTGTATTGAGTTCTCCAATAGCCCTGGCTGGCCTGCTGCCTCTAGGGGGACCTTGGGTAGTTTCCACCATCCTTGCCATCGCATTTTATGGTGGAGGTCTCTATAAACTAGGTCTGCTGCATAGTCGAATGCTTGAAGCGGGGGAGGAAAGCATTCCGTAAACACCTGACTTTAGCCTAGTATATTTACTTGCGAAGGGTCAGACCTACGACTTACGATGCACCCGTCCATGGAACCGTTTCTCTCCATCGTTGTACCAACCTACAAACGCCAGGCCCTCCTTCATAAAACGCTTGAAGGGCTGGCGAAGCAGACGCTTGCGTCTGACACATTTGAGGTTTTGGTCGTCAATGATGGCTCACCGGATGGCACAAAGGCCTATTTGGATGGACGTATAGGAACGCTGCCATACACTCTTCGGCCTATACACTTGACAAATGGCGGTCCTGGACGTGCCCGAAACACTGGAATCAGAGAAGCACATGGCAAGGTTATTGTCTTTTTGGATGATGATATCGAACCATGCCCTGAGTGCCTTGAAGTGCATTACAAGCTACACCAGAATCTTGAGCCACTGGTTGTGATCGGGCCGCAGCGCCGCGATATTCGCCTCGGGTCATCTGAACCACTTTGGATTCGCTGGGAACATCAGATGCTTGAAAAGCAATATGCACAGTTCGCTTCCGGTGCGTGGGCAAAGGCTGGTCCAAATCATTTCTATACAGGCAATGCTTCCGTGCGGAGAGATCTGCTGCTGGCTGTTGGTGGTTTTGATGAAGGCTTTACCCGTCAGGAGGATGTGGAACTTGCAGTTCGCCTGATGAAGCAGCAAAACGTTGCGTTCAAGGTCGATCTCGCCGCAAATGCAATCCATCGTCCAGACCGGACATATGAAAGCTGGCTGAAAACGCCGTATGCATATGGAAGCCTTGATGTTATCCGTGCACAGCGGAACGACACCAGCTGGCGCACGATTCGGCACGCATTTGTGGCTCGCAATGGCCTGACACGCCTTTGTATCAAGCTGGCAATCGGCAGGCCAAAGGTTGGTATTGCCCTGCAAAGCATCCTGAAAGCCACTGCCTTGTTTGTGGATGTCCTGTTCGGTGCAGTCGGTCAAAAGTTGGGTGTTGCACTGCTTTCCGTTGTCTATAATGTGCGGTACATGGAGGGTGCTGTGGACCAGCTGGGAGACCCTAGCGTATTGTGGGAACACCTTGCCAGCGCTCAGGATGCCTGATGCCTGCGTGGTACCATGCGATGGTTCGGCGTGCGCATTTTCGTGCCCTGCTGAAGAGATGTAAGGCAGATCTGACCCGGATCGGCCATTTTTTATGATTCGTGGATGCCACTGCGTTCAGAATCGAAAGGAGAACGACCATGCGACCACAAGGCCCTGGTGGAGGACGCCGCGAAATAGCCGTGCAGTGCGCAAACTGTGGGGCAACATCCGTATTGCCCGGAGCAGCTATCGTCCGCAACAATTTCTTTTGCTCGACCTGCGGTAAGCCGATGGACCTTTCCGGGATTTTCCGGCAGTTCCAGACGGGTGAGGCAACGACAGGCCGTCGTGAGAAGGATAGCAAGTA
>Ga0114980_10000536_pt1 | contig 27553 bp, 19 predicted proteins | sample S_140806_EF_Meta_FD_87018 | JGI IMG/M metagenome (GOLD analysis project Ga0114980, IMG submission 87018) | Freshwater microbial communities from Lake Simoncouche, Canada to study carbon cycling - S_140806_EF_MetaG | ecosystem: Environmental > Aquatic > Freshwater > Lake | place: Lake...
AACAAGCCTTGCCAACCTCTCCAAGAACCACCAAAGCGAACCCCATCACGGTGTCCCCCATCGTGAGGCATCGAGCCGCTTCCTGAAATCCTCCTCGGTGTCCTACTTCAATGAGGCATCACGAGCTAAAACTCGTTCATCAGTGCCAAAAGGGCCAAAAACGACGGGTTGAACCATCTATTTGGTGTTTTGGGCGTCCAAAGGAGAGGATATGGCTTGCCATGCTGTGCCTGGAGCCAGCGAATCCCTGATTGGAAGGCCCCATGTCAAAGATTGTTCTTTAAATCTCTAAGTTCACTCTTTCAAAGTTGAGAATTGGAAGAGCTATCCTTAGCTTTCAAAGTAAAAGACACAACTTCGAGCCTCCCAGCCAGTGAATCGGAAGCCATAAGCACAGAATGAGCAGCCCCGCACATCCCTTTGGGGGCTGCTGATTCGCCATCGCAAGCCTAAAGCCCTGACAGAACAGCAGTTACACCAGCTGCCATCTTCCTCGCGAATCCAGACTCGCTGCGCAAACGCACGAGGAATGCAGACATAGGACGCAAAAACAAGGCGCGGGCCTTTCGGACCGCGCCTTGAGAACAATGCACTGGAAGCGCCGGATCAGCCGAGGGCGGCTTTGACCATGCTTTCGAGCTTCACGATGTCCTTGGCGAAGTTGCGGATGCCTTCGGCGGTCATTCAAAGGTGAAGGACGAAGGCAAAGTAGTTTGAAGTTAAAACCGCTGTGGTCCTAACGGTCGGCGTGTCTGAGGCGCAGAATCTTCACATCCCGATCCGCAAAATCAGTCCAGTAGGTGATGGCATGCCTTCCACACAGATTCACATCAAGGGAACGACCGATGGAGTCTCGTTCCTGAAAGTCCGAGAAGTTCTCAGGGAAGTCCGCGATCTGAACGAACCGAGCTCGAAGCAGTAAGCGCTCACGCTGGCGAAGTCCGTCGAGGAACTCCAGCACCTCGTTCGCGATGAGCAGCCGATAACTCATGAAGCGATGCCGTAACGCTGGTCGAGCTGCTCCAGCGAGGCCCAATTTTTGGGCTCTTTGTCATCAATCAACCGCGCCATCTCTTCTGCAAATCCAGGCTCACGGCGCAGGCTCAACAGAAAAGCCGAGAGGCGACGCGATTCCGCATCCGACAGCTTCCGCGCTTCTTCCATGATGGTTTCGAGGCTCATGATGCGATTCTATTTCCTGCCGCCAGGATGGCAACCGCTTCGTTTGGGTGGCCAGCTAGCCGAATTAAACCGTCAAGCATGGCACTCATGGAACCCCGAAGGGGTTCACCATGAATAGCCAGGGGTTGTCAAACCCCTGGTAAGATGCCCAAACCCTCATGAACCCCGGAGGGGTTCGCCGATGGTTGGCGGCGCATTCGACACGTCATGCGCATCGGGCAACCCCTGCGGGGTTGGTGATGCGGCGGGGCGTTATCCAGGAGTTGCACTCCTGGCTATTCGTGGAGAACCCCGGCGGGGTTCGTTGATGCCAAAAACAAGGCGCGGGCCTTTCGGACCGCGCCTTGAGATGAATGAACTGGAAGCGCCGGATCAGCCGAGAGCGGCTTTGACCATGGTTTCGAGCTTCACGATGTCCTTGGCGAAGTTGCGGATGCCTTCGGCGGTCTTTTCGGTGGCCATGGCGTCTTCGTTGAGCAACCAGCGGAAGGTTTTTTCATCGCTGCCGATGCGCTCCATCGTGAGGGACTTGGCGTTGGCGGCATTCAGCTTCGGCGTGATGGCGTCCTCGCTGGCAGCGAGCTCGCCGAGAAGGCCGGGGCTGATGGTGAGGAGGTCGCAGCCGCAGAGCTCGGTGATCTCGCCCTTGTTGCGGAAGCTGGCCCCCATGACCTCGGTGGTGTAGCCGAAGTGCTTGTAGTAGTTGTAGATCTGCGTCACGGACTGCACGCCGGGATCTTCCGCCGCGCCGTAATCCTTGCCGGTGCTCTTCTTGAACCAATCGAGAATGCGGCCCACGAAGGGGGAGATGAGCTTGATGCCGCCCTCGGCGCAGGCAGCGGCCTGGGCGAGGCTGAAGAGGAGGGTCAGGTTGCAGTTGATGCCTTCCTTTTGCAGCACCTCGGCGGCTTTGATGCCTTCCCAGGTGGAGGCAATCTTGATCAGGATGCGCTCGCGGGAAATGCCGGCCTTTTCATACATGCCGATGATCTGGCGGGCCTTCGTGAGATTGGCTTCGGTGTCGAAGGAGAGGCGGGCATCGACTTCCGTGGAGACGCGGCCAGGCACAATTTTGAGGATTTCGAGGCCGAAGGCCACGACGAGCTTGTCCATGACCGCATCGACGCCACCGGCTTTGCCATCGGTGACAGCTTGGTCAAAAATGGCCTTGTACTCCGGCTTCGAGGCGGCCTGGAGGATGAGGGAGGGATTCGTGGTGGCGTCCTGAGGCTTGTAGGCCTTCATCGCCTCGAAATCGCCAGTATCGGCGACGACGACGGTGTGCTTCTTGAGCTGATCGAGCTGAGTCATTGGGGGGTTTGGCGTGGGTAGGAGGTTACGCGGCCCGCGAGAATACGGGAGAGCCTTCCTTTGGCAAGAAGGCGAATGGGCAAGAAGCCGATTCTGTATTCGGTTTTGCCGCAAAGGGGCAGAGTAGCAGAGTGGGGCAGAGACCGGATCGGACTCTTCGCTCTTTGCTCTCCGCTTCCTACCGGCGCAGCTTCATCTTGAGGCGCTTCCAGGTGGGCACGTCGAGGTCTTCGCCTTCGACCATGGAGGGCTCCGTGTCTTTGAAGCGGCCGCGGTCTTCTTCGCTGGCGAGGCCGAGGGAAGGCTGCTCGATGGCGATGGTGCGACGCGGGGTGATGGTGGTGGATGGGGCCGGTCTTGGAGCGGGGGCGGGCTCTTCGCTTTCAAAGACGATCATGTCGTCCTCGGCGACGGGCGGTGGCTCGGTCTGAAGGGTGACACCGCGGGCGACGACGGAGGCCAGAATCCTGGGCTCGCGAGCGACCTCCGCGAGTTCACGAGCGACGGGCGTGCGGACGGGGAGCCGAGCGGTTTCAGGCTCAGGGGTATGCACCGGGGTGCTGATGAGTTCCTCGATTTCTTCTTCGACGGCAGCCTCCGGCTCGTCAAAGGCTTCTTCGGCCTCCGCTTCGGGTTCGAAGGCAGGTTCAGGCTCGGGAGCGTGAATGGCGGCGGGGGCCACAGGGATGATTTCCTCGGCTTTGAAGAAGAAATCTTCCTCGACGGGCTTGGGCAGCGGCGGTGGCATGCTGCGGACCTTTGGCTCTCGTTTGGGAGCCGGGGCAGCCACTGGCGCTGGCGCAGCTTCGGCACTCGGAGCCATCATCTCGGCGGGCGGTGCGGCGGTGGAATGCGCGGTGAGTTGAGCAAGGCTGAGCGAGCTGATGAGCGTGACGGCGACGGAGTCACCGAGCTTCGGATCAATGGCGAGGCCAAACAGGATGTGCGTTTGGTCCGGCACGTTTTTGCCGAGCTGCTTCATGATGCCCTCGACTTCGACGAGTGTGAGCGATTCGCCACCGGCCACATGCACGAGCAAGGTCTCGGTGTGGTAAAGCAGGCGGCCCTGATCGATGAGCGGGCTCTTGAGCGCTTTTTTGACAGCTTCCGCACCGCGATTCTGGCCGCGAGCTTCGCCAAAACCGAAGAGGCAACGACCATTCGCGCTGCGCAGCGCCGCGGTGAGATCATCGAGGCCGAGTTTCACGAGGCCTGGCGTGGCGGTGATGGTGGAAACAGCCCGCAGGGACTGGGCGATGAGCTGGTCAGCCTGGGTGAAGGCTTTTTGAATGCCGTCTTTGGGGAGGATGAGCTCACCCATGCGGTTGTTTTCAAAGAGGATGAGCGCATCGCAGCGCTTCTGGAGGAGTTCGAGCGATTCCTCCGCCTGGCCGATGCGGCGGCGGCCTTCAAAGCTGAATGGCATGGTGGCCACGACGATGACGAGGGCACCGGTGTTCTTCGCGATTTCGGCGACGACAGGTGCCGCACCGCTGCCAGTGCCGCCACCAAGGCCGGCGCTGATGAAGATGATGTCATGCCCATCGAGGGACTGACGGATCTGCTCGCGGGAGTAGAGAGCAGCTTCGCGGCCGAGATCGGGATCACCACCGGCACCGATGCCTTTCATGAGCTCGACGCCGAGCTGCACTTTGCACGGCGCCATGGCATGGCCGAGCACGCGCACATCGGTGTGCATGCAGACGAGTGTGGCCTCGACGATGCGATCCAGCGTGATGCGATCAATGACGTTCGAGCCGGCACCGCCGACGCCGACGATGCAGATGCGGGGGGCGCCTTGAGCAGGAATGCCGGCGGCCAGGGTGCGTTGATATTCGACCATAAGAGTGTTGTTGTGGATTGCGGGCGAACGCGGGTTTGCGCGGTGATCTCCTCAAATCAAAGCGCGAAAGATGAAAGCAGCTCTTGCATGCGTCTGCCAAGCCTTTTCAGCGGGGAGAGGTAAGGTTTTTCAGCATCGAGAATCTGTGCGTAACGAATGAGCCCGATGGGCGCGGAGAACTGCGGGTTTTCAAAGGTGGAGGAGATGCCGCTCACCGGCGCGGACCCTGCACGGGTGACTTTGCGGCCAAAGACCTCCTGCGCGACGTTTTCGATGCCTTTCATCAAGCTAACGCCGCCAGTCAAAAACACGCCCGCACCGAGACGGTGAAGATGCGGCTCCACCGCTGCCTTGACGGTCTCCATGATCTCTTTGGTGCGGAGATACATGACCTCGTTGAGGAAGGCTCGGGGCACCTCGCCGAGCACGAGGCCGGTTTCGTCTTCAATGTTGAGCAGTTCACCTTCGGGCACGTCTTGGTAGTCGGTGCTGCCTTCTTCGATTTTGAGCTTCTCCGCACGGCCATTGGGGATTTCGAGGGCCATGGCGACGTCGTTCGTGATGTGATCGCCACCGAGCGGCACACAGCCGGAGGCGGTGATCATGCCGTCATCATACAAAACGTAGTCACAGGTTCCAGCGCCGAAATCGAGCATGAGGGCTCCTTGGGTTTTGGCCTCTCGTGTGAGCACGACCTGTGCCGCAGCGACGGGATTGAAGACGACGTCTTCGACTTCGAGCGGGATCTCACGCACGCAGCGGATGGCATTCTGAATGCGGCCACGGATGCCGTGGATGATGTGGTAATCGGCCTCCAGCATGCGGCCCTCACGGCCGATGGGCTGGCGCACGCCTTCGACGCCATCGACGATGTACTGTCGCGTGACGCTGTGGAGAAAAACGTTCTGCTGCGGGATGCTGACGTTGCGGGCGATCTCTTTGGCCTCTTCGACATCGTCTTCGGTGATCTCCACCTGATCTTCGGGGAGGCGGTGGCAGCCGCGATTGTTCAGCGATTGAATGTGAGCGCCGCTGACGCCGAGGAAGACATTGCGGATCATCACGTCACTGCGGTCTTCGGCACGCACGAGAGCGTCGTTGAGGCAGGTCTGCACGGTTTCAAAATCGACAATCTCGCCTTTGCGCACGCCACGGGAAGGTGCCTGACCCACACCGAGGATTTTGATGGCTCCGTCACGCTTTGCCTCACCCACGACGACGCAGATTTTGTGCGTTCCGATTTCGAGTCCGGCGTAGATGGTGCTTTTGGCCATAAGTCAGTGGGCGGTTCAGGGTTTAGCGGTTTGCAGCCAGGGTGAGGCCGCTGACATCGGGCGTGCCATGGAAGGTGGCGGGCGTGTTGCCCTCTGGGATGAAATGGAGCGTGGCGATCTTCCACTGGCGGGCGCGGGCCTCCTTCATGAGGCGGTCGTAACGTTCGAGCTGCATCTCCACATCATCGACGCCGAAGGTGATGACCTTTGGCTCGGACTCGGCGGTGGCGTAATGAGCCTCGATGGACCACGCATTCGGGATGGTGAGCTTCCTCGCAATCTCAGCCGGGGCCTGGGCGCGGGAATTGAGCTCCTTGGCCAGTTCCAAAGCGGTGTGCAGCAGCGGATCGGAGAGCTTTTTGCCATGCTCGATCCTGCTCACGGCATCGAAATAAATGACCGGAAGGGCTAGGTATTCCTTCGTAACGACCTCACAAGGCATCGGCACGCCTTCGGCATCGATCAGGCAGCCGGTGCCGCTGAGCGGGGCGTAATATTTCTGCTTCGCACATTCCAGCCAGGCCACGGGGAAACGCTGCTGCACTTTGATGGTGAGGCTGCCGTTGTAATCCCGCTGGATGTGCACGCCTTTGACCTGCGGCAAGCGTTCGAGACGGCTGCGCACCTCACCGAGATTGAGCGTGAGCAAATTGGTATCGAGCGTGAGGGCGGTGGCACCGACGAGTTTTGGCACGGAAAGCGGGCCGCTGGTCTGCACATCGAGCGCTTTGAGCAGGAAACGGGCGTTTTTCTCGAAGGCCTCTTCCCAGACGAGCTTGCCCAAGGCGACGACGGTGATGGCAATGATGAGCCAGAGGGCATTTCGGTAACCTTTGCGCCGTGCCATTTCCGCCTCCTGCTGGCGGATGACCGGGGATTCCGGCTCGTAATCGATCACATGCGGCACGGCTGCCTTGCGTGAACGCGAGGGGCGGCGAGCAGGAGATTTCGAGCCTTTCTGGGGAGAGGGCATGACGCGGAAGGGGGCAGAGCTTGGTATTTAACGTGTGTTAAATAGTTCATCGCCAGTCCGAACGCCATAATTATTCGTGATAAAATGGGGCTGCCAGAGGGGGAGCCGGGGTGATCCAAGTTCCAGATTTCGAGTTTCAAGAACGGAAGCCCCGCTTCACGGCTTCAACTCGACGACTTTGTAGCAGCGATGCTCCAGCAGCGAGGGTCGCATGTTTTTGACCTCGGGGCGCATCAGGTGGGGATGCACATACCAATAGACGGGCAGGACGGGGGCCTCGTTGAGCATGAGGGTCTCGGCTTGTTTCAGGATAGCGAGGCGTTTGGCGGGATCGCCTTCGAGGAAGCTTTGCTTGATGAGGGCGTCGTAGGCGGGGTTGCTCCAGCCGGTGTTGTTGTTGCCATCGCTGGACTGCCAGAGGGTGAGAAAGGTGGTGGGATCAAGGTAATCACCCACCCAGCCGGCACGGCACACGTCGAATTTCAGCGCCCGCTGGGATTCGAGATAGACGCCCCAATCTTGATTCAACACGCCCGCTGGGATTTGGAGGTGCTGCTTCCACATGGCCTGGATGGTCTCGGCCAGCGTGCGGTGCGATTCGCTGGTGTTGATGAGGATCTCGAAGGGCGGGAAACCTTTGCCATCAGGATAGCCAGCCTCAGCGAGGAGTCTGCGGGCCTCGGCGGGATCGAACTTCATGATGTCGGGCGCTTGATAGTCCTTCACGGTACCAGGCGGGGTGAGGCCGGTGGCAGGTTTTTGCCCGCCGCGAAGCACATTTTTCACGATGCTCTCCCGATCAATCGCCAGCGCGAGGGCTTTGCGGACGCGGACATCGTTGAAGGGCTTCTTTGTGACGTTGCAGCGGTAGAAGTAGACGCTCAGCAGCGGGTCGGCATGAAATAGCGGTGACTTGCTGGCGATGTAACCGGGGATCTTCGAGAGCGGTGCCTCCAGCGTCATGTGGATCTGGCCGTCGAGAAAAGCTCGCTCTTCCGTGGGTGGGCTGCTGATGGGCACAAAGACGATGCCGTTGAGCTTCACGGTAGCAGCATCCCAGTAGTGCGGATTGCGCTCCACCTCGATGTTTTGGTTCACCCGCCAGCTTTTGAGTTTGAAGGCTCCATTGCCCACGAGATGGCCGGGACGCGTCCATTTGGTGTTTCGCTGGTCCATCGTGCCGTGCTGCTCGATGGCGTGCTTTGGCACGGGGAACCACGAGTAGTGCTTCAGCATGCTCGGGAGATAGGGTGCGGGACCTTTGAGCGTGAGGCGCAGGGTGTAATCGTCGATCACCTTCACGCCCACCTGGCTGAAATCGCTGATTTTGCCGGTGTGATACTCCTCGGCGTTCAAAAGCGGGTAGAGCATGTTGGCGTAATCCGCACCGAGCTTCGCGGTGAGGATGCGCTGGTAAGCGTGCGCGAAGTCGTGGGCCGTCAGCGGCGTGCCATCGCTCCATTTGCCCTTCGGCTGGAGCTTGAAAGTCCAGGTGGTGAAATTTTCCTGCGTCCAGGAGACCGCCGCGCCAGGGCCGTCGGCATCGGGATCGTCCGTGCCCGGTGCCACGAGTCCCTCGAAGATCGAATGGAAGATCAAATGCTCCGGCTGGCCGCTGGCGAGATGCGGATCGAGCGTGGCTGGCTCGGAACCATTGCCGAGCAGCAGAATGCCGGCCTTCGTGGCCTCCTCCACCCGCGAGGGACGATGCGTGCGAACGTGATGAAACCACATCACACCCATCACAAGGGCGGCGAGAAGAAGAAGGCGGATGATCCAGCGCATGAAGACGAACATGGCACGCCGCAGAACGGGCTAAAGCCCGAACTACAAGCTACGAACAAAAACGGCCCCGCTCATGCATAAGCGGGGCCGCGTGGGTTTTCCTGGGTTCTGATTCCGGCGCTACTACCTGCCAAAACCAAAGCTGAAACTGAGACCGCTACGAGGGCGGCCAGAATAGCCGCTGTGGCCGTGCTGAGAATGGCTGTAGCCGGAGGAGTATCCGCGGCTGGGGGTCTGCGGAGGAAGCGTCACCCACTGGCCGATCGGTTGACCACAACGATCATAACCGACGATGCGATAGATGGCGACGATGGGCGTGCCGCAGGAGGTGTAACCGACGACGCGTGTGGCGCTACCGCCACGGCAGAAAGGATCAGCCTTGGCGGTGGTGGGAGCCGCGACACCAAGAACAGCGGCGGCGGCAAGGACGGAGAGGAGTGTTTTCATGGGGTGAATGGAAAGATTGATTTCCGCACCTTGTGACGAGACCTCTCGCGGCCTATTCAGGCACCTTGAAAATATTTTCAAGGTGCTGGCTCACCGACCGACGGAGCACCCATCTCACGCTCGTGATACTGCAAGGTGCGCAGACGACGGCGCTCGATGTTCCGGGTGGTGAGTGGAAGCTTCGCCACTTCGTTCATGTAAGCATCGAGAGTTAGCGAAGACCACGGGGTGATCGTTCGTAGGCCCGTGTGGGTGAACATCCAGCTGGCAAACCGGCTCCACTCATCGTCGATCTTTGGCGGCACGAGTTCCTTCAAGGCCTCCAGGCCTGGATGATCCAGCATCTCCACGGTGCCTTGTGCCGTCATGCGGCGTGAGACATAGGTCTCCGCCAGTTTGAGAAACCACTCCGGCACCGGCGCGGAAAGGGCGGGGGCAATGTCATGCACGAAGATGCTTCCACTGCCGATGGAAAAGGCCACGCGGCTGCCATCCTGGTTCAACGTGAGCGTGCGGCCGATGTTGGGCAGCGTAAAGGCCTCGCCCAAAAATCCACGTGCCTCAAAATCACCCACAATCACCTGCTGATGGGTGCAGCAGGCAAAGCGCCTTCCATCTCCGCTGAAGATCACACGCTCCACAGCATCATCGAGACGCAGCGGGTCGATCAATGGAGCCAGCGAGAGCGCCTTCCAGATGGCCACGGTGTGATCCGTGGACCCAGTAATCAAGGCAAGGCCGTCCGGGCTGAGGGCCAGCGAGGTGATCGCGCTTTGATGCAGCGGCACGGCGATACCACGCGGATCTTCCTGGCCCTGAATCACCCGCACATGGCCGTTACCTAGACCGAGGGCCAGGCGTCGCGTCCCGGCATGCATGGCGATGGCGGAGAGGCGTTCCGCCGTCATTTCGTGCGCCTCTTTCTCACCCTCCCACCACACACGCAGATGACACTGCTGCTGCAAATCAGGCGACGAGGTGGCCCACGCGGCTCCACGGCCATCCGGTGAGATCGCGGCCAGCGTCCAAGCATGGGCCGAGGACGCGGGAACGAGCGTGCGCAAAGCGCTTCCATCCATGGGAACCTCCACCAGCGATCCATCGACCAGCACGGCACGGATCGAATCTCCTGTGCCAGGGCCGAGCGCCATCGCGGCCTGGTTCCAGCGACGTGAATCGAGCAGCGTGGCCTTCGTGCTGTCCCACAGCCCCGCCACGCCGAGTTCGTTCGATTCCACGAGCGTCCTGCCATCCTGGCAAAAGGTCGCGCAGGCACGGCCGCGCAGCCCAGGCGGCGTAATCGGCCCGCCATGATCAAGCACGATGCCAAACATGGTGTCCTGCGGCAGGGTGAGCACCTCCAGTCCACGGCCAAGGTCACGCCGCACGGCCATCGCACGACCTTGCGTGCTCATGGCGATGTAACGCGCACGCTGCGGCTTGCGCACCGTGATCGCTCCCTCGCCCGCCTGCCGCCACATGCGCACGGAGGCATCCGCATTCACGATCAACGCGCTGTCCCCGCTGCGTGTCATGGCGATGTGCCGCACCGCGCCGGCGGATTCCACCGGCGCTTTTAGTTCGACGCGAGTCTTCAAATCAAACCACTTCACACGCAGGTCACGCGCCCCGCCGGCCGTCAGCATCATCGGATTGCCCCGCCCGGAAGCCAGAGCCACGGCGGTGATGGCGCTGTCATGTAGATGCGTGATGGGCAGCATCAAGTCGTTGTCGGAAAGGCAGGCCACATTCCCCAGTGAATCACCCACGGCCAGCATCGCGTTGCCGGAACTGCTCACCGTGGTCACTTCGCCAGGCATTTTCACCAGCAGGCGTTGGTCATTCGGATTGAACACCGAAAGTCTTCGCACCTCCCCCTCCTTGCTTCCGGCCACGATGAGACGTTCCTGGCCTTGGATCAGCAAGCAGGTCACCGCGCCAGAGACCGCGCCCACACGCTTCGGTGACCTGTCGTCCGATGCGCCGATGATCCACACGGAACCATCCGCACAGCCCACCGCCGCCAGCTCACTGCTCGTGGTGATCGTCACGGCCGTCACCGTGGCGGGAGGCGTCCACTTCTTCTCAAAGGACGGCTCCTCGGGGCGCAAAAGCCGCACCTCACCGCCTTCCTCAGCCATCACGAGAAAGTTTCCACTCGATGAAAGCTCCAGCGCCAGCAGCCGGGTCTTCAGCGGCAGCTCACGGCGATTCCATATGCCTTTCGCGTGTCGAAAAAGCATGGCCCGCTGCTTCCCATCCTTCAAAAACACCGCCGCCAGCACATGCCCACCCGCTGAGACAGCCCCCAGATTCTCCTGTACCTCACCCCACGCCGGATCGACAGGGATCACTGTCTCCACCGGCTGCGGCGTATCGTCTTGAAGCAGCATCATCTGAAGATCTGCCGCGGCCGCTTTGAACGATGAATCTTGCCGCAAAGCACGCACGAGGCAGGCCACGGCGCTTTGGGAATCACCCGCCGCTTTAAACTGCTGCGCCGCCGCGTAATCCGCCCGGCTCAGGGTACGCCGCAGCTCCGCTTCACGGGCTTCGATCACGAGCTGGCGATCCTCGGCGTTCGAGCGGGCTTTTTGCTCCTTGAGATACAAGATCGTGCTCGCCGTGAGACCACCCACCACCGCCAGCCCTGCCACACCGGCACTCACCACAAAGGGCAGATGCCGCCGCGTGAATTTCTCCATCACATACGTCCACGACCTCTCACCCGCGAGCACCGGCTCATCATGCAGGTGCCGCAGAATGTCATCCGCAAACGCTGCCGCGCTGGCGTAACGACGCGTGGAATCCATCTCCAGCGCCTTCAGCACGATGGCATCGAGATCCCGTTTATCCGTCTTCGTGAGCAAAATGGACCTCGGCAGCAGCGATGGCGGCGTGACATGCTTTGCCACCGGCCACTGGCGAGCTTCATCATTCGCCTTTCGCTCGATTTGCAGCGGCGTCGAGCCCGTGAGCAGCTCGTAAAGCACCACGCCCAGCGCATAGAGATCCGAGCGAGCATCCACATGATGAGCGCCCCAGGCACTCTGCTCTGGGCTCATGTAGCCGGGCGTGCCCACGGCCTGATGAATCGAGGTCATCGCACCCGTCTCATCCGCATCCTCCGCTTCCGGCGAAACCTCCAAAGCCTTCGCGATGCCGAAATCAATGATCTTCACCACCCGCTCGGAGCCTGCGCCGGCCACGAGAATGTTCGACGGCTTCAAATCGCGATGCAGCACTCCTTTTTCATGCGCATGCTGCACCGCCTCGCAGATGGAGCGGAAGATTTCGAGCCTCTCATCGAGCGTGAGATGGTTGTTCTCGCAGTAAGCCGTCACCGGCTCGCCACGCACCAGTTCCATGGCAAAGAACGGCTGGCCGTGCATCGTCACGCCGCTATCCCAAAGCCGGGCGATACCTGGATGCTCCATCCGCGCCAGTGTTTGGCGTTCCGTTTCAAAACGTGCCAGCACATGGTAGCTGGCGATTTGTGGCTTCAGCACCTTGATGGCCACCTCGCGCTTCACCGGCTCGCGTTGCAGCGCCCGGTAAACATTCGCGAAACCGCCCTCGCCGATCTTTTCGATCATCGAATGCCTCGGCACCCGCGGCATGTCTCCCAGCGCCGGAGCCTCCGTGATCTGCGTCTCCGCCTCAGGATCGGGCTCTTCCATCAGACCACGGAGCATGCATGCCGGGCAAAAGAAGCCTGAACCGCGTTTTTCGAGCGGTGTGCCGCACACATCGCAGATGGAGACCGGGGAGCTCATGAAGCGAGAAAATGACGAATGCAGAAGGACGAAGGACGAAGGCATGAGGTTTCCCGCAGGCCAGTTTCGTCATTCGAGCTTCGGATTTCTTTCGTCATTCGGGAATTCGTCATTCGTCATTTATCCCCACCACGGAGTCGTCAGTTACTGTACAATCCCAAAAGATGCCGCAGCTCATCGTCCACATCGGCTTCGCTGCCCACCGTGGCGGCCACATGCTCGCGTAAAAGCTCACGAAAGCGCTTTCTCAAGCGATGCACCGCCACGCGAGCCGTGCCCTCGCTCATGCCGAGCTTTTCGGCGGCGACGCCGTGCTGCGCTTCTTTGCCGTGAACCATTAAAAACTCACTCAGCACCGCAAACTGCTCTTTTTTGCCGGTGAGCGCCTGTTCGAGTTCGAGAGCTTTAAACGCATGATCGAGCAAGGCCACGGCCCAGCGCCGCTCAAAGAAGGCATCCGGGGAAAGGCCATCGCCATGCTTGGCGCACACGGCTTCGACTTCGGTGGTGTCAAAATCCACGCGTTGCAGCCTGCCGCCGCGTTTCACCGTCATTTCAGCGCGACGCCAGTTGGAGATGAAGCGCTTCATCGCTCCGAGCAAGTAACTGCGCATGCGGCCCTTCTCGCTATCGGCATTCTTGAGCGTCTCGTCCTGCATCAGATGGGCGAAGAAGGATTGCGTCACATCTTCCGACTCCGCCGGGCTCATGCCATCCCGGCGAGCAAAAGCATACAACGGTGCCCAGTACATGCGGCAGAGGCCTTCCAGTGCCCGCGTATCCGAAATCCCTGCCAGCCGCACCTGCGTCCATGACGTTTCGGGGAACTGGCCGGCGCGGGTGAAATTCGATGTCATAGCGGGAGATAGAATGGGAGCATCATTGCACGGCGGAAGCAATGCCGATGCCGATTTCCACCGTCGGCTCCTTCGCATCACGCATCGGCGGAGAGGTGGGCGCACCGCCCTGGGATTGTAAATCGGTGCCCACGGACCAAATCCAGCCGTGACGGATGTCGTAATGCAGCGGCGCGGCAGAAAAGGGATCCAGCGGTACATCGAGCAGATACTTGGGCCGCAGGCTTTCGAGCGTGGGCGGCAGCGTACGCTGCTCTGCCACACAGCGGCGCATGGCAAAGAGTGTGAGCACCAGCCCGCCACGTGCCTTGGCGAGGCCGAGCTTGGCTGGTAGCGAGCGATAACCCGCTAAGCGGGCGGCGGCGTAGGATTCACCGGCCGAGTTTGGCTGGTAGCCCTGCTGATGCAGCGCGGCGGAATCCTCCACGCTGATGAGTCCCGTGTTCGCCAGCGGTGCCTGCGCCTCCATTCTCAAGCGGCGAAAATGATCGACGAAGAGCTGCAAGGTGGCGTGTGGCTTGAAGAACAAACGCCCCGGCCGCTTCAACTGCGCCCCGCCCGGCATCGTATCGAGCGGCTCACCACTCGCGGGACCAAAGATGAGCTTCTTTTCATGCAGATAAAACGCCCCGAGTGCCTGCACCAGCGTGTCATTCAAGGGCAGGCAGATGCTGTACTGCCGCTGATACTGCCGCAGCACCGGCTCCGGCAGCCGCGTCTGTTTCAGCAGCTCCGCTAGCACCTGCGCAGCCTGCTCCTGCGCCTCCAGCGAACGCGTGTAAAAAGACGGCCAAGCCCAGATCTCTTCGAGGCGCTTCGCCAGATCCGCCAGATCGATCGCGGCCACATACGCGGCCTCTTCCTGGCCCAGACGGGCGTGATAGGCGCTCTCTGCCTGCTTCAGTGCAAACACCACCGGCCAACGCGGATCATTGCCGTGGTCTGCCGCATGCCAGGAGGCGTGCGCCGGATGCCAGTCTGGATCTTCGAGAAGGTCACGCAGATTATCCAGTGCCGCGCCATTGCCTTTGAAGAAGCGGGAAAGCGTGGGCGTATCCCACATCCACGGTGGTGTGGCGGGCATCGCACCCGCTGGCAAAGGCACGACGGCATCCAGGAAGCGCTTCATCTTCTGCGGCATCTGGATCACCGGCGTCTGGTCCGCCACGCGCAGCGGTCGCAGATCATCATCCGCCCCTCGAGGTTCATCGTGAAGGTACTGCCAGGCCACAAAGACAAAGAGAAGCAGCCCCAGGCTCAGAATGATCAGCGCCGGCCACGAGCCCTCCCGCTCCGGCACGGGCTGTAGACGACGGACCCTGGGCACATACGCCTCGCGTGGCTCGGCTGACTCGACTTCGATTTTTGGCTTGGCAGGCTCGGCAGCGGGTGGGGGAGCGGGCGGTGGTGTAGGTGGTAATGGCCGGATCTTTTTCAGATCCTTCGGAGCCTCCTGCCAATCCGTGTCCAGCTCCCAGGGGGATGGAACACGCTCCTTTCCGCCCATGCCGGACCGAGGCGGCGCGGCAGAGGATTCAGGCGGGAGGTTGTTTTCCATGAGGTGGCTAGTATGAACGCACCCTCGTGGCCCGGTCAATCTGCCATGCAGAACCCGCACTTGCGCAATCACGCGAACCGGTTACTATCGCCCCCGCCTCCGGGCAAAATGGTGACCGTAGTTCAAAGGTAGAGCCCCAGATTGTGATTCTGGTTGTTGCGGGTTCGAATCCCGTCGGTCACCCCATTTTCCTGATCTACCGAGGCATTTCTACCTCGGACTATCGGCGCACAGCGAAACATGGAATCCCTTGAGAGCATCCTCGGCCACTCCTTCCGCCAGCTTCGACTTCTCACTGAGGCCCTCACGCATGCGAGCGTAAGCTACGAGTCTCAACGCTCCGGCCTGGACAACCAGCGCCTCGAATTTCTCGGTGATTCCGTCCTCCAGCTCGCTCTCAGTCATGAGCTTTTCGCCCGCCTTCCAGATGCCGATGAAGGCCGCCTCACCAAGGCCCGCGCCCATCTGGTGAGCACCAAATCGCTCGCCCGCCTCGCCAGCGAGATCGGCCTCGGCCCACACCTCATCATGGGCCGTGGCGAGGAGACCAGCGGCGGCCGCGAGCGGGATTCCACGCTCGCCGATGCGCTCGAAGCCATCATCGGGGCCATTTACATCGATGCCGGGCTCGATACCGCCGCGCAGTTTGTCATCCGCGTGCTCGGCACTGAACTCGACCAACTTGGCAACGGCCTCATCGAGTCCAATCCCAAGGGCGATCTCCAAGAACGCCTCCAGGCCATCAATTCCGAAGCGCCCGCCTACCGCATCATCGGCCAGACCGGCCCGGATCATGCCAAATTCTTCGAAGCCGTCGTCACCTGGGGTGACCGCGAACTCGGCCGTGGAGCCGGCAAGAGCAAAAAAGAAGCGGAAGTGCAGGCTGCTAGCGCCGCTCTCGCCAGCCAGGCCTTCGATTCTCTCACCGCCAGCCCCTCGTGAACAACCTGTGAGCAAAAAGACCAACAACTATCAGGAAGCTGCGAAGAACCTCGATAACCCCAAGTTGGAGGCACCTGCTCACAGTCATCCCCATTTTCATTCACAGGCTTGGTGCTCGTGGAACGGCCCATTTTCAGCGATGGAACACATTTCTTGAGCTTATCCACACCCCTTACGGCTATGGAATGATTTGCCCTTAATTCTTCATCATCATAGAGGATGTGAAGAACCCTTAAACACCCCCTACGCAGACAGCCTTCATGCATGAAAACGCTCTTTGCCATCTTTCTGCTCTTGGGCACCACTCTCCTCGCTAACGATAAGATCCCCGTCCGCATCCAAGCTATCGCGCAGATGCTCACGGCCACGCAGCGAATGAAACTGCTCGATCTGCTGAACAAGGGCCGCGATGACTCGTTGAGATCCATGCCTGGTGTGGGTAAGACACGGCTGGAGGCCATCAAGAAGGCACGGCCTTTCAACGACATCACGGAAGTCACCCAAGTGCCCGGCGTGGGTGAGGAGACCTTCATCGACCTTGTGAAGCACGCGAAGGCCGGCTTTCCCAAAAAGGTGGCGGAGTAGCTGCAGACAATTTTTGACAACTCCCGGCTCGCTTCTGAACGCGGTCACGCTTCTCTCTAGCCCCAATGAACAGGCACGAAGAGCCATCGAACCTGATGACACGCCGCGTTTGGCTGCGGCGCAGTCTTGCCATGATGCCGTTGGGCATCGCTGGATGCGCTGGTGGTGGCCTCATGAGTCCCTCAGCAAGCAAAGTGCGAGCACAGTGGGAGTTTAGGAACCGCTTCATGGCCTCAGGAGCCTATCTCCGCTATCGTCCCCATGCTGCGCACGGTCGCGCTTGGACGCAGCGCTATGAGCAGGCCTACCGCGCCTACCGTGGCGATCCTCGGGTGGGCTATGCAGTGAAAAATCTCGCCACGGGTCGTTACCTTGCGGAGTTTCAGGCGGATCGTTTGTTTGTCGGTGGTTCGATGCCCAAGCCAGCCGTGGCGGCTGTCTTGCTTGAGCGAGCGCAGGGAAACCTCAGCCGTGAGGAATTCCAGCATATCGTGCAGGCCTGTGACAAGAGCGAGAACAGCTCGTGGTTCTACCTGCTCTCCCGCATCAGTCCGTATGACGAGCATCACTTCCTTTCTAAATATGCGCTGCCGAATGTGGCCATCCGCGACAATGTGCTCTCGCCGCGCTTCTACGCGGAATTTTACGAACGCTGCGTGAACTACCGCCTCGATCACGGCTGCGAATTGCTCCTCGAAGCGATGCGGCGGGATCAATACGGCCTCGGCCGCTGGGTGCTGCCCGCCAGCATCACCTACATCGGTGGAAAGACTGGTAACTACGGCGAGTGGGACCACGAATCCCTCTTTTTCTATTACGGCAGCACGCCCTACGCCATCGTCCTCTTCACTCGTGGGCATTTTGCGCCTCCAGGACAGGATTGGAAGCTCGGTGCCATGATGGGTGGCCTCTTCCGCGACTACTGCGCTTGACTTTATGCCGCGTGGAAAGTCCAAAGCCTTTGCCAATATCCGTGCGGAGGTCCTGCGCCTCGTCGCCCTCATCCCATCGGGAAAATTCACCACCTACGGCAGCATCGCCATCCACATGAATGTGATGGCACGGCATGTCGCCTTCGTGCTTGCTCGTCTCACGCCGGAGGAATCCGCCTCACTGCCCTGGCAGCGTGTCGTCTCTGCCGATGCTCGCCTCAGCCCGAACATGGATGCCACCCTTTCGCGCAAGCAGCGCCTCCTGCTGAAAGCCGAAGGTCTGAGCATCGACAAAGCGGGTTACATCCAGGATGCCGATGCGCACTTCCACCACCTAGGCGTGCGGAGAAACATCCGCTGGAGTGAGGTCGAGTAGCGCTTCAAATCAAGCTGCGGGTGCTGCCACAGCCGCTTCCGGCTTCTTCTCCTTCCAGGTGCTCTGGATGTAGATTTCGCGAAGGGTCTTGAAGTCGATCTGCGTCGGGCTGTCCGTCATCAGGTCGCTGCCTCTGTTGTTCTTCGGGAAAGCGATGACTTCGCGGATGCTGTCCTCACCGCTCACCAGCATGGCAATGCGGTCGAGACCGAGGGCAAGGCCACCGTGTGGAGGAGCACCAAAGCGGAAGGCGTCGAGGATGTGGCCGAATTTGTGAGCCTGCTCCTCTTCATTCACGCCGAGGACGCTGAAGAGCTTGGCTTGCAGATCCTTTTCGTGGATTCGGATGGAGCCGCCGCCGAGTTCGTAGCCGTTCAAGACGACGTCGTAAGCCTCAGCGCGGACTTTGGCGTATTCGCCAGCTTCCATGAGCGGGATGTCCTCCGTTTTCGGACGCGTGAAGGGATGGTGAACGGCCACCCAGCTCTGCGATTCGGCATCGTGAGCGAGCAGCGGGAAATCGATGACCCACAGGAAGTTGAAGGCGGTGCTGTCCTTCGTGAGTTCGGTCATGTTGGCGATCTCGACACGCACGCGGCCGAGGATGTCGCAGGCTTCCTGCCAGGTGCCGGCGTAGAAGAAGATGAGGTCGTTTTCGACGACGCCGAGCTTGGCGATGAGCGCCTTTTGCTCGTCCTCGCTGAAGAATTTCCACAGCGGGGATTTGTATTCGAGCACGCCGTTCGCATCGCGCTCGACTTTGATGAAGGCGAGCTGCTTCACCTTCATGCCAGCCTGCGTGGCGATCTCGTTGAGACGGATCATCTGGCCGGTCGTGATGCCGGCGAAGCCCTTCACGTTGATCGCACGCACCACACCACCGTTTTCGATGGTGCTGCGGAAGATTTTGAAGCCGCTATTCGCGAACACGTCGGCCATATCGACGATCTCGTTGCCGTAACGCGTGTCCGGTTTGTCGGAGCCGTAGCGGTCCATGGCTTCTTGATAGGTCATGCGCGGAAACGGCGATGGGATGTCGCGACCGGTGCCGGCTTTGAACATGCTAACGAGCAGGCCCTCGACGAGGTTCACGATGTCATCGCGCTGGATGAAGCTGGCCTCGATGTCGATCTGCGTGAACTCGGGCTGGCGGTCAGCGCGAAGGTCTTCATCGCGGAAGCAGCGGGCGATCTGGAAGTAGCGTTCCAGGCCAGCGACCATCATGAGCTGCTTGTACTGCTGCGGAGCCTGCGGCAGGGCGTAGAACTTGCCGGGGTTCAAGCGAGCCGGCACGAGGAAGTCGCGGGCACCTTCCGGTGTCGGGTTGCTGAGGATCGGCGTTTCGACTTCGATGAAGCCAGCGGCGTCGAGGTAGTTGCGGGCGGAATTGGTGATCTTATGCCGCGTGCGGATGTTCTTGCTCATGCGCTCGCGGCGCAGGTCGAGGTAGCGGTATTTCATGCGCATGTCCTCGTTGGAGAGCTCGCGGTCGAGCTGGAAGGGCAGCACATCGGCCTTGTTGAGCACTTTGCACTCGGTGGCGACGATTTCGACCTCGCCGGTGGGCAGCTTGGCGTTTTCGGTGCCGGTGAGACGGGCGGCGACTTTGCCGGTGATCTGCAAAACGTCCTCGTCACGCAGTTCATGACTCTGAGCCGCGAGTGCGGCATTTTCTTCCGGGCGGAAAACGACCTGTGTGAGGCCCTCGCGGTCGCGAAGGTCGATGAAGATGACGCCGCCGTGGTCGCGGGCCGAATTCACCCAGCCACAGAGCGTGACGTTCTGGCCGATGTGCTCTTGGCGGACGGCGTTGCAGTGGAGAGTGCGGTAGGCGTTGGGGATCATAATGACGGGCGGGAAAAAGGGCGCGTAGAGTCGGCACATTCGGCCCGGGCGCAAGGGAGAAGGCGGCTTGCCGGGCCGGGCCATTTTTTCCTCGCTTCCGCAGGGGAGCATCCCTTAGAGTCACGCACACCCCCGAAACCTTTCCGCATGGCACGCCGCGCTCAGTCCAGCATTTCCCTCAAGCATCTCCTTGGTCTTGTCATGATCCTCGCCGTGCTCGGTGGGGGCGGATACATGCTCCTGCACCGCACGAGTGATCCGATGACGGGCATTACGGAGCTGATGACCTCCGAATTTCTCGAAAACGCCACCGCGCTGAGCGGAAACATCTACAAGGTCGAAGGCCTCGTGGATGACCGCCTCGATAGCGGCTGGCGGCAGGCCGATGGGCGGATCTTCAGCGTTCAGGTGAGCGATGGCAGTGGAAATACCTTTTTGCCCGTGTGGGTGCCGCCTGACTACGAAGGGGCCAACATCCAGCGTGGCCAGCGCTACACCTTCAAAGTCCGTGTCCAAGAAAACGGCGTCCTCGAAGTGCTCGAACTCCTCAAAGTCTAACCCGTGACCGTCATGAAACCCGCGTTCCGCCTCCTCGCCCTCGCTGTTGCCTGCCCGCTGGCTTTGACTCATGCCCAGGTGCTTCCCGGCCCCGCCCCGGCGGGTGCCATGCAGCCCGCTGCACCCACGACGACCACCTCGAACAACAACTACAACATGGTCCCCGGCAGCGCGGCGGACCGCCAGACGGACACGCAGACCGGCCTCACGAACATGCCGATGGGCGATCCCGGCAGTGAGAACGTGGCCTTCAATGGCAAGCTTTGGAATGTCACCAACAACCGCCTCATGCGGTCCCGCTTTGAGACCTACCTCACCACGCCGGAAGCCATCTCCGCTGAGGATCAGGCCTACCGGGACATCATGGCGCAGATGATGCAGCTCCTGGCCCCGACCAACAAACCCGGCCCCGATCCGATGAAGGCCTTCGCCTTGCTCCCCGAGGCCGGCACCTACAAAATCGACGGCGGCCTGTGCAACTCCATCGCCAACGCCATCTGGGACGTGTGGCTCTCCCAGCGCAAACAGAACAACCTCAAGGCCGCTAACGTCGCCATGGATGAACGCCGTCGGCAGCTCGAATGGAATGCGCAGATGAGCAATGACACCACCAAGGCGGGCAAGGTTTCCTCCTCCGAAAAAGGTGCCCAGGCCAAAGCGGATGCGAAGGCGCAGGCGGATGGGGCCACCTTTGGCCGCACCAGTGGTTACATCAAAGGCATCGCCGAGATCGAGGCCCGCAAAAAGATGAATGAGGCCGCCACCGGACTCTCCGAGGTCTCCAGCAAGATCCAGTTCCAGGCGCTCATCGTTCAGATGTTCCTCCAGCGCCGCTTTGAGCACGCCGTCATCGCCTGCCGCTTCTATCCGAACCTCTTCAAGGACGGCGATAGCATCCTCCAGCTCGACAAAGACGCTGATCTGCAAAAAGCCCTCTCCGGCTCCTTCGGCGTGCCGCCCACCGTCACCATGATCGACGGCCTTTCTTTGGAGGCCATGCGCACCGTGGATGAATCTCTCGTCTCCTTTGAAAACCTCGTCGCTCGCACGGACATCGACAGCGCCAGCAATCGCCTCCTCGAGGCCTTCGGCGTCGGCGAGTATCTGCCCCGCGTGCGCCGCCTGCCGATGAAGGAAAAGAGCAAGGTGCTCGATTTCGTGCGCAAGAAGAACAAGCTCCTCGGCTTCCTCGAAATGAGAGACTTCGCCGAGGCGGAAAAGACCGTGTTGGAGCTCAAAAGCGAGGCGCAGGACTTTGAATACGCCAAACCACTCGCCGCCATCAACACGGCGAAGTCCGTCAGCTCCCTTCACATCAGCAAGGCCCGCATGGCCATGGCCACGAAGGACACCAAGACCCTCGAAATCGAGATGAAGGCCGCCACCGAGATCTGGCCCACCAATCCCGACCTCGCCAATTTCAGCGGCGAGCTCGTCAAAGGCAGCGACATGAAATCTCAGGGCATCATGGAGTTTGACCGCCTCATCAGCCAGAAAGGCTACCGGCAGATTTTCGACAACAAACTCCAGCTCGCCATCGCCGTGCAGGGGGATGCCGCTCGCGAGAAGCAGCTCGAAAAAGTGCTCAACGACATGGGCCGCGTCGAAATCGTCATGGGCGGAGCCAAAGAACTCGCCGCCACCAGCCCCGCCGCCGCGTGGGAGAAGGTCGAAAAGGAGTCGAAGCTCTTCCCCGATGACAACGCCCTCAGTAAGCTCCGCGCGGATCTCGGCATCCAGGCCAGCGAATTCGTCACCGCCATCGAGCGTGGCCGCCAGCATGAGGAGAAGAAGCAGACCGGCTCCGCCCTCGCCTGGTATCTAAAAGCCAAGCGCCTGCATCCGCCCAGCGAACTCGCCCAGGCCGGTATCAAACGTCTCGTCACCGCCGTCCGTGCCGGCGATCAGCCGCCTGAGCCCGCCGCGTCTTCTGCGCTGGAAGAGAAGTGAGTTGGAGCCAGAGTTTCGCGATAGAACGGGAAGGATCGGAACCCAATCCAATAGACAAAAAATGGGGACAGAAAATATCCTTTTTTCTGTCCCCATTTTTTGTCAGCTTCTGAGGCCTTCCGTTCGGAGTTCGGCCCCACACCCGTGCGGCAGGCATTGACGGCGGAGGTCGTCTTCCGCTAAAACCGCCGCATCACCATGAAATACGTCCTCGCCCTCGATCAGGGCACCACCAGCTCACGCAGCATCCTCTTTGATCACGACGGTAAGGTCGTCGCCGTCGCGCAGAAGGAGTTCCCCCAGATCTTTCCCAAGCCCGGCTGGGTGGAGCATGATCCGCAGGCCATCTGGGACACCCAGCTCGCCACCGCCCGCGAGGTGCTCGTGAAGGCCAAAGCCACCGCCGCGGATGTCGCCGCCATCGGCATCACCAATCAACGCGAGACCACCGTCGTCTGGGATCGCGAAACCGGCTGGCCCGTGGGCAATGCCATCGTCTGGCAGGACCGCCGCACCGCGCCGATGTGCGATGTCTTGCGCAAAAAGAAGCTCGACCGCCTCATCACGCGAAAAACCGGCCTCGTCGTCGATGCCTACTTCTCCGCCACGAAGGTCCAGTGGATCCTGCAAAACGTCAAAGGGGCCAAACAACTCGCCGCGAAGGGTCGTCTCGCCTTCGGCACCATCGATAGCTGGCTGCTCTGGAACCTCACCGCTGGCCAGGTGCATGCCACCGATGTCTCCAATGCCTCCCGCACCATGCTTTTCGACATCCGTAAAGGTCGCTGGGATGAAAAACTCCTCCACCTCTTCGGTGTGCCCGCCTCCATGCTGCCCGAGGTGCGGGACTCCAGCGGCCTCTTCGGCCACACCACACTCCTCGGCGGCTCCATTCCCATCACCGGCATCGCCGGCGATCAGCAGGCCGCGCTCTTCGGCCAGGTCTGCGTGCAGCCCGGCATGGTGAAGAACACCTACGGCACCGGTTGCTTCATGCTCATGAACACCGGCTCCAAACCCATCACCTCGAAGAACAAACTCCTCACCACCATCGCCTGGCGCATCGGTGGCAAGATGGAGTATGCGCTCGAAGGCAGCGTCTTCATCGCTGGAGCTGTCGTGCAATGGCTGCGGGATGGTCTCGGCATCATCCAAAACTCCGCCGAGGTCGAAACGCTCGCCGCCAGCGTTCCGGACACCGGCGGCGTCTATCTCGTGCCCGCCTTCGCTGGTCTCGGTGCTCCGCATTGGGACGCCTATGCTCGCGGCACCATCGTCGGCCTCACTCGCGGCACCACCCGAGCCCACATCGCCCGTGCCGCCCTCGAAGCCATCGCCCTCCAAGTCGCCGACATTCTCCAAGCTATGCAGGCCGATTCCGGCATCAAACTGAAGGAACTCCGCGTCGATGGTGGTGCCTCCCTCAACAACCTCCTCATGCAGATGCAGGCCGATCTCCTCGGCGTCCCCGTCGTCCGTCCGAAGGTCAACGAAACCACCGCCCTCGGCGCCGCCTGTCTTGCCGGCCTCGCCACCGGCTTCTGGAAAAACCAGGCCGACATCGCCAAGCACTGGAAGGCCGATCAAAAGTTCACCCCCAAGCTCAAACCCACCCTCCGCGCCGCCAAAACCGCCACCTGGCAGCGAGCTTTAGCGAGAGCGAAGGCGTGGGAGGAGGCGTGAGAGTCATCATAAACAATGCCCAAGTTCCACGTCAAAAACACATTCACGGTCGAAGGCAGACCGTATTTCGTGCTGGCTGGCACGATAATGGAAGGCACGATCCGCCCAGGCATGGTGGTGGGTGTTCCCTTCCACTCGAGCCTGATGATGACGGCTCAGATCGACTGTATTGAGTTCGCTCGTCGGCTAGGCGGGCATGAGGACACTTGCTTGTGCATCCGCTGTGATGATCCAGACGAGTTGGCCGTTTGGCGAGGCATGAATCTCGTCGATGAAACGCTGGAGGTGGTCGCAGGTGATATTTCAGCCCAACCACTGAACCGCTAATGTGACGCTGATAAGACGCTAATAATCAGATTCAGCCATCAGCGTCTTATCAGCGTCACATTAGCGGTTAGAACCCTTCAGGACAACCACGCGATCCAGACTTGAACCGCAGAGGTACGATGGACACAGAGAATTCCAAAATCAGGCACCTCTGTGTCCATCGTACCTCTGCGGTGATTCAAAGTGGCTGAGCACTTCCAGGTGTTTTTGTCGGATGCCCCACATCCCGCTGATAGTTTCATGTGAAGGCCTCGATTCTCGGCACGAAATGCGCGTGCCTAGCCTGAACCTGCCGCTTCCCTCCGGCGAAATCGTTGTATCATCGCCGCATGAGCACTCAGTCTTCCGTCAAACCCCGCCGCCGATGGTGGCGTTGGGTGATGGTGGTTTTGATGGGCATTGGTCTGGCGCTCGCGGGCATCGGCTGGTGGGCGTGGACGGAGCGGGTGAGGCTGGTGAATCTCCTGCTCGACCGCGTGGTGCCGGAGATCGTCATCGAGGTGAAGACCATCGAGTTTGACGGCCATGAACTCCAACTGGACCAGATGCGAGCGTGGTGGCGTTCGAATGGCACGGAGATTGCCACCATCGAGCAGGCTCATTGGTCGCCGCACTGGCGTGAGTTGCGGGCAGGCAAGCTCGGCAGCATCTCGTTCGAAGGCGCGAAGGTGGACGTGGACCTGGAACGCTTCCGCCAGCTCTCGAGTGGTGGTGGTGGCAGCAGCCAACGATGGAGTATCGATCACCTCGAACTCACCGAGACACCGGTGACCATTCGCGATGCGAACGGCCTGCTTTTTTCGGCGAAGATCGAGACGCGAATCGAAGGTGTCGTGATCGGTGGGGCTTCACCGCAGGTGCAAAACGCCCATTTGAAGGCTCGCGATATCGTCTGGCGGGATCATCCCTTGCTCGCGGAATTAACGCTGAATGCGAAAACGACCGCGCAAGGCATCGAGGTGAGCGAGTTACATGCAACGAATGCTTCCATTGATCCTGCGTGGTTTGCCTCAAAGGGCGGGAGCAGCTCCGGCGATGTCTGGCCCCATGAGGTGCGGGTGCTTTCGGCCTCGCTGCAAAACGTCCGCTTCACCGCAGCGGATCTGGCGGGGCTGAATCTCGGCTTTCGCTTCTCGTGGAAAGGCCGTGAGCTGCTGTGGCAGCGTGGCTCGGAAGTGAAACTCGGTCTGCATGAGCTCGACGTGACGGAATTCCAACTGCGTCCAGCCAACGGGGAAGGGGAGATCGGCGCGGCGGCCCTGCACGTTGAGGCACGCGGGCTGGAGGCCGTGCTCAACTCCAAGCTCATCCAGCCTCGCGTACGCTGGACGCAGGCTTTGGAAGATGCCCTGCTGAAAGACGGCGGTTCATCCAGCGGACGGAAGGTTCAAATCGGCTCGCTGAGCCTGGAGCAAGGGGATGTGGCTTTTGAGGCGACGAAGAAGCTGCCGGTGAAGGGGTCGTTCCAAATCGCCGCCGAGCTGCGGGAGGTCGATTCGAGCCTTCACTCGGCGCAGAAGCAGCAAATCATGATTTTGGAGCTGCAAACGGCCTGGCAGGCTTTTGAGCCGTTTTTGCAGATGAAGGTGCTGAAGGCCGAAATCGTGCCGGATGAGCTTCGCGAGCGTTTTCATATCGACTCACTCCACCTCGACGAGCCGCGTCTCACGCTGAATCCAGAGAACGGTCCGTGGTTTGAAAAGATCACCGCCGCCGCAGAACCTGCGATGAAGGAGTTACCCTTCTGGAAGCGCCTCGGCTTTGGCTCGCTCGAAATCACCCAGGCCACCGCTCGCGTGGTGGTGCCGCTGGCGGATCGAGTCGAGGTGGAGACGGCTTTCGAGGTCAAAACGATGGCCAGCGGCCTCCACCAGCTCACCGTGCAGGAGGCTCGCGCCATGATTCCCTCGCGGGCGAACGTGCCCGTGGCCTCGCTGAAGACGGCGGTGGTGGAAACCAAGCTGCCGGAGATGTGGCGTGAGCATCATGTGGAGCGCATCGATCTCGCTGGCGGCCATGTCGATGTCGGCGATGCGCTCATGACCTTGTTTCGAGGTCCGGCGGAGATCGTGGAGGAGAAGGCGCAGGCCGTCGCGCAGCGCTGGCACGCGGGCGAAATGAAGATCAGCGACTTCGGTGTGACGCTGGAGGAGATCGCGCCGCAGTTCCCGCCGGTGCATTTCAATCTGAACTTCGCCACGAAGGACACGCCGCTCGATCTCGAAGGCCTCGCGGAGAATGTGGAGCCACAGCGCATCACCTTGAAAAACCTGCGCATTCCCTCGCCCCATCGTCCGCTGAATGCCGTAGCGGAGATGACGGAAATCCGCGTGCATTACACGCTCGATGGGCTCCTTCATCGCGTCATCGACCGCGTGGAGATTATCGCGCCCACGCTCTTCGTCGGCGAGGATCTGTTTTGGTATGTGGAGAACTACCGCAAGTTCATGAAGGGCGAGCCTGAGCTGGCGGACACTTTCGTGGGACCCGTGCAGCCACCGAAACCGGAAGCTCCCGGTTGGCGCGTGGACACGCTCTCGGTGAGTGACGGCCACCTGACCATCGCGCCAAAAGGCGTGCCCATCCGCGGCCTCGGCGAGCCGTTTCCCTTCAGCTTCAGCACGCGGCTGGAAAGCGGCGAACTCCAGGCCGAGCTGCAAATCCCGCAGGAGGACCGCGAGCTGGCCAACCTGAAGCTCAAATTCACCAACCTCCGTGGCAAGGTGAGCTTCAACCTGCCGATGCGTGATCGAAACAACAACGTCGTCGAGGTCTTCCAGGCCGATCGCATCCAGTGGAAGAACCTCCACGCGGACAACACGCACCTGAGCATCACCTACGACCGCAACGGCATCTACGGCAGCTTTTACGGCAAAGCCTATGCCGGCGATGTGAACGGTGCCTTCAACATCTACCTCGACGACAGCTACACCTGGGACGGCTGGATCGCCGCTACCAAGATCAACAGCGGGCCGGTCACGAAGCTGCTCTTCCCCGAGTACTTCACGATTGATGGCACCGTCACCGGCAAGATCGTGGCCACCGGCGATGGCGATGAGCTTTACCAGGGCGATGCCGAATTCCTCAACGACGGCCACGGCCGCTTCGAGATCGCCGCGCTGAACAGTCTCATCAACGAACTGCCCGCTCCCATGCGTGGCGATATGGCCGATCAAATCCGCCGCATCGGGCTGGAAACGCTGCGTGACTTCGACTATGACAGCGTCGATGGCAAAGCACGCTTCTACGGGCGGGAGGGCCGCGGTCACCTGCGGTTCAAAGGTCCGGACGGCAAGCGCACCATCGAGATCAATGTCTATGATCACCGTCTCGCGGCCAGAAAGAATCC
>Ga0114980_10000537_pt1 | contig 27508 bp, 18 predicted proteins | sample S_140806_EF_Meta_FD_87018 | JGI IMG/M metagenome (GOLD analysis project Ga0114980, IMG submission 87018) | Freshwater microbial communities from Lake Simoncouche, Canada to study carbon cycling - S_140806_EF_MetaG | ecosystem: Environmental > Aquatic > Freshwater > Lake | place: Lake...
CCTTTATTCTTGCGCATTTCAGTAAAAAAAAGCACCTTTGTGTATTCATTCACAAAACCCCCAATTTATGTCTCAAAATAAGCAACTAGGATTTGATACCGTATGTATTCATGGCGGTCATCAACTCGATGCTAAACGCGCTCACCTTACCCCAATTTATGCTACCAGCACGTACACCTTTGATAGTGCAGAGCATGGCGATGCTATCTTTTCTGGAAAAACCCCGGGCTATGCGTATGGTCGCTTTGGCAACCCTACCGTAAATGAGGCAGAAGATCGCATAGCGATGATGGAAGCGTATGGTATTAAGGATGAGCAGGGCAACCCTTTGCAATTAAAAGCCATTTTGCATGCATCGGGCATGGGCGCTATTGCTACTATGCTATTAGGTAATCTGAAAGCAGGCGACAAAATGTTGTCTCACCACTCTTTATATGGTGGTACCCAAGAGTTGTTAGACAAAGTAATTTGTAACTTAGGTATAGAAATTATCATCATCGATTTTCATGATATCGAAAAAGTAAAAGCTACTATCGCAGGCGATCCGGCAATTAAAATGTTGTATATCGAAACTCCTGCCAACCCTACTATTCAATGTGTAGATTTGGAAGAGCTTACTAAAATTGGTAAAGCACACAACCTTATCGTTTGTGCCGACAATACCTTTGCTACGCCATACCTAACACAACCTTTTAAATATGGTGTTGATTTTGTAATGCACTCTACCACTAAATATTTAAATGGACACGGAACTGCTGTAGGTGGCATCTTAATTGGAAAAGATATCGACCGTATGAAAACAGTAATTAATAAAACTAAAAATTTATTAGGTGCTAACTCTAATGCATTCGAAGCATTTTTACTAACTAATGGTTTGCGTACTTTCTCGCTACGCATGGAGCGTCATTGCACAAATGGCGAAAAGGTTGCAGCGTTTTTAGCAGCACATCCTGCTGTAGAAACCGTTTATTACTTAGGCCTTGCATCGCACCCCGATCATGCTACAGCTATGAAACAAATGAAACATGCGGGCGCTATGATGAGTTTTGAATTGAAAGGTGGCTTAGATGCTGGTAAGCGTTTTATTAATAGTTTACAATTACTCACTCATGCAGTTTCTTTAGGCACTTGCGATACCCTATTGTCGCACCCTGCCTCTACAACCCATGCAGGCGTGCCACGCGAAAAACGCTTGGAATTTGGCGTAAGCGATGGATTGATTCGTATGAGTGTTGGTTTAGAAAATGTAGAAGATATCATTGCCGACTTAACACAAGCATTAGCCAACGCTTAATAATAAAAATATGCAAGACGTATTTATTGTAGATGCCGTGCGAACCCCTATTGGGAAATATGGTGGTGCGCTCGCTTCGGTTCGACCAGATGATTTACTCGCTCATGTTATTAAAGCATTAGTACAACGCAATCCTTCTTTATCGCTAGATGCTATTGAAGATGTTATTGCTGGCGCAGCCAATCAGGCAGGCGAAGATAATCGTAATGTAGCTCGTATGGCGGCGTTATTGGCCGACTTGCCAACTAGCGTTGGTGGCAATACTGTAAATCGATTGTGCGCATCGGGCCTACAAGCTATAATGGATGCTAGTCGCGCTATTATGTGTGGCGATGGTGATGTGTATATTGCAGGAGGCGTAGAAAGCATGTCGCGCGCACCTTTTGTAATGGGCAAAGCAGCTACTGCCTTTGCACGCAATCAAGAAATTTTTGACACAACTATGGGTTGGCGTTTTATAAACCCTGCATTAAGTGAAAAACACCATCCTTTCACCATGGGCGAAACGGCAGAAAATGTGGCGGCGCAATGGTCTATATCTAGAGCCGATCAAGATGCGTTTGCGGTAAGTAGCCAGGAGAAATACCAAGCGGCACACGATGCTAATAAATTTGCGGATGAACTTATTCCATATACCGTTTCATTAGGCAAAGGCAAAACACTTTTGTTTGATAAAGATGAACATCCACGACTTTCGACTTTAGATGCATTAGGCACTTTAAAACCCGCGTTTAAAAAAGAAGGCAGTGTTACCGCTGGCAACAGCAGTGGCATTAATGATGGTGCTAGTGCATTGTTATTAGTCAATCAAAAAGCCTTAGCACAATTTCAACTAAAGGCACTAGCTAAGATTAAAAGTATGGCTATTGCTGGTGTAGATCCGTCTATTATGGGCATAGGCCCTGTGCCTGCAGTGCGTAAAGCATTGCAACGTGCGGGCTTAACTATTGGAGACATCGATTTGTTTGAATTGAATGAAGCTTTTGCATCGCAAAGCTTGGCATGTATGCATGAGTTGGGCATCGATGCTCAGAAAGTAAATGTAAATGGTGGTGCGATAGCGCTTGGTCATCCATTGGGTGCAAGTGGCGCACGCATTTCTACTACCCTATTGCATGAAATGAAAAAACGTAAAGCACGCTATGGTGTTGCTACCATGTGTATTGGCGTAGGACAAGGTGCTGCTATTGTATACGAATTGGTAGCTGACGATGAAAATTGATATTCATACCCATATAATGCCGGAGCATATACCCAACTATTTTCAAAAGTTTGGGTATGGCGAATTTATTCATTTAGAGCATCACTGTCCCGGTTGTGCCAAAATGATTAAAGGCGATAAAGTGTTTAGAGAAGTAGAACAAAATTGCTGGGACACTTCTGTGCGTATGAAAGAAATGGATATGACCGAAGTGTCTATGCAAGTGCTTTCTACGATTCCTGTTTTATTTAATTATTGGGCAAAGCCACAAGACGGTTTAGAAACAGCTCGTTTTTTTAATGATCATATTGCACAATCGTGCCAATTGCATCCCGACCGATTTATTGGATTGGGTACTTTGCCATTGCAAGACATTGATTTATCGATCAAAGAATTAGAACGCTGCATGCAAACCTTGCAGTTGGCTGGCATAGAAATTGGCTCTAATATTAATGGAAAGAATTTAAGTGATCCTTATTTTTTCCCTTTATGGGAAGCGGCTGAGCGCTTCAACTGCTCTATCTTTGTACATCCTTGGGAAATGATGGGCGAAGATCAAATGCAAGGCTATTGGCTACCTTGGTTGGTAGGCATGCCTGCAGAAACAGCGCGCGCAATCAGCTCGATGATTTTTGGAGGTGTCTTTACAAAATTTCCGAAATTGAAAGTAGCCTTTGCACACGGAGGCGGTTCATTCCCATTCACTATTGGAAGAATAGAACATGGATTTTTAGTGCGTCCCGATTTATGTGCTATTGATAATGCAGAAAATCCAAAAAACTATTTAGGTAAATTCTGGATAGATGCTTTAGTACACGATCCTAAAGCATTAGATTATATCATCGATACAATGGGTGCAGATAAAATTTGTATGGGCAGCGATTATCCTTTCCCACTTGGCGAGCATCATCCCGGCAAGCTGATTGAATCGATGCCTTATGACGCGCAACTAAAAGAGAAATTATTATTTAAAAATGCTATGGATTGGCTTCATAAATCCTAACAAGAAAGGCAATCATTACTGATTGCCTTTCTTGTTATCGGATCAAGGTAACATCGCCTTTTAGTTTCGTAGATTCATTTTGACCTTTAAATTGTATATCCAAATACCAATAGTAGGTTCCTAATTCAGCAGGTATTCCACCAAAAGTACCATCCCAGCCACTCGTAGGTGCATTGGTTTGAAATTGCAACTGTCCCCATCTGTTATACACCGACAAATCGAAAAAATTCATTTGTTCATAATTTCCAACAACTCTAAATACGTCATTAACAGCATCTCCGTTAGGACTAAAAGCCGAAGGCACTAAAAAGTGTGTATTACTTGTTACAGTGAGCTCTACAGTAGCGGTATCACTGCAAGACATTGTATCGCTCACAATATGCGTAATGGTATATGTGCCAGGCGTTTTATAAATATGTGAAAGGCTATTCCCAGAATAAAATTTATTGTCTCCAGTATACCATTCGTAATTACTAATATTTCCTATCGAATTACTTTGTGCATACAAGACCTCTTTAATATCAATAGGATTGGCTGATAAACTTATTCCAGCCTGAAGAAGAGGGTGATGCGTATCTATATAGTTGGTATCATTTATACTTGGACATCCGGGCATTTGATACGTAAGCACTAGAGAATAAGTTCCTTGCAAAGCATATGCATGCGATACCGCTGGCAATGACGATGAATAACCATCTCCAAAAATCCAATGAACAGAACTTGGAATAGCACCTACTCCATTACATACACAATGAACAGAGTCTATTGTACAGCCTATAGATTTTGTAACCGATGACGTTGCTTTATTTACTTTTAAATAAAAAGAATCTGTTGATATGCAATATTGATTGAAAGCAATATCATCTAAAGCAAAATCATTTCCTTGGTCAATAGTATTTTGGTTAATAATGGAAATGAGAGCAGAAGTGGAAGAACCACTATTCCAAATAGCATGAAATGGTTCCCAAATTGCACCTGTAGCATTGGCAGTAAATACAGGCCCAACAAGTACCCCATTGATGGAGAATTGCAATTGAGCAGGATTGGGATCGGTATTCAAAACAGTGGCAATCCATGCAGAGAAATCGTAATCGATATTTGGAATAACCGATATCGTTTGTTGCCAAACCACTATATTAGGCGTATCGGATGCATTGCAAATAAACATATTACCTGTTCCAGAAGTATGATCGCCCATCGTTAAATAATCGGGATGAATAGCATTTGGATTATTACCGATAAAATAATTACTAGCCGGCATCATATTATTAGCGGAGCTAAGATAGCTTTGATAATTAGATTGAAAACCCTGATTGCCCAAAGAAAAATCGCCATTAAGGGTAGCATTTTGTGTGGCTAAACATTTAATACTAAGGGAATAATAACCCTCGGTAGCCGTATCAGAGAATAAAGGATAAAGCGACTTTCCTAAATAAGTACCGTGCCCGCCCCAAATAGTATCTAGTACAACATAATTTTGACCAGTAATATTGACTGGCATAAACTTACTCTCTGCAGCACAAAAATAGAGCGTGTCATTAGCAAAGGTTAGCTGTAAGCAATTTTGCGCATAAGCATTAACTGCATTGATAAATAGCACCATAGCAAGGACTAACTTTTTCATATAATATACTTTTAAAATAAAACACTAACAGCACTTAATACTAATAAAATAATTAAAGTATAACGTAATTAATTATTTGATGGGAATTATACTAATATTGAAAACTAACAAAAATTAAATACTAACAACTTTTAAATGCGCTGCAAGATAAATTAATTTATATACAAATTATAAAAAGCTAAAATAAAAAAGGTCGCATATGCGACCTTTAACAAATATTAAAAATTATATTAATCGTTCAAACTTCTGAAATCTACCGGCACTAGTTTACTTACTCCGGCCTCTTGCATAGTAACGCCGTAAATAACATCTACTGCCGACATAGTTTGTTTATTGTGCGTAACAATAATAAACTGAGAGTTGTTGGAGAACTGACGAATCATGTGAGTGAATTTACCTACATTGGCATCATCTAAAGGCGCATCTACCTCATCCAGAATACAGAATGGTGCAGGCTTAATTAGATAGATAGCAAATAAGAAAGCGGTAGAGGTCAGTGTTTTCTCACCACCACTCAATTGAGTAAGGGTGCTAGGACGCTTTCCTTTAGGTTGTGCATAAATTTCAATGCCACTCTCTGCTACATTATTTGGATCTGTCAATCGCAAATCGCAGCTATCTTCTGCCGTAAAGAGGGCTTTAAATACTTCTTTAAAATTGGCACTTACTTTATCAAATGTTTCTTTAAATTTCTCGTTAGCAGTAGTTTCTACTTCTTCTATCGTGCTCATCAAGGAAACCTTAGCATCTACTAAGTCCATTTTTTGCTCCACTATAAAATCGTGACGAGCTTTAATTTCTTGGAAGGCTTCAATGGCCGTAGGGTTAACCTCACCAATATTATCCAAGCGTTTTTTCATTTTTTCAGCTTCCGCATTCAATTCTTCAACTGATTGCGTACCTGTTCTTGCCTCATCAATAATATCGTCGATATTTACTTTAAACTCCAACAACAAGCGTTCTTTCATACCTGTTAATCGTAGTTTCAACTCATTGAGTGTATCTTTTATTCCTGTAAGCAATTGCTCTGCTTGTTCTTTTTCTCTTCGTTTTTGATTCAACAAACCTTCTTGCTCAGACAAGATATTTCTGAACTCATAATACAAACGATCTTTTTCATTCAACACTTTCTCATCCACTTCTTTTTGTTTCAAAAGCGCCACCCATGCAGCATCACCCTCTTGAAGCGTAGCTGTAGTAGCAGTTATTTGAACATGCGTTTCTGCTAATTGTTCATTATTCTTTTCAATCTGAATTCTTAAATCAGCCAATTGATTCGTTCTGAATGCTAATTCTTGTTGTAAATTATCTAATTTACTTTGCTGTCTTGTAAAGGCTAAATTATGTTGATTGTATTTTTCATTAGCGGCATTAAATGCAACTTCTACTTCTTTAAAAGCTGCATCTGCAATAGCTATATCTTTTTGCATAGCTGCATATGCCTCATTGATGGTTGCTAAAGCTTCGCGTGTATCGCTGATGCTATCTTGCGTTTCATCTAATTGCGCTTGCAAGTCGGCTACACGAAGTACGGCTTGTTTATTGAGGTGCTCAAAGTTTTCAATTCGATTACCTAAATTAATTTCTTGATTCTGCAATTGATTCAACGAAGTTTTTGTTTGTTCAATCGCTTGTCCGTTTAAAGCTTGGTTAAAGCCCGTAATTAGGGTTTGCGTTTCCTCAATATAATTCTGTAAGGATTGCGTAGTGGTAGTCAATTGCGCTATCTCTTCAGTAAGGCGTTCTAAATTTTTAGCACGGCCAATCTTATTACCTTCAAACAAACCAACGGATCCACCACCAACAGCATAAGCACCCTTCATAAGATTTCCTTTCTTATCAATCAGCACCATTCCCTTTTCTAATACCACATCTTGCAATGCATTTAAATCATCGGCAATAAATACATGTTGTAATAATTGATTGGCTAAAGCTTGATATTTTGCATCTACGGTTATGGTAGTTAATGCAGGCGTTACTTGAGGATGACTAAAGGTTGGTGCAGCAGTAGCATGTTGTGCTACTTGATTAAGCACAAAGAAATTAGCTTTACCTTTTTTATTGGTATCTAATAACTGAATAGCCTCTAAAGCCTCTTGCCAATTTTCTACTACGTAATAATTCAAGTAAGAGTCTAATACATTTTCTAAAGCGGTACGGTATTCTTTTTGCACCGTACAAACATCAGAAAGCAAAGGCGCATCGCTTTTCCAAGCAGCATTTTTCTTTAAGAATTTAATAGAATCTGGATAGCCTTCTAAACTATCAACTAAGGATTTTAATAAATCGTGCTCATTGCGTTTAGCATCTAATTTTCTATTTTCTTCTACTAAATTAGATCGATGTTGTTCTAATTGTTCTTGTGCTTTAAATATTTTTCCTTTTACTTCTTCTTGCTGAGCAATTAAATCTTGCAAACGGTCTTGTTGTTCTTGAATTTGAACGACATGATCTGCTTTCTCGTCTTGCAATTGTTTGATTTGTGCTTCGCGCGTTGTTTTTTCATCAACAATTTGCTGCATGCTGCGTTGCAAGTTCATCACAGAAGAATCTGCAACGGCTACTTTTTTCTCTGCATCGAATTGTAAGCGTTGTTGATCTTGCAAACCAATTCGTAATTTTTCAACAACTGTTTTCTTAGCATCAAAATCAGTTCTAGCTATATCTACTGCTGCGCGCAATTCTTTTAGCTCATCTTGAAGCGTAGCCAATGCCGCTGTTTCGTCACCAATCTGACTGGTTGCAAAATCTATAGACTCTTGCAATTGCGTTAATTGTTGGCCTGCGCCTTCCACAAATTGCGCTAAGCTTTTCTCGCGTTCTTTTAAATAATCTAATCGTTGTGCTGCTAATTTTTTATCACTTTCTAATTGACTGATTTTTGAAATAAGCTCATTGAAATGTTTTTGCAAACCATTCAATTCTTGCTCACGCTCAATCAACACTACTTTATCTTTAGTAACACTAGCCTCTTCGGTAGCCACTTGAGCTTCTAATTGAATTTTACGATCCGTTTCTGTTGTTACTTGCTTGTTGAGTGTTTTATATTGCTCATTAAAATCTTCTAATGACGCTTTAGCTAATTCTACACTAACCGTTTTGTATTCTGATTTAATTTGAAAATAGCGTTCTGCTTTTTTAGCTTGATTTTCAAGTGTTCTAAGGTTATTACCAATTTCGAATAATAAATCTTCGATACGATTTAAGTCTTGTTCTGTAGCGTCTAATTTTAATTTAGCTTCTTTCTTTCTTGTTTTATAAATAGAAATGCCAGCCGCTTGCTCTAACATTCTTCGGCGCGATCCATCTTTGTCTTTAATGATATCATCTACCATCCCCAACTCAATAATCGCATATGAATCATTACTTACCCCTGTATCTAAGAATAAATTATGAATATCCTTCAATCGACAGGTTACATCATTTAATCGGTATTCACTTTCACCGCTTTTATAAAATTTGCGCGTAATCGTTACGGTAGTAAACTCGGTAGGTAATAAATTTCTAGTATTCTCAAAAGTTAAAGACACTTCTGCCATTCCCGATGCAGAACGAGATCGCGAACCATTAAACACCAAATCATCCAAATTATCGGAACGTAAGGATTTTATTTTATGCTCACCAATTACCCAACGAATAGCATCTACGATATTTGATTTACCGCAACCATTCGGACCAACAATACCTGTAATAGGATGGTCTAATTGGATAACTGTTTTATCTGCAAATGATTTGAATCCTTTTATTTCTAATGATTTTAACCGCACAGTTCTTTATATTTTAATATGAATATGTTTTTCTATAAATAGCCTAGCAAAGACACGCTATTTGGGAGGTACAAAATACATATTTATAGCCTATTTTTCAAATTTATTTGGGTATTTAAGGGGTATTTAGGGGCAATTTCCATGGATTTTATTGATATCGCTATAAATTAGGAAAAGCAACAAAACCACTTGATTATCCTATCTTTGCGATCATAACTAATTTACATTTATGGCAAAAATAGGCATCAATATAGCTACCGGTAGTATCCAGAAGGAAGATGCTATTGTGGGCATTGATTTAGGCACCACCAACAGCTTGGTGGCCATTGTGAGAGAAGATAGTCGACAAGCAATCGCTTTGAAAGAGATCGATGGCATGAGTTTAGTGCCTTCAGTAGTGTTTTTTGATGAGCAAAATCAGGCTCAGGTGGGCACTGCTGCACTTGAAAAGCTACTAAGCCATCCGGAAAGAACGATCTATTCTGCCAAAAGACTAATGGGCAAAAGCTATAAAGACCTTTCGCAAGACAGCCATTTTTTTGCCTATAAAATACACGATGATGCCACAGACGCTTTAGTAAAAGTTCAAATTGATGATCAGTTTTATTCGCCTATCGAATTGTCTTCTTTAATTTTAAAAGAATTAAAATCGAGAGCAGAGCATGTCTTAAAAATGCCAGTAAATAGAGCGGTTATTACGGTTCCTGCTTATTTTAATGATACCCAACGACAAGCCACACGTGATGCAGGCAAATTGGCAGGATTGGATGTGCTTCGCATAGTCAATGAGCCAACCGCAGCTAGCTTAGCCTATGGCATTGGACTAGACCCTAATGAAGAAAAAACTGTAGCCGTTTACGACTTAGGGGGCGGCACTTTTGACGTTTCCATTTTAAAAATTAATCAAGGAATTTTTGAAGTGCTTGCTACCAATGGAGATACCTATCTTGGCGGTGATGACTTAGATAGAGCTTTAGTGGTTTATTGGAAAGAGCAATTAGAAAAAGCTGGGATAGCCTGCGATCATAGCTCAATCCTACAACAACTTAGATTATCAGCAGAGCAAGCCAAAAAAGAATTAAGTAGCGCATCGACGGCTTCAACAATTATTGCTGGCCAAACGCTAAACATAGACATAGAAACTTTTGAAGGCTTAATTCAGCCCCTAATTAATAGAACCTTACAATCATGCCAACAGGCACTGCAAGATGCCCAACTGCGCATAGACCAAATAGATTCGGTAATTATGGTAGGCGGATCTACTCGTGTGCCGGCTGTAAAAAATAGCGTTCGCGATTTCTTTAAAAACGAAGTTAACGATTCGCTGAACCCTGATGAAGTTGTAGCGCTTGGCGCTGCTATCCAAGCTGATATTTTAGCGGGCAACAATACTGATATGTTGTTGCTGGATATCACCCCTCTTTCTTTAGGAATAGAAACATTGGGTGGACTTATGGATGTGCTCATTCCTAGAAATGCGAAAATCCCCAACAAAGCCGGACGACAATACACTACTTCACAAGACGGACAAAGTAATTTGCTCATCAATGTTTACCAAGGCGAGCGCGACCAGGTGGCACATAATAGAAAACTAGCTTCTTTCTCTTTGCGAAACATTCCGGCTATGCCTGCTGGTCTCCCTAAGATTGATATTCAATTTTTATTAGATGCTGATGGTATCTTAAAAGTGAGTGCTACAGAATTGCGTAGTGGTTTGGCACAAGAGATTTCGGTAAAAGCACAATATGGCTTGGATGATAGCATGGTAGAGCAAATGTTATTAGATTCGCTAACACATGCTAAAGACGATATGCAAATGCGTGCCCTAATAGAAGCGAGTACCGAGGCAGAACAAATGATCAGTACTACTGAAAAATTTTTAAGTAAATATGCTGAAGCTATAAATAAAGAAGAGCTAGAGCAAACAAATATTCAAATTGAACAATTAAAAAATTGTATCGCTTTAAAAGACAAAGACGGCATTCAAAAAAACACAGAATTACTCAATGAAATTACGCGTCCATTTGCAGAGCGCGTTATGGATATCGCATTAAAAGATGCCATGAGAGGTAAAAAAATTCTATAAATAAAAGGGACGCTTAATGCGTCCTTTTTATTTATTAATCTTTTAACACTAACTGAATAGTAGATCTTGTTTTCTGTTGCAATAAGCAAACCGTATCTTTTGTAAGCTCATCAATAATGACTTCGTCATAATGACGAATAGTCAAAAGATGGGCATTTTCATTTCTAGTAATTTTATATTCTTCTTGAAGTGCATTACAAAGCGCTTCAATTTGATCTTCTTCATGATCAATACAAGCAATAAAACTAATGGCAGCGTTTTGAATAAGATTTATTTTAATGCGCAATTGATGGAATACATGATATAGCTTACTTAGATTATCTTCCGTTATAAAAGAAAAATCGCGCGTTGTTATTTGAAATAATACTTGTTGCTTTTTCAAAACAATTATTGGTGGATATTGAATATGAGCAAGCTCATTTTGAATGGTAGTGCCTTTTAAATCGGGATTTAAAAAACACTTCACATGCAAGGGGATATTTTTATTTTGTAGTGGTTTTATGGTTTTAGGATGAATGACTTGTGCTCCATAAAACGCCATTTCAATAACTTCACTGTATGAAATTAAATCAATTTTTTTAGTAGCTTTAAATTGCTTTGGATCGGCATTAAGTAAGCCTTCTACATCTTTCCAAATACTAACCGATTCGGCATTTAACATAGCAGCTAATAAAGCAGCAGTATAATCAGAACCTTCTCTTCCTAAAGTAACGGAAGCATTATCTGAAGTAGCCCCTATGAAACCTTGTGTTAAGACAATGGCCTGTTGTAATGCAGGCAAACATTGCGCTACTACTTGCTTTTCTGTTTGCTCCCAATCTACTTTTGCATCCCTATAGGTGGTGTCGGTACGAATTAAGTCTCTAGCATCAATCCAAGTTGTAGCTAACTGCATTTGATTAAGATAAGCAGCAAAAACTCGAGAAGATAATAATTCGCCTATACAAACGATTTGATCATAACTATAATCAAAATCTAACAAATTAAAATCATCAATACTCCACTCCAACTCTGTAAATAAAGCGTTTAAATGAGGAAATACTACATTGAAATTATCGGGACTTAATATTTTTTGAGCATAGTCGAGATGAGCTTGTTCTAGTTGCTTAGCTAGCTTTTTCGCTTCTTCAATTTGTTTTGCCTTACACGTTAATGCAATAGCCTCGAGAGCATTTGTAGTTTTACCATAAGCGGAGAGCACAATCACTAAAGGTGTTTTTACCGATTGAATGATTGGCAATAATTGCTGCATCTGAACTGGGTTCGCAATACTCGCTCCACCGAATTTGTATACTTGCATGAGGGTGTTTATTTAAAAATAACAGGTTTTACTTTAGGCCTTCGCTCTGGAATCCATTTAAATTTACTCAAAAATAAATCTTTCAAATCAATTTCTTGTAAAGGAGAAATAGTTTGCTTTACATCTTCTTGAAATACAATTTTAGAAATCGATTGATTACTGAAGTAAATATGCATGCGCTCTGCACTTAATTGATTTACACCAACAAAAGCACCACTATCATCTTTTGGGTAATAGATACAAGTAGTATTGGGATAAATCCATACATCCTTTAAGGCATTATTTACAAAATTCACTTTAAGCACACTGCCTTGAATTTGATCATATAATTTTGCGGGAGCTGGCCCTGCTTGAGACACAATCAAAGCATTATTTGGAATATACATATGATCGAGCGCACCTTTTTTAAAATAAAGGGAAATAGTATCGCCTGTTAACTGTGCATTTCTTGCCCAAAGCACTGGCTTTATCATACACGTCAAGATACTGTCTTTACTATTGTAGTAAATACTGTCCGCACTTGCTTGGAGCGAATCTGAAAATAGACTAACATGATTATAGGCTTTATAAAATTTTGGATGTAGGGTATCATTAGGCAGTTCATCTTGATACATTTCTTTAACTACCTTTTTCTTTTTATCCAATACAATAGGCTGAATAGGTGCAATTAAAAACGTATCTGCAGATAAGAAAAAACTATCTTGCTCTTGTTCTATCTTCATCACAGGTCTTATATAGGCAATCATTTTCTGAGTAGATTCTTGATAACTTGCCCATCCTGCGTAAAGTGTAATATGCTGCACTGTATCCTTTGCAATAACCTTCCCTTTGGCAATGCTCCAATTCGACTTTCGATTATATTCCAAGGTATCTGCTTCAATATATTGTTCTTTATTTTGAGCAGAAGATCGGCTGTAAAATTTACCTACTTCATTTTTAGCATCATATATACCATTACTACTAATTAATATAGAGGATGCATTTACAACTTTTGATTGATCTAAAATACGAATCAATTTTGTTTGCGTATTATAGCCTATTTTTTTTGATGTGCAATTATATTGCGGATCCGTAATCACTACATCACCTTCAAAAACAGCATCTTTTGTCTTAACCGTATATTGCCCCTTTTCGCTAGACAAGGTGGTGCCTTCTGTCTGCAAGGTGCCTCCTGTAGTGTACGTTCCGATCTTTGCTTGTGTTTGATAATCTAAGGAATCTGTCCAAAGTGAATTCTTACCATCTGTAAGGGTTACATTAGATCTAAAAATAGCCAACTTTTTATCTCCAGCATATTTCACATAATCGCTAGAAATAGTGGTTCCGTCTGCTTGTACAATTAAAACATCACCAAATGCTTCCGCATCATTTAAAACTAAATTAATAATAGCACTATCGCAATACAACAAAGTACCTTGATGCTCTAGTTGAACATTACCAATTAATTTTTGAAAGGAGGAATCTCCTTCTTTTTGAAAGCCTTGAAGGGCGTCAGCAGATTTAACTATTAAAGGAATAACTTTAGCTTGCGCAAAAACATCTGGAGTGGAATACCATAAAATAATACAAAGTAAAAACAAATAACGTACGTAGAGGCTCATACTAAAACAACAACTATTTGGATGGCTTTCTACCTATAATAGAAATATTAAAATAACGAGAAGGTCTAGCCTTTACATCTTCTAGCAGCGCATGAAGTGAGATCACAGATTTATTCATATTGTCATACATCTCCTTGTCATTAAATGCTTTCCCAATAGCGCCTTCACCTTTATTGACTTTCTGCAACATTACATGCATAGCGTCTAAAGAATTTTGCAAATCTTGAATAGTTTTATCAATGGGTGCCGCTGCTAATTTTTCAGAAAGTAAATTAAAATTCTTTAGTGTTCCGGCCAATTCATTATTTTGATCAGATAGTGTTTTTGTAAAATTATTAGTATTAGTAATGATAGCTGATATTTTACTAGATTCTTTATCTACAGATCCTGCAATATGCTCTATATGTTCTAAACTAGACTTCAAGGTGCTAATACTTTTTTGGATATCATTCTTAGTATTATCATTTAGCGTACTATTTAAATTTTCTAGTAATACATTCAACTTCATCATCACTTTTGCAATCTCGTTTGCTATTGGATTAAATTGCGACGACACATTCTCCATCAGGCCACCTTCTACAATAGATGCTATTGGCGAACCTGGCTCTATATAAGTTGTTTCATTAGTTATTTGCAAGCTGATCGCTTTAGTGCCCAACAAGTCGGCAGACACTAATTTAGCAACAGAATTTGTGGGTATTTGAACCGATGGATTTATGGCTAAAACAACTTTTACTTTACCATTTGGAGCGAGTGATATTGAGGCTACTTTCCCAACAGAAAAACCTTTTATTTGAACTAAAGAAGAATTTTGCAATCCTTGAACATTGTCATAATAACAAGTGTATTCCTCAAAATCGTAAAACAAACTCGTGCCTTTAAGAAAATAAAAGCCAACAAAAAATATAAGTAAAGCAGCAGCGGTAAGAATTCCTATTTTTGCTTCTTTAGAAAATGTCATAAGTTGAAGATAATTTATTCAAAGTTACAAAAGTAAAATTAGCATATACCTCTTTCTCACTTTTTATGATATAATTAATTAAAAATCGTAGCCTAAGGAAAAATAAACCACTGGTTTTGCTCCACCATCAGAATTCCATGCAGCATCTAAACGCATATAATAACCCCAAAGGGTAGTTCTTAAGCCAGCCCCCATACCAACAGCCAATCCGCCATTCCAAGGTATTTTAAATTGTGTAGTAACTCCATTAGCACTAGCATTAAATATTTTCGAATCATTTACAGCATCGGGCAATAGGCCATTCCATGCTGATCCAGCATCACAAAATAGAATTCCTTGTAAATTTCGTACAAAATCTAATTTTGATGGATAAGCCATCAGCGTATTCGTGATAGGTATTCTAATTTCCGCATTCATTAAGGCATACGTATCTCCATTTCTACCATTCTGATTATAGCCCCTTAAATTGGTAACTAAAGATTGAAACATATAATTGTCAGTAGTAGAAATTGTTGTATTGGTATTGAAGTTGGAGCTGACTTGATTATCTACACCTCCTAAGAAGTAACATATTTTATGATCGCCATAAGAATGCGCACCGGCTATACGAACAGCATAAATAATATTTTTATAAACTTTTTGATAGGCTCTAAAATCAAACCCCATATTCCACAATTTACCTTTTGGACCGTTTAATTGATTCATAAATTCAACATAGAATTTATATCGGTATCCCAATCGAATATTTTTTAGTACCGTTTTACTATTATCAAAAACATACTCTACTTTTCCAGTAATCCAATTGGTATTAGAAGCTGGGGTATGTAAAAAGGATAAACTATCACTTGCTTTATAATTCAAATTATCATTCCTAAATCCAAGATTTGTTCTTAACGATTGTATTTTGTCAAATGGATGATTCCAATACCCTTGCAATATAGAGCTTACTGATTTTCCTATTAAATTATTATTGGTGAATAACAGCACACTTTGAGGTACATAATACGTGAAGATATCTGTATTGAGCTGATAATATTTTTTGGTATAACTAAAATAGGATGCCGTTCTAACACCTGTAATGCCCCAGTCATTTCTTCGTTTAAGATTGTCATAGGATAAAAAATAAGTGAAGCCTGCTAAATTAGTGGGCAATCTAAACCCGCCAGTAAACTGATGATTTTCTAAAACATCTTTTATACTAGCTGTAAGCATAGCGCCTAAATCAGGATTGGAAAAAGAATTGCCATTTGTAGCAACAGTTTGATATTTATTAAATAGAATGCTATTGTCCATTTTTGCTGAAACAAAATCGGCATGAAAATTCAATAAATAGGGCTCTGCTTTCATTTTAACAAAAAAACTATCGGTGTTATCAATGGTTGTTTTGTTTTTTTGCTTGATCGAATCTAGTTCTTTCTCAAAAGCTATAGCATCTTCGAATCCAGTATAAATAATATCACCAGATTTTAATAATGCTACATTATGTATTCTGTCGCCTCCATCTACATCTGCTCTCGCAGCCTCCATCAAAGTGTCTAATTGATAGTTTTTAAAAAAAATAGTTTTATGTATATCCGTATCAAGTTGTTTTAAGGTAATCAGTGGTAATGCATAAGAGTAAATTGCATGTTCTTGATTGCTTCTAACCACTTCAAAAACCTTATCCGTAGTATGGCTATATCCATGAAACATAATACTCTTAGAATAATTTGTAATGGGAAAACTTACCGCCGAATCATAATTTTTATAGTCTCTTGCAAAATCTATAATATACTTGTTTTGCACACCACTTCCATTATACAAATAAGCAATTTGTTTCTTCCCGAATTGTATAGGTTGAGAAACCGATCCAACTTTATAATTGGTTAATGGCAATAAGTTTGGGCGCTTTGTTTTAGTATCGTAAAAAAACAGATTTTTAAACCCTGTTGGCATTTTATTCACTTCTTGTTGCACGACCAAATTTGGAGCTGTTCTGTTCGATGAGAAAACAATCCCTTTCCTATCACCACCACTTAGCATTACGGGCTCTATATCATCCCAAATATCATTCGTTAATTGACTAACCAAACTTCGCTTTAGAGTAAGTACAAATAAATCAGATTGACAATTTTTAATAGCCGAAACAATTAACTGATTATCGTCTTCCATAAAACTTAAGTTTAATATCCGATCAAAGCACTTAGGTTTTATTACAAAATTTTCAATTTTTGCTTTCAGCGAATTATATACCTTAATTCGTAACTGATTTTTCTTTTTGTATAAGATCGCTAATTTCAAACCTGTATTAGACCATGTCATAATAGGATAATTAGGATCTTGCTGTTCATTATAATCCAGCTTGCCTAATGACACTAATTGTCTCACCGCTTTATTCCCATTGGTATATTGCAGATTTACACTGTATACCCCTCTGTCGTAAGAAACAAACGCAACATCAGTACCTCTAGAAGAAACTGCCACTTGCTTTACTAGAGCATTTTTATTTTTCAACGCTACATCAAACTTTTTCCTATTACTATCAATAGCTTTTTGCAACAATGCATCTTTAGTATAGACTTCATTAAAATAAGTTAATACACTCTTATAAACAGCTGTAATAGGCTGTGCAAGCGTGAGCTTACTTGCTGCGTTTACTCCTTTTTCAGATTTTAAAGAAAATAAAAAATCTTCGCTTATGCTGGATCCGTAGGTATCATATAAATATTTCCAAAATGCCAAACCTGCTTCTTTAGGATATTTCTCCACTATGCGATTAAAGGGCAATTGGGTATTTTCTTGTAGCACATTCTTCCATGCTGTTTCTTGTGTTGGCTCCCAATCATATACCTTATACAATATGTAGGCATCTATGACCCATGGTGGCAAATCTAAACTTATAGCATTTTTAATAATCTCTCGAGTAGTTTCTCCAAACATCATTTTTTCTACCATAACTCTTGCCAAGCCTTCTCTAATTTGATTTCTAACATCTGCATGATTGCCTGTAAAATAGACTTGCATGATATCACCTGCAAAATCAATTTTTCCTGCTTGCATTTGTCGAATTTGACTTTCAGCATTTAAGCCAATATTAGACTGAACAAATTCATCATAAGTATTAAAAACAATAATACTATATTTTGTAGGAAACTGACCTCCGATTTTATTTTCAATAATCACGATATGACGTTCTGCTTCTTCAGCAACATAACGAGCAAGATTTCTACCCGATTTATCGTAGTGATAAATTCTAAAATGTTTAGTGTCAAAAAAATCCCATTTGAATTTTCTTAGTTGCACTCGATTCTGGCCATAGACCTCTAAATAGGTTTGCGCATAACTAGCAGCCTGAATAAAAAGGATTAAAACAAACAATACAATTGTCCGTTTGCATCCTTTAGTATTAAAAACATTTGGTATTCCCTTAAAATTTCTATTTATAAACTGTAACATCTAAATGTTTGAACTATTTTTACACTTAAAATTACGCAAAAAAACAAGGCAAAATGATTTCTATAAAAACTTTTACATTTAATCCATTTCAAGAAAATACTTATCTAATTATTAATGAAAATAAGGAGTGCTGGATTGTAGATCCCGGAATGTTTTCTGCAGCTGAAAACGATGAAATGTTGAATTACATTAAAAAAAATAATTTAATCCCACAAGCAATAATCAATACCCATGCACATTTAGATCATATTATGGGAGTTCATTTTTTACAAAAGGAATTTGATATCCCATTTTATATTCATGCCTTAGACGAAGCCACGCTACAATATGGACCTATAGCTGCTTCCATGTATGGATTAGGGACTATAAATATGCCCATATCCTATGAATTTTATAAAGAATCAACCTTTGCTATTGGCACTACTTCAATTAGCATAATACATACACCAGGCCATGCCCCTGGTCATGTTATATTGTATTGCGCATCTGAAAAATGGGTAATCAATGGCGATATGCTTTTTGCAGGGAGCATAGGCAGAACAGATCTCCCAGGATCTAATCATAATGATATGCTTATTAGCCTTAGAGAAAAAATTATTACGCTGCCAGACGAAACTAAAGTTTATTGTGGTCACGGCATTGCCACTACAATTAAAAATGAAAAAGCTAACAATCCGTACCTTTTAAATTTATAATTTATTAAAGGCCCACTAATTGATTTCCTCTTAAGATTGGAACGATTGGATGCAAATTTTTACTGGTACAATATTCCAAATCTTTTATTAAGCCATATCCACTAAGTCTATTATAGTGTGAGCTATTTTTGAGAAAAGATAAATAGGCTCCATTACTTGCGTCATGCAAATGAATGGCCGCTCTTGCACTATCACAGTTGATAGCAAAATCTTGCTGTAAAGCACTTGCAACAGCTCCTGCAAATAGGGTGTCCTCCAAGTTAAAGCGATCTTTCCATGCAGCACAACCTAATACAACTGGCTTATCATCATTTTTAAGAAAATCTACAATAGCATCCAAATTTAAAAAAGAACCAATTATAATATTAGCTGCCCCTTTTACCATATGCAGTAGCTTAGTACCATTGGTAGTGGTTAGCACTAAGGTTTTCCCTTGTATAAAATCTGCTGGATACTCAAATGGTGAATTACCATAGGATAGTCCTGGAGCCACTTTGCCATCACGCTCACCGGCAGTTATACTATTAGGCGTTTGATTGCCAATAGCAATGCACTCTTCTACAGAAGCAACAGGAATAACACATGCCGCCCCATTATGCAAGGCCGTAGTGATGGTAGAGGTAGCTCTAAAAATGTCAATGATTACCACATTACAATCTGTAGTATCATATAAATGCAATAAGGCAGGAGAAAGACAAACTTCTAATTTATGTTTCATGATAAAAATAGTATAAAAAAAGGCGCTACAGGAGCGCCTTTCAAATAGGTTGTAACAATTAGTAAACCCACATATCGTGTTCTTTGTTAAAGATCATTTCTGTAGTTTTTTCAGCTTCGTATAATTGCTCCATAGGAGTATAGCCTAAGTTATTAAAGGATGCACCATAAGGATTGCTTACTTTAATAATATAGCTGCTGAAAAAACGGTTTTCAAAATAAGTATCCCAGTTAATTCGAGCCACATCATTTTCAGGATTGTATACTTCGTATTGCGCTAAGGTTTCGCGAATATTTGGATAGTAAATCCAGAATAAAGGAATGGTAAATTTAAATACATTCTCATCTGTATACTCATCTTTTAATGGAGCAATACCTAAAATACGAACTACCATTCTTCCTAAATTTCTATCAAAAATCCAATCTTCTTTAATTCTAAATTTAGTGATTTGATCTAGAATAACCCCTTTTCTTCTGTATACATAAGTAGTTTCTTGTGTAATGGGATCTACGCTTGGAATAGTATCCATACGGCCTTCCAATTTCTCCAATAACTGATCTTTAGTCATAGTTGAAGTGAAATTATCTTCATTAAAGGCTTGTATTTTCCCAGTTTTGATGGCATTCATCAAAATCTCTATAAACATACCACCACCAGATAATTCATCACCTGGATAACGGAATGCTAAGTTTTGTTTTTGACGAGTGTCAATTTCACGCCAAACACGCTTCTTCCACATAACATCCGCTTCACGGATAGGTTGCCATGGTAAAATTCTTGATTCGTGTGGAATCTTATCATAAACACCATCTGGTGTTAATGAGTTTTTCCATGTAGCACCAATAACTTCTGGAGCAGCGGTTGTGTTATTATCTTTATTAGCTGCATTTTGAGCAAATGAACTAAAAGAACTGCACATGAAAGCTACAGCTGCAACGGTTTTGAATGATAAGAGGATACGCATAATCCTATAGTTGTTTTTAAAATTAATTCAATGTAAATATTAAGGTACCAACAGGTCTAACTTTTTTATCTGGACCAACAGCTTTAATGTTTTCAAAAAACACTTTATCGCCTGCTCTTAAACCTTCTATATAAGAAGCTGCTGCACCTTTATTCATATAAGGACCTGTAATGCTAATCGTTGGTTTTGGATCTCCTCTTTTAGGCAATACAGAGATGTCATAGCTTGTTACAACGAATTTAGCATCAAAATCAAAATTTGCTAATTCTGCAACAATACCACCTTGTGCTTTGAAGACATTGGTAGGAATTACACCACTAGATTTACCACCTACTTTAGGTGTTGGAGGTGGAATTTCTTTAATACGCAATGGAATAGTCCCAACCGTTTTGATTGATTTTCCGCCATCAGCTTTAACATTGATAGTCGCATTTACTTGACCAACAGCACTAACGATAACATCATATTTACCATTACTCGTTTTGTTTAAAGTAGCACCCGGAATATTCACAGAAACATCTTCTAAAGAATAACCCGCAGCAGATACGGTAATTGGATTCGGAACACCAATATACAATACATTCATTTTATCTAACTGTAAAGAAGCTCCGGCGGATCCCACCATATATTGAAACTCCCATGGTTCTGTAATTTTAGTACCATTCATGTCAATAGATAAGGTTCCTTTTACCGTTTGAAGGCCTACGCCCGTTGCTGCTGTTTCCCAAAATCCGATACCATCTTCTACTTTCTTAACACGACCATCGGAGAAATTAGGTTTCACAGACTTGTTGTAAGCAGCCAACATGATTTGCGCTTCTACTTTTTGCCCTACAAGAGCGTAGCTCGTTTTAGGAACAGCAATTGCAGCAATAGCATCAAATTTCATTTGTTTAGCATCTGCTTCTTTAAATAATTCATTAATTATTAAAGATTCTGTATTTCTAACGTCGTTTTGGAATTTAGACATTAAGGTAACAACCGCCATTACAGGCATAGAGTGAAAATTACCATAAGACCAATCCGCTTGTGGATTAGATTCTGATTTCTTAGGGTTATTGATGCGAATAGGTAATTGCTCTTCAAATTGCTTTTGAATTTCAGGGAATAAAACACTAACCGCCATTTTTTTGAAATCAGCTAATTTTTGTTTTAAAGAATCCCCACCTTTTTTCTCTACTAACAAAACAGTAGATGCATCGATATTGCTTTCTGCTTTGATTTCTTTTTCTCCATTATCTATTTTATATCCACCAGACTCTTCAATAACACGCTCTTTCCAATTTTCTAAATAGCTATAAAGAAGATCTGCTTCTTTAGAAATTTGTTTTGCTTTGTCATTAAATTCTTTTACACGATCATGTGCCTCTGGACGAGCCTCATTAGCATCAAACGCTAAGTGTAATTCATTATTTTTAGAATTAATGGATGTATTGGACTGTGTAATACTCTGATTAATAATTTTGAATGCGTGCAATATCTCGGATGAAACATTGAGGGCAAGCATAGCGGTCAACACTAAATACATTAGGTTGATCATTAACTGCCTTGGCTCTTTAGGTACAGACATCCTATATAAATTTTCTTAGATTTTAAAAATGGTTTCTTCTTTCTCTTCTTTTATAGATCATTGCTATGCAATTATCTACCTTGCATTGCAGTTAGCATATTGCCATAAATTTGGTTTAATGTACCCAAATTAGTTGCCAATTTAGCAATTTGTTCTTTTGCTTTTTGTGCATCTTCAGCACTTGAAGCCATAGATTCAGAAGCAGTTACTAAATTACTGTAGAATTTATTCATTGCTTTCAAATGATTGTTAGCATCTTGTAATTCTACTTCATAAATTTGATTTAGAGAACCTAAGTTTTTAGACAACACTTGTACTTGCTGATGGAATGAAGCAGTATCTGCAGCAGCATTATTGAATGCATTCATAGTATCAGAAGCCCCTGAGAAAGACGTTGTCATAGTACCAATTGCAGCTGTAGCTTGACGTGTAGTAGTTGTAAACTCATTCGTAACTGAAGTTACTTCTGTTAAGTCTTTCATTTGATCAACAGATTGACCAAATTTTTGGAAATTATCACTTAATCTTTTCAAATTAGCTGGATTAATTTGAGCTTCTTCCATCATTTTATCTAATGAAGCAGTAGCTGATTGACCAGGTAATGAACTTGTTGGTTTATGCGAAATTCCTTTACGTGCAGCTTCTACATGTGGGTTTTCGTCTAATCCTGGATAATATTTTTCCCAATAATAATCTTTGTGAGGCGGGAGTAAACCTAACAATACGAAGATGAATGCTTCCGTACACATACCAATAGTAAGCATGATACTTGCACCTGGTAAATGCTCAATTTTAAATAAAGCCCCTACCAATACAACACCAGCACCTATACCGATGATTAAGTTTTTAAGATATTTTCCACTTGCAGTTTCGAAATATAATGCAATTGATTTCATATTAATTTCTTTTATAATTTTTTAAAATACGGTTTATTGATTTATTATCTTCTGTTTGTTAATGCTGGAGCAATTTGTTGATATACACAACGGAAACCAATATATGCTTTAGCAGTATCTGTAAATTCATAATCTCTGGTGCTCACCTGTAAATAGAAAGCAACATCTCTCCAACTACCACCACGAACAACTTTTCGTTTCATCCATAATGGGTCATTTTCTTTTACTTTATAGTTAATATCTGGGTTCATGTCTGAAATTGAGTTATACGTTCCACCAAAATAACTTGTAGAAGTCCATTCTGCAACATTACCAGACATGTTATATAAACCATAATCATTTGGCCAATAGCGATCAACAGGCACGGTATATAAACCACCATCAGCAGCGTAATTACCTCTTTGTGGTTTGAAGTTAGCAAGGTAACATCCTTTTTTGTTAATCACATAAGGACCGCCCCAAGGATATGGAGATTCTGTTCTGCCACCTCTTGCAGCCCATTCCCATTGAATTTCATTTGGAAGACGAAACTCTCCTTCGAAATATTGTCTGTATTTGTCTCTCGATGAGCGCCACATCATGGTTCTCCAATTACAAAAAGCAACTGCTTGATTATAATTTACACCAACAACTGGGTATTTATCGAATGCTGAAAACCAGTTGTATTGTTGTGCAATTGGCTCATTGTAAGAATGTATAAATTGACGCATCCAAACTGTAGTATCGGGATAAGCAGCAATATCATATTTTTTAACGAAAGCAGTTCTTGATTGTGTAGGATTTTTTACCGCTTCATCATAGTCAAACACTTCATAGTGATACACTAATTTTGATTGATCTAACTCTTTTCTACCCCATCCAGATAATTCTGCAGGAATATACATGCTAGCCAATTGGTCTTGCACATCGGCATCTCTATAATTGATTCTTTTTCTTAAATCCAATTTTTGAGTACCATCTGGCAAGTCAATGAAATCGCCTAAGATCGTATGCGCAGTAGAATCTTTAACATAATTTGTGAAAGAACGATATTGATCATTTGAAATTTCCATGGCATCCATGTAAAAACCAGTCATTTGAACGGTACGAATCAAGGCATCGTTTTTACCACGAACATCTTCATCGCTAGCCCCCATTTTCAATACTCCTGACGGAACATACACCATTCCAATTGGCTCTGGCGCTCTATAGGCCATCATATTTGGAGAGCCTACCAATTGTCCTTCAGGACCAGATGCTCCACAGCTCGCAAGCATTGCAGTCAACGCGAAAGCAGAAATCTTCAGTGAAAGTTGTTTCATAATCCTATTGTTGTTTTTGCGATTAAGCAAATAATTAATTTTATAATTACACCTATAACAATGCAATTTAGCTCACAATATTCAAAGATTTTTTGAAAAAAACAAGTATTTCGCAAAAAATCTTTTCATTTATTTACAAATGCTGCCCTTACAGCGCATTTTAGTCCTTTATTTAAAGGGATTTAAACTAATATTAGCCCTTAGCTCCTGAACACTTAAATTAGTACAGCTTACTTTATTGCAAAGCAACAACATTTCCTCCCCTTTGACTTCCTTTTTAGTTTTGCCTTCAATTTCTATATTTTCGGCTGATACCGCATAATGTAATACTGGCAAATAGTGCGATTTTATTTTCTGAAATTGACTTTCATTACAATGGAGTACCTGATAACCGACATTATCTCTCCTTGCAACTACATTCCAAAATGCATAAGAATACGGATTTCTTATGGCCTTAGATTTTATCTGTAGCATCAAATGATCTGCCTTTGCTATCCATTCCTGGTTATTAAATACGATGCCTAACACCATCAAGACTTCTGACAAGACGGCGTTGGAAGAAGGTATTGATCCATCATATTCATCTATTTTCTGAACTAAAATTTCTTTATTCGTAGCTGAACTAAAAAAGTAAATTTGCTGTTCTTTATGATAAAATAATGCATCAATTCGATGTAAGATCTCCTTCGCTAAGTCGAGCCATTTGTGGTCGCCTGTTGCATTATTTAATTCTATAAGCGCTCTTGATAAAAACACATAATCGTCTAGATTAACCATATGTTTTAATTGCCCATTTTTATACACATGGCCAGGTGTGCCTGATATATCAAACAAGTCCAGGATCGACTGCATTTGACTAAGTGCCGCAAGAAGATATTGACTGTTTTGAAGCACTCTTGCCGCCTTGGCGAGCGACCAATTGAGTAGTGCATTCCATGATAACAGGGCTTTGTCATCTGTCAATGGCCTATTTCTTTTGGCTCTTTGTTGCAATATTTTATTTCGAACGTTTTCAAAGATGGTATGTTCTTTTAAAAACAATGCTACTTCATCCACATGAAGAATATTCTTACCCTCCCAATTGCCTTGTCCACTAACATCTAAATGCGACTCAACAAAGGCCATCTCTTCTGGATTTAGAAAGGACTTCAATTCATCATATGCCCAGTAATAAAAGGCACCCTCCTCCCCATCAGCATCTGCATCTATAGCGCAGAAGTATAAATGATTATCACTTTTTAATTCACGATTTAAAAATGAAAATAAATTATCTATAACAATGCTATATACTTCTTTTTTTGTTGATGCATATGCATCACACAATACACTTAATAGCAGTGCATTGTCGTACAACATTTTTTCAAAATGAGGTATGAGCCATTCTTTATCTACAGTATACCGACACATGCCAGCACCTATACAATCATAAATACCACCCCGTAATAAAGCATCTACACTAAACATCGCATGGTTTAAAGCCTCAGTATCATTAGTCTGCCAATGGGTCTCCAATAAAAATTGAATACTCATAATACCCGGAAACTTTGGGGCTCCGCCAAATCCACCACATTCTTTATCACCAAAATGCAAGAGATTTTTAACTGCTAGTGTTAAGTCTTGATTGGAAAAAGGCGTTAGTTCAGTTGACTGAGTTCCATTAGCAGCATTTTTTAAAAATGCGGTTAACTGTTCTGCTTGAGCACTTATTTCATCTCCTCGATGCACCCAAGCGTACTGAATTCGCTGCAGCACATCCATCCATGAAATTCTATTGTAAAGTGGCTGAGGTGGGAAATACGTGCCACCATAAAATGGTTTTTTATCGGGCGTTACAAATACATTTAATGGCCAACCGCCCTGGCCATTCATAGCTTGCAAGGCATCCATGTAAAAATGATCAACTGCCGGCAACTCTTCTCGATCTACTTTAATATTTACAAAGTGTTCATTCATATAAGCAGCCACAATATCATCTTCAAAGCTTTCGTGTTCCATCACATGGCACCAATGACAAGCTGCGTAACCTATGCTGATTAAAATTGGTTTGTTTTTTTCTTTAGCTTCCTTAAACGCTTCATCACTCCACGCATACCAATCTACAGGATTGTGTGCATGTTGTAAAAGATAGGGACTTATTTCAACTTGTAGTCTATTCGCCATATGACAAAATAACACAAATTCAATTGCTTTTGTGTTGAAACTACTTTTATATTATGGGTTATTTATTTTTTCTTGCTTTTTTTCAAGCTGGCTATTAAATAATTTTCTAACGCTACAGCCATAGAGGGTGCATTAGGGGAAGGTGCCATTATGTCTACACGGAATTTAGCCTCTTCAATTGCTTTGCTTGTAACAGAACCAAAGGCTCCAAAGAGGGTATTTTTTTGCTTATACGTTGGCATTTGTGCTTTTAGTGCCTGTATGCTAATTGGGCTGAAAAATAAAATACAATCGAAATTTTTCTTGACTACCGTTTTAATTTCATTACTAATTGTCCTAAACAACGTTACTTCCACAAAATCAATTTTTTGTTTCAATAAACCTTGGCCTAATTCGTTTTTACTTCCTTCAGAACAAGGCATTATAAATTGTTGATCGGCTTTATGTTTTACTAGGATATCTAATAAACCATCGTTTGAACCATCAGCAGAAAAAAACACTTTACGTTTTCTATACAGAATAAACTTTTGTAGGTAAAGCGCAACGGCTTCAGAAATACAGAAATATTTCATCTCTTGCGAAACTTTTATTTTCATTTCTTCGCAGATTCTAAAGAAATGATCAACGGCGTTGCGGCTTATAAAAATAACTGCCGAGAAATTTTCTATAGCCACTTTTTGTTTCCTAAACTCCTTTGCATCAATACCTTCCACTCTTACAAAAGAATGAAACGTTGGCTCAAAACCATATTTCTTTGCCAAATCATAATAAGGAGATTTGTCATTTTCAGGCTTTGGCTGAGTTATTAAAATTGTCTTTGGTACAACAATAATATTCTCAACCTCTTTAGTAATAGTACGAACAATTTTAGCCATTAATTCATTTTTTTGAAAACAGTTAATATCCGGATATTAACTTAATCCTCGAATCAA
>Ga0114980_10000541_pt1 | contig 27406 bp, 24 predicted proteins | sample S_140806_EF_Meta_FD_87018 | JGI IMG/M metagenome (GOLD analysis project Ga0114980, IMG submission 87018) | Freshwater microbial communities from Lake Simoncouche, Canada to study carbon cycling - S_140806_EF_MetaG | ecosystem: Environmental > Aquatic > Freshwater > Lake | place: Lake...
AATCGTCTCGGTGGCCGCCGCGCCACGACGGACGAAGTCGAGGGCCTGGGCGGCGCTGTGAAACTCCTTGAGATCGATGAACTCCGTGGTCATCAGCCGGCCGGCCGTCTCGGCGGCATAGCCGAGCATCTGGGCCGTCACCCGCCGCTCGGCCGGGCTCAGCTCCGCCAGCAACCGGCGCACCACCTTGGCCGGCAGCTCATCGAACAGCCGCACCCGTTCGTCCGGCGCCATCTCCTCCACTAGCTCCAGCACCTCACCGGAGCGCAACCGCTCAAGCAGGCTCTGCTGCACGGTGGGTTCTAGATACTCATAAACCTCGATCGCCTCATCCTTGGTTAAGAGGCGAAAAGCCAGAGCCTGCAGGGTGCGGGGCAAGGTGCCGATGGCCTCTGCCGCATCCACCGGCTGCACCGGCTGAAGCAACAACTTGGCGCCGTCGTAATTCCCGACTTCCAGCAGGGACTCCAGCTGCCTAGCCACCACCTCAGAGACGGCTGAAGCCTCACCCATGATCAGCGTGCTTCGGCCCTTCGAGTGTATGGGCCCGACCGCTAGGGTCCGCCATGACTCTCCCCAGAAAACGATGCCCCTGTCAGTAACGGACGTGGTGGTGCGCGACGCCGGCGGCCTGGAACGCCGCCTCGGTGATTGGAACGGCCAGGTGCTGCTGATCGTGAACGTGGCCAGCCGCTGTGGGTTCACCCGCCAATACGCCGGTCTGCAGGCCCTGCAGGAACGCTTCGCCGATCGCGGTTTTGCCGTGCTCGGATTTCCCTGCAACGATTTCGGCGGGCAGGAACCGGGCACGCTCCCGGAAATTCAGCAGTTTTGCTCCACCACCTACGGAGCCAGCTTCCAACTGTTCGACAAGGTCCATGCCACCGGCAGCAAAACAGCCCCCTACGACACCCTCACCCAGGCTGAACCGGCGGGTGATGTGGCCTGGAACTTCGAGAAGTTCCTGATCGGCAAGGACGGCACGGTGCTGGCCCGCTTCAAGAGCAACGTGGAGCCGGATGGGGCGGAACTCGCCGCCGCGATCGAACAGGCCCTGGCGGCCTGAGTGCCCTCAGCCCGACAACCAACCCCGGCTGGGGCGACCGGCGGGACTGACGGCCTCCACGTGCAACCAGCGCCCCCCCTGGGGGGCTAACCACTGGCGCATCACCCGCACCGTGGCGCCCGGCTCCAGGGTGGCCAGCACCGGCGCCTGCCAACGCGGGGCGCAATGGAGGCGAACGGCGTCGCCAATCAGCAGGGGCTCGGCCAGGCCCCCTCGGCGGCGCACCTCCGGCAATCGACGGTCAGCACCGCCGGCGGGCAGACCCACGGGTGTCAGCAGGGCAAAGCCCAGCAGGGCGGAGAGGCGCCAAGCGGAGGGCATTCAGATATCGAGTTGGGCGAAATCGAGCTCAGCACTGTGGGTCTCGATGAATTCGCGGCGGGGGGCCACCTTGTCCCCCATCAGGATCGTGAAGATGCGATCGGCCTCAGCCGCATCCTCAATCTCCACCCGTTTCATCATGCGGGTCGAGGGATCCATCGTGGTTTCCCAAAGCTGCTTGGGCATCATTTCCCCCAAGCCCTTAAAGCGCTGGATGGTGTAGTTAGCCTTCTCGCCATAGGCCGCAATCGCCTTGCGAAGCTCAGCCTCGTTATAGCAATAAGCATGATTCTTGCCCCGCTCAACCTTGTAAAGCGGCGGACAGGCGATATAGATATAACCCCCTTCCACCAATGCCTTCTGATAGCGATAGAAGAAGGTGAGCAGCAGGGTGCGGATATGGGCGCCATCCACATCGGCGTCCGTCATGATCACGATACGGTGGTAGCGAAGATTCTTTTCATCAAATTCCTCCCCCTTGATTCCGAGACCTAAGGCAGTAATCAGGGCTTGAATCTCTGTGTTTTTATAGATCTTGGCATCGTCTGTTTTCTCGATGTTAAGAATTTTGCCCCGCAGGGGAAGGATCGCCTGAAAGCGCCGATCTCGGCCCTGCTTGGCCGAACCACCGGCGGAATCGCCCTCCACGATATAGATCTCCGACCCCGCCGGATCGCGGGAACTGCAATCGGCGAGCTTGCCTGGCAGGGTCGAGCTTTCCAGCACGGACTTGCGTCGCACCAACTCGCGAGCCCGACGCGCCGCCTCGGCGGCATTGAAGGCCTGAATCGCCTTCTCGAGGATCAAATCGATCACCGAGGGATTGAATTCGAGGTATTCGCCAAGGGCCTCCCCCACCAGGGAATCCACAATGCCCCGAACTTCGGTGTTGCCCAGCTTGGTTTTGGTCTGACCCTCAAATTCCGGATCCGGCACCTTCACCGAAAGGACGGCCGTGAGCCCCTCTCGGATATTTTCCCCAGCCAGGTTGGCATCGACGTCCTTGCGCTTGCCGCGCTTCTTGGCAAAGCTGTTCAGGGTGCGGGTCAGCACCGTTTTCAGGCCCTCGATATGGGTGCCACCGTCGACGGTGCGAATGTTATTGGCGAAGCCGAAAATATTGTCGGAGTAGGCATCAACGCACCATTGCAATGCCGCCTCAACCTGGACGCCATCCTTCTCGGAATTGACATAAATAATTTCGGGATGGAGCGGATCCTTTTCCGCATTCATGTAGGCAACGTATTCCCGGATGCCCCCCTCGTAGTGATAGGTCTCCTCATGGGGTTGGCCATCGGCACCAAGGGCCGCAGCTCGCTGATCCTGAAAGACGATGCGCACACCACCATTCAGGTAGGCAAGCTCCCTCAGACGGGCCGAGAGGGTGCCGTAATCAAATTCGATGCCACCGCTGAAGATCTCGATGTCGGGCTTGAAACGCACCTGGGTGCCGGTGCGAGTCGGGTCGCTGGCGGGCACGGAAAGCAACGAACCGATCGGTGCGCCGCGCTCGAAACGCTGGGTGTGCTCATGCTCCTGGCGGTGCACCACCACCTCCACCCACTCACTGAGGGCGTTCACCACGGAGATGCCGACGCCGTGCAGACCGCCGGAAACCTTGTAACCGCCGGAGCCAAACTTACCGCCGGCATGAAGCACGGTGAGCACCGTTTCGAGAGCACTCTTGCCGGTGCGGGGATGGACATCGGTGGGGATGCCACGGCCGTTATCGGCAACGCTGGCGGAGCCATCGGCATGGAGCACCACCAGGATCTGGTCGCAGTGGCCGGCTAGGGCCTCATCCACCGCGTTATCCACCACCTCATAAACAAGGTGATGAAGACCCCGAGGTCCGGTGGTGCCGATGTACATCCCCGGCCGCTTGCGCACCGGCTCCAGGCCTTCCAACACCTGGATTTGCTCGGCGCCGTAGGCGGCCTGGATTTTGATGACGTCGCTCATGCGGGCAAGGGCTCCCCAGGGGAATGGCACAGAACCGCGGAATCCCTGGGCAAGGGGCTGGAGGCGGGCCGATGGCCTCTCCGCAGGGTCAAATCTATCACCGCTGGCCCCAAGGGCCAGCCAGGCGCCTCTCCGGTCGATTTCAGGCAGGGGATGCATTCCGCCCCTGAGGGCGGCCCTGGGCAAAGTGGGGATCCCCTCCCGACTCCGGCCGCCCCCTGGTGCCCACTCCGCCGTTGGTGATTGTGTTGCTCGGACCCACCGCCAGCGGCAAGACGGCCCTGGCGATCGAGCTGGCCGAAGCCCTCGATCTGGCGGTGCTGTCGGTGGATTCGCGCCAGCTGTACCGCCACATGGACGTGGGCACCGCCAAGCCGACGGCGGCTCAGCGGGCCCGGGTGCGCCATGAGCTGCTCGATCTGCGCGACCCCGACCAACCGATCAACCTGCAGGAGTTCCGGGCGATCGCCGAAGCGGCCATCGCCGCCGAACACCGCCGCCGGGGCATCGCCCTGCTGGTGGGGGGCAGTGGCCTCTACCTCAAGGCCTTGGTGGACGGCCTGGCCCCCCCGGCGGTGCCACCCCAACCGGCGCTGCGGGCCCAACTCACCAGCCTGGGCCAACCGCTCTGTCACCAGCTGCTGCGGCAGGCCGATCCCACCTCGGCGGCCCGGATCGCCCCGGCGGACGCGGTGCGCACCCAGCGGGCCCTGGAGGTGCTCTATGCCACCGGGATCCCCGCCGCGGCCCAGCAGGGTCGCCGCCCCCCGAACTGGCGGGTGCTGGAACTGGGCCTCAATCCGACGGACCTGGAGGTGCGCATCGGACACCGCACCCGCAACCTCTATGACGAGGGGCTGGTGGCCGAAACCGAAGGCCTGATCCAACGCTTCGGAGCTACCTGTCCGCTGCTGGACACGATCGGCTACGGCGAAGCGCGACGGCTGCTGGCTGGAGACCTGGATCGGGAGGCGGCCATCGCCCTCACCGAGCGCCGCACCCGTCAGTACGCCAAGCGGCAGCGCACCTGGTTCAGGCGCCAGCACCGCCCCCAGTGGCTAGAGGGTGCCGATCTGCTGCAACAGGCGGTCAGTGCGGCACAGCAAGGTCTAGGGTGATGGACTTATCGCCCATGTGAATGCCTCCCCGTCCCCGTTTTGACCGTCGTGCTCCCGTACGGGAGCTGCCCAACATCAACGATCGCATCAGTTACCCGAATCTACGGGTGGTCGATGCCGACGGCAGTCAATTGGGGGTGATCACCCGCGAGGCCGCCCTTGAGGTAGCCCGGGATCGGGAACTCGACCTCGTGCTGGTGAGCGAGAAGGCGGACCCGCCGGTCTGCCGGATCATGGACTACGGCAAGTACAAGTTCGAGCAAGAAAAAAAGGCGAAGGAAGCCAAGAAGAAGTCGCACCAGACCGAGGTCAAGGAGGTCAAGATGCGCTACAAGATCGATTCCCACGACTACCAAGTGCGGATCGGTCAAGCGGTGCGCTTCCTCAAGTCCGGGGACAAGGTGAAGTGCACGGTGATCTTCCGGGGCCGGGAGATCCAGCACACGGCCTTGGCCGAACAGCTGCTGATGCGAATGGCCAAGGATCTGGAAGAAAACGCCGAGATCCAGCAGGCTCCCAAGCGGGAAGGTCGCAACATGATCATGTTCCTCAGCCCCCGCAAGCAGGCTGTCGGCAAAACGGCCGCCAAGCCCGCCGGAATCGCAAGCCCTACCCCTCTGGCCGGCTGAGGGCCCTCAGCCCAGCGTCTCCGCGAACAGGCTGAGAATCTCGTCCCAGGCGATAGCGGCCGATTCTGGGTGGAACGCGCCACGCTCCTCACACAGGAACCCATGCCCCCCCGGCAGGCTGAGCAGCTGATGGGGGGACAACCCTGCCTCCTGGCGGATCGGATTGATCGCCCCTAGGGCCACGGTGATCGCCGCCACATCCGCGGGGGGAATCAGGTCGTCCTCCGTGCCGCAGAGGCAGAGCAAGCGCCCCTGAATCGTTGGCAGCTCCTCCAGGGTGGGTGCACCGCCGCCAGGCCGGCCTGAGACCACCCCGGCGCCATAGGCATCGCAGGTGGCGGCGACCCCCGGCAGGGTGGCCGCCAGCATCGCCACATGGCCGCCGAAGCAAAAGCCCACGCAACCGACCGGCCCACCGCCGCTACGGGGGGTGAGCCAGGCGATGGCAGCGGCTAGGTCGGTCAGCAGCTCATCGCTGCGGGTAAGAAGTTTGTGGTGGCGCCCCTCCTCCAGGGCTTCGGGGTGGTAGCCCAGCTCCAGCTCGGGGGCCGTGCGGGGGAACAGGGGCACCGCCAGGGCGGCGTAGCCGGCCGCTGCCAGCCGTGCCGCCACCCGACGCACCCAGCCATTGATGCCAAAGACCTCCGGCAACACCAGCACCCCGGCCCGGGCGGGGCGATCGGTGGGCTGTTCCCACCAGCAGCGAAGCGTCAGGGGCCCGCTGCCCCCCCCGGCCCCGGCCTGTTCGCCAGGGACAGGCACAGCCACCCAACAGCCGCTTGGGGCGAGATCAGAAGGGGGGACTGCCATGGGGGCCTCGCAACCGTCACATGACCGTATGCCAACGGGGGAATTGTCACGGAGGCCAAGGCTCCGTAAGGTGGCCGGCAGCCCATCTGGCCACTCCGGCGTGCGATTCCACATTCAGCAGGAAAGCGACATCCCGGCGTCGACCCAGCTGTACAACCAGATTTGCTTCGCGATCGCGGCGCGCCATTACCCGCCGGGCCACCGATTGCCCAGCACCCGCCAACTGGCCATGCAGACGGGGCTGCACCGCAACACCATCAGCAAGGTGTACCGCCAGCTCGAGACCGATGGGGTGGTGGAAGCCATGGCCGGCTCCGGCATCTACGTGCGCGACCAGCAACGGCCGCGGGAGATCAAGCCCCCGCCGGGGCTGCGCCACAAGGCCATGCCCGATATCGACCGGGAGGTGCGCCAAAGCGTCGACGGCCTGCTCAACGCCGGCTGCACGCTGCAGCAGGCCAGGGAACTGCTCACCCGCGAGATCGACTGGCGCCTGCGCTGTGGCGCCCGGGTCCTGGTGAGCACCCCCCGGGAAGACATCGGCGCCTCGATGCTGATTGCCGAAGAGCTGACGCCCAATCTGGAGGTGCCGGTGGAGGTGGTGCCGATGGAGGAGCTCCAGGCCGTGCTGGAGAGCTCCAGCAAGGGCACGGTGGTCACCAGCCGCTATTTCCTGCAGCCAGTGGAAGAGATCGCCAAGAGCCACGGCGTGCGGGCGGTGGCGGTGGATCTCAACGACTTCCGCCAGGAACTCGATCTGCTCAAGGAACTGCGGGCCGGCAGCTGTGTAGGCCTAGTGAGCATCAGCCCGGGGATCCTGCGGGCGGCGGAGGTGATCCTGCACAGCATGCGCGGCAACGAGCTGCTGGTGATGACCGCCAACCCCGACACTGGCAGCCGCCTGTTGGCGCTGTTGCGGGCCGCCAGCCACGTGCTCTGCGATCGGCCCAGCCTGCCTTTGGTGGAGCAGACCCTGCGCCAGAACCGGGCCCAGCTGATGCGCATGCCGGTGGTGCACTGTGCCCAGAGCTATCTGGGCAGCGCCACGATCGAACAACTGCGCAAGGAAATCGGGCTGACCGCAGGTTGAACGCCCCCAAGGTGCATAAAAAACCCGGCCTGTGGCCGGGATCTGGTCTTACAGCAAGCGGATGAAGAGATTCGAACTCTCGACCCTCTCCTTGGCAAGGAGATGCTCTACCACTGAGCTACATCCGCAACAACAATCACGAACTGCCGTGAAAGGATCGCGATACCGAAGCGTCAGCCGCGACGACAGAATCATCATGCACGACCGGGTGCCCCTTGGTCAAACGCCGGCGTCGGAAGGAGTTCAGGCAGGATGGACCCTGATCTGATCGGCAGATGCTGAGGGCACTCAAGGCCGACCTGGCGATCATCAAGGAACGGGATCCAGCGGCCCGGAGCTCCTTGGAGATCCTGCTGTGCTATCCGGGACTGCACGCCCTGGCCCTGCATCGGATCAGCCATCGATTGTGGCGCCAGGGCCTGCCGCTGCTGCCACGACTGTTGAGTCAGGTGGGACGGCTGTTCACCGGCATCGAAATCCACCCGGGGGCGGGCATTGGCCACGGAGTGTTCATCGACCACGGCATGGGGGTGGTGATCGGCGAAACGGCGGTGATCGGCGACCAGTGCCTGCTCTACCAGGGGGTGACCCTGGGGGGCACGGGCAAGGAGCTTGGCAAACGCCACCCCACCCTGGGGAACAATGTGGTGGTAGGGGCTGGTGCCAAGGTGCTCGGGGCGATCACCGTGGGCGCCAACACCCGCATTGGCGCCGGCTCGGTCCTGCTGCGGGACGTGGCGGCCAACAGCACGGTGGTGGGCATTCCGGGCCGGGTGATCCATCAATCCGGGGTCCGGATCGACCCCCTGGCCCATTCGGCCCTGCCGGACGCCGAGGCCCGGGTGATCCGCAATCTGATGGAACGGATCGACCTGCTGGAAGGAGAATTGGCGCGGATGCAGACCTGCCTGCGGGAGGTGGCGGCAGGCCGGCCCCTCCAGGAACCCTGCACGGGTGCCGCCCAAAGCCTCAAGGACCGGGAGATCATGGAATACCTCGGCGACGAACCCTGGGAGGGGGCCGGCGCCGACTGGTGGGCCCAGGGGGGCGGCATCTGAAGGGGCCCGAGGGCCCGCCGCGCGAGGTCAGGCCGCGGGGGCCGGCTGGAACATGAACATCGAATAGATCACGTTGCGACGCATCTGCGTCATCATTTCCAGGAACATGTCATAGCCCTCGTTCTTGTATTCAATCAAGGGGTCCTTCTGGCCATAGCCGCGGAGATTCACGGATTCCCGCAGGGCATCCATGGCCTGCAGATGCTCACGCCAGAGGGTATCGATCTGTTGGAGAATGAAAAAGCGTTCCGCCTGACGCATCAGGCCGGGGCTGACCTGATCCACCTGGCCCTCCTTGATGTCGTAGGCATTGCGCATCTGCTCCTGCAGGAAGGCCTTGAGCTCCTCCATGGACAATCCCTGCACCTGGGCCGGAGTGAGGTCCTCGAGCAAATAGACAAATTCCTTGACCTTGTCAACCAGCTGGCTGAGGTCCCATTCCTCCGGCGGCAGGTCGGGGTTCACATAGGCCTCAACGATGTCATCGATGGTGCGCTCGCCGTAGCCGATCACCTGCTGCTTGAGCTCGCGCCCTTCCAGCACTCGACGCCGCTCCGCATACACCGCCTTGCGCTGATTATTCATGACTTCATCATATTCAAACACCTGCTTACGAATGTCGTAGTAGTAAGTTTCGACCTTTTTCTGGGCCCCCTCCAAGGAGCGGTTAAGCATGCCGGATTCAATGGGCATATCCTCCTCCACCCGAAAGGCATTCATCAGCCCCGCCACTCGATCGCCACCAAAAATCCGCAGGAGATTGTCCTCCAGCGAGAGGAAGAAGCGGGTGGTGCCGGGGTCCCCCTGACGGCCAGCCCGGCCCCGCAACTGGTTGTCCACCCGGCGGGATTCATGGCGCTCGGTGCCGATCACATGCAGCCCCCCGGCCGTGCGCACCTGGCCCTCCTCCTGCTTCACCACAAGGTCGTATTCGGACCGGACGCGGCCGATCAGATCGCGCAGGGCCTGGATCTGGGGGTCGTCCGTGGGGGCCTTTTCAGCCGCCTGGGCGATGCGGTCCTCCAGTTCAAGCACGGTGAGAGCCCGATCCCCCCACTCGGCCACCAGCTGCCGCCCCAGGGCGCCAAGGGCCTGGTCGGTGTCGTCGGAGAGGGCACAGGGATAGAGGTTGCCCAGGGCCCGCGCCTCCGAGGGGGGCCGCAGAGCCACGGCGCCAGCGCCGAAACCGCTGGCCTCACTGAGCCGCTGGGGCGGCACCGGCGGCCGGTGCCCCTCCTCGGGGCGCACCAGACGGGGCAGCAACACTTCACGCACCTTGAGACGGGCCATGTAATCGCTGTTGCCGCCGAGAATGATGTCGGTGCCTCGGCCCGCCATGTTGGTGGCGATGGTGACGGCGCCGGCCCGACCCGCCTGGGCCACGATCTCGGCCTCCCGCTCCACGTTCTCAGGCTTGGCGTTGAGCAGGTTGTGGGGAATGTCCTGCTCGGCCAAAAGGATGGAGAGCAGCTCAGACTTCTCCACGCTGGTGGTACCCACCAGGATCGGCCGGCCACCGCGGTGGACCTCGGCCGTTTCGTTGGCCACGGCGCGCCACTTGGCGGTTTCAGTTTTATAGACCTGATCGGTCCAGTCACTGCGGGATCGGGTGCGATTGGTGGGCACCACGGTGACTTCGAGCTTGTAGGTCTTCTCGAATTCCACCTCTTCGGTCTTGGCGGTGCCGGTCATGCCGGCCAGGCGGGGATAGAGCAGGAAGAAGTTCTGATAGGTGATGCTGGCGAGGGTCTGGGTTTCCGGCTGAATTGGCAGATTCTCCTTGGCCTCCACCGCTTGATGGAGGCCGTCACTCCAACGGCGACCGGGCATCACCCGACCGGTGAACTCATCAACAATCACCGCATCGGATGCACGGACGATGTAATTGACGTCTTTGACGAACAGCTCCTTGGCCTTAAGGGCGTTGTTGACGAAATGGGCCCAGGGGTCCTGGGGATTGAACAGATCCTGCACCCCCAGCAGCTGCTCGGCCCGGGCATAGCCCTCGTCGGTGAGGGTGACGTTGCGCTGCTTTTCGTCTACTTCGTAATCCCCCTCGGGATCGATGCCGTCGCGCCCCATCTCAGCAGCACGCACCAACTGGTCGGCAATCTCGGCAGCACGGCGATATTTCTCCTGGGGCCGCTCCACCTGGCCAGAAATAATCAGGGGCGTACGGGCCTCATCCACCAGGATCGAATCCACCTCGTCGATCACGCAGTAGTGGAAGTCGCGCTGAACAACTTCAGTGATATCCGTGGCCATGTTGTCACGGAGATAGTCAAAGCCGAGCTCGGAGTTGGTGGCGTAGGTGATGTCGCAGGCGTAGTTCTGGCGACGCTCCGACGGCGGCATCTCCTGCTGAATCAGCCCCACGGTGAGGCCAAGAAAACGGTGGATCTGGCCCATCCACTCCGCATCCCGACGGGCCAGATAGTCGTTAACGGTGACCACATGGACGCCACGGCCCGTGAGGGCATTGAGATAGGCCGGCAGGGTGGCCACCAGGGTTTTGCCCTCGCCGGTTTTCATCTCGGCGATCTGCCCCGCATGGAGCACCATGCCGCCGAGCAGCTGCACATCGAAGTGACGCATGCCCAGAACCCGCTTGCCCGCCTCGCGCACCACGGCGAAGGCCTGGGGCAGCAGTTCGTCCAGGAGGGCCTTCTGACGGGCCGGGGTGGTGGCCTGCTCCAGCTTCTGCCGGAACTCGCCGGTGAGGCCGCGCAGGTCGTCGTCGGAGAGGGGGCTGATGTCCTCCTCCAACAGGTTGATGTCGGAGACGATCGGCTGGTAGCGCTTCAGCTTGCGGGCATCGGGATCACCCAGCAGCAGCTTGAGCATCAGACCAACCAGAGGGATCGGGCCAGCTTATCGAGGGCCGGTCGACCCCAATGGGTAGAATCGCCCAAGATTCTACCCTCGCCATGGGGATGAACATCAAGGACGCCCGGGTGCACGCCATGGCGCGCCAACTGGCAGCCCGCAACGGCACCACCGTCACCGAGGCGGTGCGCCAGGCCCTCGGGACCGCGCTAGCCCGAGGCCCCGAACTCGATGGGGCCCGGGCGCGGGCGGCGCGCAAGGCGGCAATTCGGGAGATCTGTGCCCGGTTCCGGGAGCAGGTGGGGCCGCTGGAACGCACGGGCCGGGAGCTCCAGCAGGCCCTTTACGGCGCCAACGGCCTGCCCCTCTAAACGCCCGAAACGCCATGGTCGTGGACACCTCAGCCCTGCTGGCCCTGCTGTTGCAGGACGAGGAGGCGGAAGCCATCCTGGAGCTGGCCTGCGCCGGCGCCCCCCTGCACCTGTCCGCCGCCACCCGCCTGGAGCTGACGCTCGTGACGGAAGCCACGGCGGAGCAAAGTTCGGGAGGCGCCGCTGAAAGCCCCTGCCGGAGCGCCGTGGATCAGGTCCTGCTGGAACTCGGCCTGGAGGTGGTGCCCTTCGATGCGGGCCAACTCCATTGGGCGCTGCAGGGGTGGCGCCGCTACGGCCAGGGCCGCCACCGGGACGGCCTGAACCTCGGGGACTGCTTCAGCTACGCCCTGGCGATGGCCCTGGATGAGCCGTTGTTATGCACCGGGACGGCCTTCCGGCACACCGACGTGAGGCTGGCAACCCTGTGAGCGGCGAGCGCCTGATCCGCCACAGCCGGCGCTGCTGGCGACTGCCCCTGCCGGCGCTGCAGGAGCTGCTCGAGCGCCACAGCTTCTGGGCCCAGGGCCGCAGTCCAGCGGAGCTGCGGCGGATGCTGCAGGGCAGCCAGGCGGTGGTGAGCGCCTGGCGGGATGGGGCCCTGGTGGGGTTCGGGCGCGCCAGCAGTGATGGGGTGTTCCGGGCCGTGCTCTGGGATGTGGTGGTGGCCGTGGACCACCAGGGGCAAGGGCTGGGGAGGCGGATCGTGGAGGCCCTGCTCGCAGCACCGGCGGTGAGGCGGGCAGAGCGGGTGTATCTGATGACGAGCCGCAGCGCCGGCTTCTACCACAAACTTGGCTTCCATGAGGGCCACGGCCAACGGCTGCTGCGACTGGATCAGGAGCAGGTCGGGGGCACGGCCAGGGACCACGGCTGACCTAATGTCGGCGGCATGATTCTGCGCTTCCCTCGCGCCCTCTGGCAGAACCGAGAGCTGTGGTGGCGGCTGACCGAACGGGAAGTCCTGGGCCGCTACAGGGGATCCCTGCTGGGCGTGGCCTGGAGCTTCCTCAACCCGTTGGCCATGCTGGCGGTGTACACCTTCGTGTTCTCCCAGGTGTTCAAGGCCCGCTGGGGAGCCCTGGAAGAGGCTGGCCCCCTAGGCTTTGCCGTGAATCTATTCGCTGGATTGATTGTATTCAATCTGTTCGCCGAATGCCTCAATCGGGCTCCGGGGCTGGTGTTGGCCAACCCGAACTATGTGAAAAAAGTGATTTTTCCGCTAGACATCCTTGCCGGTGTCGCCGTGGGAGGAGCAGGATTTCACGCCCTCACCAGCCTGGCGGTGCTGGTGATCTTCGAGCTGATGGCCTTTCATTCCCTGCCGATCACCTTTCTCTGGCTGCCCCTTGTGTGGCTGCCCCTTGTGCTGGGCTGCCTGGCCCTCACCTGGCTCCTGGCGGCGCTGGGGGTGTTTCTGCGGGATATCGGCCAGCTGGTGGGGGTGGTCGTGAGCATGTTGATGTTTCTAAGTCCGATCTTTTTTCCGGTGTCTGCCTTACCCTTGCGCTGGCAGCCGCTACTGGCCCTCAACCCCCTGGCCCAGGTGATCGAACAGACTAGGCAGGTGGCTGTGGCAGGACAATCACCGGGAGTTGGTTATTTGATCGGTGGCACCCTCCTGACGGGCTTGGCCTGTGAGCTGTCCTATCGCTCGTTTCAGAAGGCCAAGCGGGCCTTCGCCGATGTGATGTGAGCACAGCCATGACGCAACACCAGAAGGACGGGGTGGTGATCAGGGTCGAGAACCTGGGCAAGTGCTATCGCATCTACGACACCCCCAAAGATCGGCTCAAGCAGGCCCTCTGGCGAGGCAATCGGAAGTACTACCGGGAATTCTGGGCCCTCCGCGACGTGAGCTTCGAGGTGAGGCGGGGGGAAACCCTGGGCATCATCGGCCGCAATGGCAGCGGCAAGAGCACGCTGCTGCAGATGATCTGCGGAACGCTGACCCCAACAGAAGGTTCGGTGCAAACCCATGGACGGGTGGCGGCACTTCTGGAGCTAGGGAGCGGGTTTAATCCGGAGTTCACCGGTGTGGAGAATGTGTTTCTCAATGCCTCGCTGCTGGGTCTTAGCGAAGCTCAGACCAATGAACGCCTAGACGACATTCTCGCCTTTGCCGATATCGGTGAGTTTGTCCATCAGCCCGTGAAAACCTATTCCAGCGGGATGGTTGTACGACTGGCCTTTTCCGTGATCGCACAAGTGGATCCAGACATTTTAGTAGTGGACGAAGCCCTGTCCGTAGGCGATGCTTTCTTCACCCAGAAATGCATGCGCTTTATCCACCGCTTCCGGGAACACGGCTGCCTTTTGTTCGTCAGCCATGACACCACCGCCGTTACAAGCATCTGCGATCGTGCCATCCTGATCGGGAAAGGCAAAACTCAACGGATGGGCCCCGCAAAAACAATCACCCAGGAATACATCAAAGATCTCTACGTATCGATCGATGCCAATACGAGCACAAGAAATGAAACGCCCCAAAATGAAGCCGAATCCGATGATCGCACGAACAAAAAAGAAGATTGGCTTGACTACAGAAAAGAAAGAATAAACCACAGCAATCTGGCGAATTTTCTTGAAATTACCCAATTCAACGACGCCCTTCTTCTCTCTGAAAGCTTTGGGAATGGGCGCGCCACCATCAAATCAGTTAGCCTAAGAGAAGCCTCCACAAACCGTTCCCTAATCGTGGGCCTTGGCGGTGAAAATGTGATCCTTAGAATCGAAGGACAGGCGCACGTTGACCTGCATTCGCCGATTATTGGATTCCTCTTAAAAAACGACAAAGGGCTTGTTCTACTGGGCGAAAATACCCTGAACTCATTTGACGACAACAAGATCAACGCCGTCAGATCAAATCAACACTATTGGGCTGAATTTGAATTTACTTTGCCATTTCTGCCGCCAGGCAACTACTCATTTACTGCTTCACTTGCTGAGGGGACATTGGCCGTTCACTCCCAGCTACACTGGCTCAATGATGCCTTAATTATGCAGTCTAATTGCAATTGCATTGCAGCCGGCCTGGCGGGCGTAGCAATGCACAGAATTAGCTCCATTCAAAATTAATTAGCAGGCAAACTACCATATAATCGCTCCCAGCAGAACTGCCTAATCCCTTTGCATGTCGCCATTGCTCACAGCGACACAACATTACTAAACAGCATAAGCGTTGCCAACTACGACATGCAGGAGCAAAAACAATGCCCGCGTCTCAATGAGAATCTACACACCCGCCACATAGAATTACAACTTCTTAAGTAGTGCATAATAAGTCGTGACTGGCGATCTAAAACACCTAAAAACAACAAAGAGATAGCTGCAATCAGCCAAGCATTAAAACCAACCCCTAACGTCAAAAATTACGTTATTGGCCAATGTCTAAGCCTCCAACGCAGCCCGCATAACACCCCATGGGAGAGGCAAAAATCAATCCCCAATTGGCAGCCATCAAATCCCTATTCATATCGCCTTGCCTCCGAAGGCCTGGTTATCTTCTCACCGATAAAAAATAGTGCCGCAAACGAAGGGCGGTTGCTCGACGAGCCTGAGTTAACCAACAAAGTCAGCACTGAAATTTGGCAGTCCCCAGCTGAATGTCCGCACAGATGGTAAAATCGATGAGAGGCCTCTACAGCAACCAGTCAGAAAAACCAAAAGATGTCACCAGGCAGACAAGATGCACCAGCACAGAAACCCCTCCGCTCAAGCATATAACAGCCGATTACTGCAATATCGCAAAAGACCGGAACACAGCCTACTCGCCGGAGCTTGCCAGCAAGTTCGGTCGCAAAATAGCTCAAACGAATTAACAAAACACATGGCTGGTGTCATTCGCTTGGACTATATCTAAAAGTTTATGACTGGGGCCAGTTTATACTTGAAATTGCCAAGCAGGCTCGTGCTGTCCGCATCGCCGATAGTATGATCATCTACGAAAAAGGGCGGGCCATTCGTAAACATGCCCCTATGAGGGGCCGGCTTTCTCCGGATTCCAATCAGCTTGGCGAACTGACTTTCAACTCACACGCCATCAGCTAACAATGCCATTGCTCCCCCAGCTCACTCCTACCTACATCGCACCTTCAGCCTGGTGGGAACACGTCCCCATCGCCCACTGGTTGATCGCCGAGCTGAAACCGCAGACCGTTGTTGAGCTGGGCACCCACTACGGCGTTTCATTCTTTGCCTTTTGCCAAGCCAGTAAACAATTTGGTGAAAGCAGCTATATTTATGCCATAGACACCTGGGAGGGCGATGAGCATGCAGGCCAATATGGCGATGAAATTTATATCAAGGTTCTTGCTCACCAGCGCATGCACTATGGGCAGATCAGCTCGCTGCTACGCCAGACTTTTAATGAAGCAGTATCCTATTTTGGCGATGAATCCATCGATCTACTTCACATCGATGGCCTCCATAGCTATGAGGCGGTACGACATGACTTCGAAACATGGCTTCCTAAATTAAAAAAAAGCGCAACAATCTTATTTCACGACATCAACGTACGCGAACGAGATTTCGGCGTATGGGAGCTGTGGCAACAACTCAAAGACAATCCCCAGTTCAGTTGCCTCGAAGTACTCAACGGATCAGGTCTTGGCATTGCAACCATCGCCACTGAGATGCCTGATTGGCAATATGAATTCCAGGAGAATCAAAAGCTTTTTCGAAGCAGTGGTGCCCTCTACTTAGAGTTGGCTATCAAGCATTTATCCATGCAGGAAGCCCAGGCCCAAAATGCGATCCTATTGGCCCAAGTAGATGCCCTGAAGCGGCATACCACGACAGAACCAGACGCCAACGAGGAGTCGGCAGTAATCGAGGAGGCTGTAGCAATCGAGAAGACTATAGAAATAAGGGATCAAGGAATTGAGCCGAACGGAGCAAAGCCAAGCTCCCTCCACATATTGAATTCCCCAAAAAACAAAATACGCACGTCCTTCTCGCGACAGCGCTACCGGTTGCAAAGCATTATCCATAAAATCGCCAACAAGACAGGCATCCTGCAAAAAAAGAAAACCGAGGATCTCCCTGGTCAACATCAACTATTTGTTATCTGTATCAGTGGTGAACCCCATACCCCCGGTCACCGATATAGAGTGTGTCGACTTGCAGATGCCTTCAAGGCAATTGGCGCAAGGGTAACAATTCTTGGGCCCAAGGATATCGTCAATCATCTCAGGGAAATTGAAAAGTGCGATATTCTCAGTCTCTGGCGAATTGCATGGTCGACCGATCTCGATGCGGCCGTATCTGCATGCAAACTGAAAGGTGGCAAGATTTTGTTTGACGTTGACGACTTGATGATCAGACCTGAACTAGCCAAAGCAAAAATAATCGATGGAATCCGTAGCAATAGTTTTGACGAAGATAAAACCGCAGAGCTGTTTGCACGGATGCAGCACACCATGCTGGCGGCGGATCTCTGTGTGACAACAACCTACGAACTGGCAACACAGATGAGGCTCTACGGAAAACCCGTAATGATTCTCGCCAACGGATATGACGAAGAAACATATGCCGCCTCTCGCCTGGCCTTCCGCAAACGAGAGCTGAGCGGCCAATCTGATGTCCTTCGAATCGGCTATGCAAGTGGATCGCTCACCCATCAAAAAGACTTTCAGTGTTGCTATGAAGCGGTTGCCAACATATTGCATCTAAACAAGCGATGTCGATTAGTACTGTTTCATGACGACAACAATACGCCCTGCTTAGACATCCACGAATTTCCCTTACTCGAGGCAGTGAGCGATCAAATCGAATGGCGCCGATTGGTACCAATTGATGATTTGCCATACGAGTTGGCACGTTTTGATATCAATATCATCCCTTTGGAAACAGGCAATGTCTTCACCGAATCTAAAAGTGAGCTGAAATTCTTTGAGGCCGCATTGGTAGGCACCTGCTCTGTCGCCTCTCCCACGGGTCCCTTCCGGAGGATCATCCGGAGCGGTGAGACAGGTTTTCTGGCATCTTCGACTCAGGAATGGGAGGATCAGTTGCAATGTCTGATTTCCAATCCTGAATTACGGAAAAGATTTGCCACATCAGCCTTAGCGGATACTCTTTTCGCCTACGGGCCCGTACGCCGCACGCAGCAGATCAGCAAACTTGCTGCCTACGCCACCAATCCATCCCTGCGTCCTCTTGTCTTTCAGTTAATCCTCCAGGAGGAAATTTCCCAGGAACCAAACCCTACCGTTGACCTACCCGAGCACGATATCGTCCTTGCTCACGATCGCCTAAAAGCATCAACAACAACGGTTGTAATACCACTTTATAACTATAGTCAATACATCGAAGAAACTCTTGATTCGGTCAAAAAGCAGACCCTAGCAGACATAGATGTCATTGTAGTCAATGATCAATCCACAGATAACAGCCTGGCCAAGGCCAGGGCTTGGCTGGAACGCAATCACCAACACTTCAACCGTATTCTGCTAGTCAACAATCGCATCAATTCAAAACTTGGACCCTGCCGAAATGTTGGCTTCCACCTGGCAGAAAGCGATTATATTTTTACTCTAGATGCTGACAATCGTTTGGCCCCCCGCTGCTTGGAGCATTGCCTTGCTGCTGCTCGCCAAAGCAAGGCTGCGTACATCTATCCAACCCTTCAGGAATTCGGCGCCAGCAACGGCCAGATCGGCGGACTTGAATATACACCGATAAAATTTGTCTCGGGAAACTATATTGATGCCATGGCGATGGTAGCTAAGGCCGCCTGGCAAAAGGTAGGTGGCTATAGAAACATTCGCCATGGTTGGGAGGATTACGACCTCTGGTGCCGCATGGCGGAAGCGGGACTGAATGCCCACCATCTACCAGGCGAACCCTTGGCGTTTTACCGAGTCCATGGGCAATCGATGCTGCGCACCACAACCGATGAAGCAAAAAACAAAAAAGCGCTGATCCGCAATCTGGAGAGCATGCATCCCTGGTTGCACATCAGCACTCCCCCACAGGAGGAGCCCAAAGAAAGCAGCCCCCCTTCCCTTGCATCCGAGGCCCATGCCTCTCAGGCAACCAAGCCAGAGCGCTCCGGCGAAGGCAACCGCCTCGACACACTTCTGCCGATCCTGCGCTGTCCCAGCAGCCATCGCCAATTGATGTTCTCCGGAGATCGACTCTGGGTAGAAGGTGAACCTGGGTCAAGCTGGCCCCTGCTGCGAGGCGTACCCAATCTTTTTACAGGTCTCACGTCCCCTGAGATCAAAGATGGAGAACACATCAGCCATCCATTACCCAATCATATTCTGGAGAAGATCAAGGCAACCCCTGGCCAAGTGCTGAATCTTTCAGCCGGCGGCTCGGCCGAAAAAATGGCCAATATCGTCGAAGTGGAATTCGCCCTTTTTCGTCACACGGATATCATCGCGGATGCCCACGCGCTGCCGTTTGTAGATGAATGCTTTGATGGCATCATCTCCATGAATGCATTTGAGCACTACCACAGTCCAAATCAGGTAGCAGCTGAACTCTTGCGGGTACTGAGGCCCGGTGGATGGCTGGTGGTACAGACGGCCTTTATGCAACCTGAACACGAATACCCCTGGCATTTTTACAATGCCACATCGGAAGGCATCAAGCTGTGGTTTCAAAATTTTAATATTGACGATATTCGCATTTCGGAAAACTTTAATCCCATCTACGCGCTCAGCTGGCTGGCAGCGGAATGTGAATCGGCCCTTCGATCTGATGTTTCTGCCAAGGCAGCTGACCAGCTTCGGAGTACCGCGATGAAGTCGTTCATTGATCACTGGAGACAGGGCAAAATCAAAGATTCAGACCCATGGGAAAACTTCCGTCATTTATCGCAGAGCAGCCAGCGCCCCATTGCCGCAGGATTTGAACTGATCGCCACCAAACCGTTTGCTCATGATGGATCTTCCCAACCGTAGCTTCAAGAGAGTTCCTCAACCCTGCTGACTGCGAATCAAGCCAGCCACTTCCCACCTTCCCACTCAGTTTTGATCATGGATCGACGTTCGGCACTCCTTGCAGATCTAAACATTGCCACCGCCCGTGGGCTCGAGATCGGCCCCCTGACAGCTGCCGTGGTCAGCAAGGCGGACGGAAAAGTAGAGTATATCGACCACCTCAGCACCGAAGAACTGAAGAAAAAATATGCGAACGAGACTGGCATTGACACCGATAAAATTCCCACTATCGACCACGTATTAGAGGAAGGCAAACTGCCTCGCCATTTGATCGGAGGCAACTACGATTATATCATTGCCTCCCACGTCTTTGAGCACCTACCTAATCCCCTTGGCTGGCTTCGGGATTGCGCGGCGATCCTCCGCTCCGGTGGATGCCTGGCCCTCGTCATACCCGATAAGCGCTTCACCTTCGATCTCACCCGTTCCCTAACCACGCTGGCTGAGTTGATCGAATCCGATCTTTTAGATCAGCGGAGGCCAGGACTGAGGCAGATTTACGACGCAGCCACCTGCTCCGCCCGGATCGAAGCCGGCATTACCTGGAGCAGGCCACCCAGACAAGAAGAACTGGCACCAACGGGTGCCGACGTTGATGCCTTTGGGCTCTTGAAAGCTGAGGAGGGACGTGACGATTATCTCGATATTCACTGCACGGTTTATACACCCACCAGCTTGCTACATCTACTGGCACGCACGGCCAGGCTCGACAAACATCCCTTCCGGCTCAAGAGCTTTCACGATACACCATTCAACAGCATTGAGTTTTATCTGCAGCTGGTGAATGCAAGCGAACAAAGTCCCCAGGAGCGTGAAACCAGTTTCCTGGACGCCCTGAAAAACTGTGTTGAAAGCAGCGAACCCTGGCAGAGCGAATCCAACGCCCCCAGCAAGCAGACAACCACTTCCCTGCTTCGTCCGGGTTCTCGGCTGCGCCGTGGCATCGGCAAAATCCGATCTTTTGCCGCCCGGGCAGCAAGCGGAAGCCCCTCCAAGCTGAGCTCCCAGGACGCTGCCTTCAGTGCCGACCAGCAGGCCTCCGGAGAGCACTGGGATCGGGTTCTGGCCCAGGGCAACAGCGGGCTGCGTCTGCACTGGTGGGAAGACCCCAGCACCCTACGCCACATCAATCAACTGGTGTGCGGTGAGCCGCTAGAAGGATTGCATACGGGATTTCATCAGAAGATCCTGGAGAAATTGAGCACCAACCCCACAACCATCCGCGCTCTGTCTGTGGGCTGTGGAACAGGAGCCAAGGAAATTGAACTGATTAAGGCTGCGGCGGGCAAACTTCAATTCGATTTTCAGTGCTTTGATGTGGCCCCCGCCGCCATTGAAGCCGCGAAAACCCTGGCACGGGAACAAGGAGTGGAGAACCAAATCACCTTTTCCCTCGCAGACGCTTTCCGCCTAACACTGGACAACAATTGGGATCTTGTGTACTGGAACAATTCTCTGCACCACATGCTTGACACAGACGTAGCCATTGAGTGGAGCCACGATCGACTGCGGAAGGGCGGGTTACTGGCGATGGACGACTATGTCGGGCCGGATCGCTTCCAGTGGACTGATGCAACCATTCAGCGTGCAACAGGGTTGCTGCAGAGCCTCACTGCCCAACAACGCACCGATCCCTGCCAGCCCAGACGCACCGTGCGCGAAGTGGGTGGGCGACCTCCAATCGATGCAGTCATCGCCACCGATCCCACCGAAGCAGCGGATAGCAGCAGGATTCGCCCGGCCCTGAATCGCCTGTTTCCCTCCAGCCTGGAATGGATCCCGACCGGCGGCCTCACTTACCTGATCTGCCTCGATGAACTGTTTGAGAACTTCCGCTCTGTCGACGAACTGAAACAGCTCCAGGACTTGCTCGATATCGATGCAGAATGGGCTCGCACAGTGGAAACAGCTTATGCCGTGGCCTTGGCGATCAAATAAAGCCAACAGAAAGCCCTCAAGAAGCGGAACTAGAGAATAAATGTGGGCGAATAAACGAATCCAACTTTCAACCCCTTGCGCAGCGCCGCAAACTTAGCAAATTGATGACCAAGGGGGGTTCCTTTCGCATAAAGAGTTTGCCCGTACTCATCCATTAAAGCAAAAAACAATGACGATTGGATCTGGGGATGGCCCAGCGAGCTCGTCAGCACGGCGCGATAAAGATGAATAGCTTGAGCAATGGTGAAGGATCCCGCAAAGCATAGATCCTTCTTGACAAAAGGACAATCCAGATAGGCAGGATAGAGAAAGGCGGCCACATGGGTTGGATTGTTGCTTTCAATCAGATCCGCAAGGCAGGCCAGCTGAGAAGCCGGTAAGTGGGCGCCTCGCTGGGCGGCATGCAACAACACATCAAGGGCCGGATTATGGATCTTGAGCCGCTGGGTGCGGTACACCGATGGCATCCAGGCCAACAACTCCTCTGCCGGGAAGCCTTGCTGCGCGAGCGGGCCAGCCAGCAGGCATTCGTAGAGCGCTTCAGTGCTGTAGAGAACTTTGACCTTAGTGAGATCGTTATACACCTTTTTGGAGAGACCTATCTCACCCTTGAGGATGCAGTGCCTACGGTTGCTGATGGGTTGATAAGCCAGCCAGAAATCGCTAAAGGGTTTACTTCTGAAAACAGAAGGCTTGAGCAGTTGAAAAAAGGATTGATAATGACGACAGACCTGATAGGAAACATGACTGAAGAGCGCCTCCTGATCTGTCGAATCAAGGAAATGGCGGATCTCAGTGGCCAACTGTGTTGCATTGCGTCCTGGGATCCACTGAAGCGAATCATTTGTAATTGCCAGGGCAGAGCATGTATCGAGGTAGCCCTTGCTACGCAGCCACAGGATGGCATCTTTAAATGCGCCAATATCCTGGCCAATATTAATGCGTTCAAAGACACACCAGGCCAGGGCAGCCAGCCGCTCCTGATCGCCGCCGACCAGGGCAGCATTGTTAACCAGTAACACCTTAAAATCAAGGCTGTTCCATAGGTTGATTGTCAACCTAGTCGATTCGCTGAGATGATTGGCATAGATCACCATGATGCATAGCTTTTCCGGCCCGGCTCCGGAGGGCCCTTGTGCGGGGCTCTCGAGCTTGACCTGGCACTCGCGCATGCGCTGTTGCGGACCAGCCAGCCAGCCGTAGGGCGAGAAGATGAAAGCCAGATAAGACCACAAGAAATCGAGCGCAAGAAAGCAGCGTGCGATCAATTCATCGAAAACTTTCGTGAGCAGGCGGACGAAAATCATCGGTTACAAAGTGAATCTTGTTGTCGCAGAAACCGTCTTTCGCTCCTCCAGGCTGGAATCGAGTAGTCCAGCGGACGGGGATGGGCTGACACGCAACAAACCCTTGGTCAGCCATTGCTGGAGGCGGGCCGGCACAAGCCTCACCGGACAACGCAACAGCGCCAGCAGCATCACCCGCGGCCAGCTGAGGGTTTTCTGCCGGCCACACGCCAGCAGAAAGCGCCACTCTTTGGCCGCGTAGGCCAGGCCCCGGCGGCGGGCCAAATGGTCCACCCCCACACGAGCCAGCACCAAGGGTTGGGGGAGGTTGTCGAGCTGGGCTCCGGACTGGAGCAACCGCAACCAGAGGTCGTAATCCTCGAAACCGGGCCGGTCGCCGTAGCCACCGACCGCCAACACCAGCTGGCGCCGCAGGATCACGGCTGGATGGTTGAGGGGATTGCGCCAGCGGCTTCGGCGCCTCAGCGCCCCAGCCCCCACCGGCACAGGGCGGGTACTGCAGGGAACCTTGGGATCACCGATGAACTCCAGAATCGGACTGCTCAGAGCCGCCAGCTTGGGGCGGGCCAGCATGGCCTCCATCTGGATGTCACCGCGATGCGGAAGGGAGAGGTCATCGGCGTCCGCCCGCAGCACCAGGTCGTAGCGGCAGGCCAGCAGTCCCCGGGTGAGCACGGGCCCCACCCCCTCGCCCCCGGGGCCGAGCACCACCTCCAGAGGCAGGCCGCTCTGGGCGAGTACGTCCTCCAGGACGGAAGGCAGGTCCCCGTCACAGCTCACCACCACCTGGGAGCAGGGCAGGCTCTGTTCCGTCAGGCTCTCCAAGGCGGCGGCCACCTGGGCAGGCGGCTCCCAGGGAGCCAGGGGAATCAGCACGCTGTAGCGGGACGATGAATCGGCCATCAGTAAGGACCAGGCAACCTGGCGAACACCCCTCTGAAAATGGCCCTCAGGTTGGCCGGGCGCTGAGGTTCGCACAGCAGCCACAACCAGGGCTTGATAAGCATTTTGACGATCTCCTTGATCTTGAGATCCAGCGGCACATAAGGCTGCAAACACAGCCAACGCAGATTGCGCAAGACGTAATAATGGCGGTCGGGACTATAAAGCTGAAGACCTAGGAGGCGGCACAGGCGATTGGGATGCACGGAACCAAACTGCTGTTTCAGGAGCACTTCAGGATGTTGCCACAGAGAATATCCCCTGGCCTGGGCACGAAAACACCAGGCGTGGTCGACAAAATCAATAAATAAATCATCGTGCAGATAGCCCAGCTCGGGCCAATCCACACTTCGGAATGTGGTTCCGGAACTGATCAGCAAACGGGTCGCATCCAAGCCATTGACTGAGGGGTTCGAACGTCCATGGCGCATCTGGCGTTGGCTATCCCAGATCCTGGGACCGACCACCTGGCGCCGCTTGGGTTCCCCCTCAAACGGTTCCCGCAACCAAACCATCTGATCGGCGGGAATGCGGCTGTCCTGATCCATCAGGGTGATCCAGGTCGCTCCCATCTGTAGGGCCCGGTCAATGCCACGGTTGAGACCACCGGCAATGCCGCCACGGTTAGCGTTCAACAGCAACTGTGAGCAAGGCAGGGACTCGACCCATTCCGGAGGCTCCCCAGGGTTATTATCCACCAACACCAATACCAAGCCCGCAGCTAGCAGATGCTGCAGGTAATTCGCCAGGTCGGGGGGAGGGAGATCGCCAAACAGGGGAACCACCAAGGCGTGGCTGGTGGGGTCAGCTTGTGGCACCCAACCGCTCCCCGTCATACCCCGCCCGTTCCCGCACCTGTGTGCACCAGTCGAGGTGGGAAAGATACCAATCCACCGTGGCGGCCAACCCCTGCTCGAAGTTGTGGCGGGGTTGCCAGCCCAGCCCCGTGCTGATGCGGGTGGGATCGATGGCATAGCGCCGGTCGTGGCCGGGGCGATCGGTCACCGGAGTGATCAACCGGGCATGGGGAGCGCCACTGGGCCGCCGCTCATCCAGCAGGGCGCAGATCGCCTCCACCACCTGCTTGTTGCTGCGCTCTCCATGGCCGCCCACGCAGTAGCTGCGTCCCAGTTCTCCCTGGGTGGCCGCCAGCAGCAGGGCGTCCACATGGTCCTCCACATAGAGCCAATCGCGCACGTTGGCGCCATCGCCATAGAGGGGGATCGGCTCGCCGGCCGCCGCCTTGAGGATCACCACCGGGATCAGCTTCTCCGGGAACTGCCAGGGGCCGTAGTTGTTGCTGCAATTGGTGAGCACCACCGGCAGGCCGTAGGTGTGATGCCAGGCGCTCACCAGGTGATCGCTGGCCGCCTTGCTGGCGGAATAGGGGCTGCGGGGGTCGTAGGGGGTGGTTTCCGAAAAGCGTCCCGTCTCGCCCAGGGACCCGAACACCTCGTCGGTGCTGATGTGGTGCAGGCGGAACCGCTGGCGCCGTTCCTCGGGCAGGCCCTCCCAATGGCCCCGCACCGCCTGCAATAGCTGGAAGGTGCCGGTCACATTGCTTTCAATGAAGGCGCCGGGACCATCAATCGAACGGTCCACGTGGCTCTCGGCCGCCAGGTGCAGCACCAGATCCGGATCGGCGGCCCGCACCGCCTCCGCCGTGGCACCCCCATCGGCCAGGTCGACCCGCAGCAGGTGGTGGCGGGCAAGGGCCGCCACCCCCAGGGCCTCGATGCCGCTCAGATCACTGGCGTAGCCGCACTTATCGAGGTTGAACACCTCGGCCGTGCTGTCGCTCAGCAGCCGCCGCACCATGGCCCCACCGATGAAGCCCGCCCCGCCGGTCACCAGCACACGGTTGATCCCGGTGGGCAGGGGCAAGGGCATGGCGACGGCGTGACTGGGGGAGAGATTACCGGGGCTGGCTCCTCAGCGACCCCGGGCCTTAAGCACGGTCTTGATCGTTTTCAGCAGGATCAGCAGATCCAGGCCGGTGTTCCAGTGACGCAGGTAGTAGAGGTCGTAGCTGAGCTTGAGCTCGGCCTCCTCCACGCTGGCCGCATAGGGGGCACTCACCTGGGCCCAGCCACTCAGACCCGGGGGCATCCAGTGGCGCTTGCGGTAGTGGGGAATCGACGCCTCGAGGGCATGCTCCAACTCCGGCCGCTCCGGCCGGGGGCCGATCAGGCTCATCTCACCGCGCACCACATTCAGGAGCTGGGGCAGCTCATCGAGGCGCAGCCGCCGCAGCAGCCAGCCGATCCGGGTGATCCGCCGATCGCCCACCACGGTCCAGGTGGCCGGGGCGTTGGGATCCGCCTGGCGCATGGTGCGCAGCTTGAACACCTGGAAGGTCCTGCCCATCAGTCCACTGCGTTCCTGCAGGTAGAACACCGGGCCCCGGTCCTCCAGCCAGATCAGCCCCGCGGCCACCACCATCAGCGGCAGGGTGACCAGCAACAGCGTCAGGGCCACGGCCACATCGGCGGTGCGTTTCAGCTGGCGCTGCACGCTCATCGCATCCCCCCAGGGCAGGTCGTCGTTGGTGAGGGCCTCCTCCGGCAGGTGGGCGGGCAACAGGCGCTGCTGCTGCTGCTCAGCCATCTCCAACAGGCTGGGGAAGGGCCGCTGCCGCTGGCGGCTGAGTTGGCGCAGGGCCAGACGCACGATCAGCGCCCAGCCGCTCAGGCCGCAGAGCAGGGCAAGCTGGATACGGCGATGGCCCAGGCTGAAGGTGGGGGGCAGATTCAGCAGCCAGTAGGCCAGCACCACCGCCAGGGTGGTGGCCACCGCCGCCGCGCCCAACCGCACCACCACCCGCCGGACCGACAGTTGCTGCATGCGCAGCAGGGTGTAGCTGCCGAACAGCCAACTGAACAGCACATACGTGACTCCATAGGGGGCCAGCCACTCGCCATGGCCCACCAGGCTGGTGCCCGCCCAGCGGTCCACCAGCGCCGCCACCAGCACCACCCCGAACAGATCGAGTAGGGCCGCCATCAGCAGCACCTGGCGGGGCCCCTGCCAGCGGGCAAAGGCCTGGGGACCTGGGGCGCTCAGGCGGGCAGGGCGGCCATCAGGCTGCCCATTTCCAGCGCCTCCAGGCCATAGTTCCAGCCGAGGTTGCTCTTGATCCCCGCCCGTTCCAGGGCCTGCTGCAGGGTGTCGGTGGTGAGCACCCCGAAAATCACCGGCACGCCGGTGGCGCGGGCCACGGCGGCCACACCCTTGCTCACCTCGGCCACCACCACATCGAAATGGGGGGTGTCGCCGCGGATCACGGCCCCGAGGGTGATCACCACCTGATAGCGGCCGCTGGCGGCCAGGCGTTGGGCCACCAGGGGAATCTCAAAACTGCCGGGCACCCAGGCCACATCCAGCTGGGGGCTGGCCGGAGTGGTGTCGATGCCATGGCGGGCCAGGCAATCCAGGCAGCCGCTCAGCAGCTTGCCGGTGACCAAGTCATTGAAGCGGGCGACCACCACTCCAATGCGCAGGCCCGCCGTATCGGTGAAGCGTCCCTCGAAAACCGTCAACAGATCAGACCACGAAATAGCTCATGCCCCAGTTGAGCAGCACCAGGGCCACCCAGGCCAGCCCCCCCAGCAGGATCAGCCGGTTGGAGCGGCCGCTGTCCTCGGTGCTGGCGTACAGCACGGGCACGGCCACGATCAGGGCAAAGGACAACACGACCAGGGCCAGAACGGTGAGGGTATTGAGGATCTGCATGGGGAGAAAGGCTCTGGCCGGGTCAGGCAGTGGGCGGATTCTCCCATGACGGTTCCGGGCCCTGGGGGGCCTGCGAATCCATCCTTCACAAGTTGTGGGGCATGGGCGGCCGATCGCCCCCCCCTGCCCGGCGGCGCAATCCCAGGGGCGCGGGCCCACGCGCAGCCCGGCCAGGCACCATCGGTAGTGCTGATTAAGCTGGAATCCCCCTATCCCCAGTGTTATGGCGGCCCGTGCCGAACAGCAGCTGTCGCTGGTGGCCAGCCTGGGCCTGCAGGGGGATC
>Ga0114980_10000544_pt1 | contig 27366 bp, 25 predicted proteins | sample S_140806_EF_Meta_FD_87018 | JGI IMG/M metagenome (GOLD analysis project Ga0114980, IMG submission 87018) | Freshwater microbial communities from Lake Simoncouche, Canada to study carbon cycling - S_140806_EF_MetaG | ecosystem: Environmental > Aquatic > Freshwater > Lake | place: Lake...
GGGTGCAATGACGACTTCAACTTTGGGCATCTCGTTCAAGCGCATCATGCGGTAGTCGTGGAAATTGGATTGCTCCACACGGCCTTCCTTGATGGTGTTTTCGCCCCAGAAAATGGCAGTCAAACCATGCACCACACTGCCCTGAAATTGCGCCACGATGTTGTCGGGATTGACCGCATAGCCAGGATCAATGCCAATGACCACGCGGTGTATCTTGACTTCGTTTTTGGCATTGACAGAAACCTCGCACACACAAGCAGTCCAACTGCCATAGCCTTCAGTTTCTGCGACGCCACGAAACACCCCATTGGGCAGTTGACTGCCCCACCCGGCTACCTTCGTCACAGCTTCTAAAATTCCACGGTCGCGTTTGGATTTTTCGTTGTTAGGCAACATGTCTAGGCGGAATGCAACGGGATCTTTGCCAGCCGCAAGCGCTAACTCGTCTATGAAACATTCGCGACCAAATGGGTTTTGCGAATGGCCAACGGTGCGCCAAAAACCCACTGGCACATTGGTGTTGCGCTGCGCGTAATCAACCAATGAATTGGGAATGTCGTAGGGGTGATCGTTGAAACAGGCAACTGCTTGGCCATCAACACCTCTCGGCAAAGGCAGTTTGAGGAGTGTTGCCAGAATAGAAGGCGCACTGACGCGAATGTGAAGTGCCTCCACTTTGCCGCTGGCATTCAAGCCTGCCTTGAATCGCATCAGGCTGGCGGGACGGTAAAGGCCATGTTGAATTTCTTCTTCCCTGGTCCACAACATTTTGACGGGTTTGCCCGCCATGGCTTTGGCGATCATGACCGCTTGCTTGGTGAAGTCTTGCGGACTCTTTCGGCCCAAGCCGCCCCCCAATTGCACAGGGTGAACTTTCACGTTGGACTGAGGCACGCCTGCTGTGGCGGCGCTCACCGCCAACGTGGCCTCAGGATTTTGAGAAGATGACCAAACTTCTAATTTGTCACCTTGTAACCATGCTGTGCAAACCATGGGCTCCATGGTGGCGTGGGCCAAGTAAGGCGTGAAGTAATCGGCTTCCACCACTTTGGCGGCTTTGGACAGGGCCTCAGTTGTGTTGCCATCGTTTCGCGCAACAGCCAATTCCGTTTGCTCCATGCCCGCTTTAAAGTGAGACAGGATGGCTGCACTGCTCAGAGTGCCGTGCTCCCCCACATCCCAATCGACAGAGACTTCTCGCAAAGCCTCTTTGGCGCGCCACCAGTTGTCAGCAACAACCGCCACAAAATCGCCCAAGTTCAAAACCTTGACAATGCCCCGCCGATTTTCAACTTTAGAGGCATCTAAGGATTTGACCTTGCCATTGAAAACAGGGCATGCAGCCACCGCTGCGTGCAGCATGCCTGGCAATTGGGTGTCGATGCCATATTGGCGTTTGCCCACAACGATGTCGGGAATATCTACTCTGGGAATTGATTTGCCGATGATTGTCCAAGTTTTAGGGTCTTTGAGCTGCACAGTTTTGGGGGCTTCTAATTTGGCAGCCTCAGCAGCCAATTGACCGTAGGTGAAACTGCGTTTGGTGGCGATATGAGTCACTTTGCTCATGGCAGCTTTGCACTCAGTGACTGGCACATTCCATTTTTGGGCCGCTGCAGCAACCAGCATCTCGCGCGCTGTGGCGCCTGCTTTGCGCAAATATTCTTGAGAGTTTCGAATGGTGCGGCTTCCTACCGAGGCCATGTCGCCATAGGCACGTTTGGTGCGCAAATTTTCATGGGCAGTGGCATATTCAACTCGCACTTTTTTCCAATCTGCGTCGAGTTCCTCTGCAATGATCATGGGGGCAGACGTCATACTGCCCTGCCCCATCTCAGCTCGGGCATATCGGATCACAATGGTGTCGTTGGGTTCAATTTCGACCCACACATTGAGCTGAGGTGTGTCTGCCGCCTGGGCGCGCTCAGGCAAGAAAAATCCCAATGACATGCCTGCGCTGGTGGTTCCTGAAACTTTGAGGAAATGACGGCGATCGATGCCATCACGCTCTGTGGATTGGCCAGTAGGTTGGCGGTTCGATTTCATGCGCGACCTCCCTTCTTAGCCACTGAGTGAATGGCAGCACGAATGCGCGCATACGTACCGCAACGGCAAATATTGGTCATGGCCGCATCGATGTCTTCGTCTGTGGGTTTTGGTTTTTTCTTAAGCAAGGCTACAGCCGCCAACATTTGGCCACCTTGGCAGTAGCCACACTGCGGTACTTGGTGGTCAATCCATGCTTGCTGCACAGCGTGCAATTTACCTTTGTCGGCAAGCCCCTCAATGGTGATGACTTTTTGACCCGCTGCAACCGAAACTGGGTAGGAACAAGATCGAACGGGCTCCCCGTTCAGAAGCACCGTGCACGATCCACACTGCGCAATGCCACAACCGAATTTAGGGCCTTTGATGTCAAGTTCATCTCGCAAGGCCCAAAGCAAGGGCATCTCGGGTTCGACGTCAAGCGTGTGGCTCTTTCCATTGACAGAAAGCTTCATGAGAAGTTGCTCCAAGAGGTAGAAATAAAGTTGTATTTTTTACCTTGAATTTGCTAATTTTCCTAGAGGGATACAACTGATGTCCTTTAAATAAGAAGGGCTGCTAATAAGCCTTCAAGGAATTTCACTCACATGCCACTCATTGGGTCCAACCAAGCCATGCAAATTTGATGTAAAAATGTAGGCGCTGTCTACCAACCGCCATCCAAAGGAATGAAATGATTGAAGAACACATTGATATTCAAACTGCAAACGGTTCAATGAACACCTTTGTTGTGTTTCCTGAGGAAGATGGGCCGCACCCAGTTGTCTTCTTTTACATGGATGCCCCTGGCAAAAGAGAAGAATTGCATGACATGGCTCGCAGGCTTGCCAGTGTGGGATATTTTGTGGTGCTGCCCAACCTTTACTACCGCAGAAGCCGTGATTTTTATCTTCAAGAACGAACGCCTGAAGCGATGGCAGTGATGTTTGCCCACATGGCCACCTTGAATGCTCAAACCAGCCAAACAGACACCCAAGCCATGCTGAAGTTTGTGGACAAACACGCCATGGCAGACCAACATCGAATTGGTGCAGTTGGATACTGCATGAGTGGGCCTATTGTGATGTGGATTGCCGCTCAATTTCCAGATCGATTCCAAAGCATTGCGTCCATTCATGGTGCCAATATGGCTACTGATGAGCCTGACTCACCACACCTCATGCCACCTCAAATCAAGTGTGAAAGCTACTTTGCTTGCGCCGAAATAGACAAGTGGGCACCACCAGAGGATATTCAAAAACTTGAAGACTCACTGATTCAAGCCAAGTCGAACTACCGAATTGAGTGGTACCCCAAGGTGGAACATGGCTTTGTGTTTCCGCAGCGGGCTGGCATGTACAACGCCAAAGCAGCAGAACGGCATTGGGAACGTTTGTTCAGCTTGTTTGAACGCACTTTGAAAACAAAATAAAAGCTTCATTCATGAAAAACAGCCTGTGTTTGTTTGCAATGTCGCTCCTGATGACGGCCGTTACAGCGCCAGTTTCAGCACAGTCGTTTCCGCAAAAAAGAGCCATTACTTTGGTCGTACCTTTTGCGCCAGGTGGTGGCACAGATGCCATTGCCAGAGATTTGGCCAAGCCATTGGCAGAGAAACTAGGCGTTGCAGTTGTGGTTGACAACAAAGGCGGTGCGGGTGGGACCATTGCAGCGCAGCAAATTTCTCAGGCAAAACCAGATGGCCACACACTGCTGTTTGTGACATCAACTTTTGTGACTGCTGCGGCTACAGATAGAAAACTCCCATACGATGTCAACCGCGATTTTTCTCCCATCGCCAAGCTCGGAAGCGGCCCGCTTTTACTGGTGGTAAACCCTCAAACTGGCATCAACCAAGTCAGCGGGCTCATTGAAAACGCAAAGCGAAATCCAAACTCTCTCAATTATGTATCTGCGGGTCAAGGCAGTATCAACCACTTGTCTGGTGAACTTTTTGAACAACGAACGGGTATCAAGATGACCCATATTCCCTACAAGGGAAGCGGTCCTGCCACCATGGATCTCATTGGTGGCCAAGCTCAGATTTTTTTTGCAACAGTCCCTACCATCCTCAATCAGGTTAAAGCGGGTAAAGTCAAACTCATCGCTACCACTTCTAAAACCAGATCTAAACTTTTTCCTGATGTTCCGACAGTGATGGAAGGTGGCGTCAAGTCATTTGAAGTTGGCACCTGGTGGGGGATTGTGGGCCCCAAAGACATGCCCGCAGAGACATTGGCAATCCTTAACCGAGCTATCAACGAATCGACTGCATCAGAATCTTTGGTCAAACGGTTTGAAGAAGAAGGTGCTGAACGATTTGCGGGCACACCAGCCGAGTTTGGCTCTTCTATCAAGCAAGAACTCGATGGTTGGCGCAAAGTGGTGCAAGACGCTGGTTTGAAAATCGACTAAGCAGAAAGCAGATCGTTCCCATGAAAATTGCAGTATTGCCAGGTGAAGGCATCGGCCCAGAAATTGTCCAAGCCACTCTCAAAATCCTAAGACTTGTCGATCATCAATTTGCGCTTGGCTTGGCATACGAGCATCATGTTGTTGGCTTACCTTCATTGGCGACACATGGCACTACTTTTTTGCCAACCGTCCTTACAGCTTGTCGCGAAGCAGACGGCATTCTCTTAGGGCCAGTTTCTCATCAAGACTACCCTCTTCGTGCGGAGGGTGGTATCAATCCATCTGGAGAACTGCGCATACAGCTAGATTTGTATGCCAACATACGCCCTAGTCGCTCACGGGAAGGTATTCCGCATTACGGCAGAACCCCCATGGACTTGGTCATTGTTCGAGAGAATACCGAGGGCTTTTATGCTGATCGCAACATGTTTGCTGGATCTGGTGAGTTCATGCCCACACCGGATACAGCTTTGGCTGTCAGAAAAATTACTGCCAAAGCCTCTTCGCGCATCGCTCGCTCTGCTTTTGAATTGGCCATTCAAAGACGCAAGCATGTGACTGCAGTACACAAACAAAATGTGATGCGAATGTCTGATGGTCTCTTTTTGTCAGAGGTTCGCAAGATAGCGGCAGAATTTCCTGAAGTTCAATACGACGAACAATTGGTTGACTCCATGGCCGCCCTGCTGGTGCGCGATGCAGCGAGGTTTGATGTGGTGGTGACCACCAACATGTTCGGTGACATTTTGTCTGACGAAGCCTCTGAAATTTCGGGCAGTCTAGGCTTGGCAGGCTCTGTCAATGCCAGCGCCACACACTGTATGGCGCAAGCCAGCCATGGCTCAGCACCAGATATTGCAGGAAAAGATTTAGCCAACCCCACCTCGCTGATACTTTCTGCAGCCATGCTTTTAGACTGGTTGGCTTTGAAGCATCAAAACGATTCGTTTCACTTAGCCGCTCAAAAAATAGAATCTGCCCTAGATGCAGTATTGCTCAACCCAGAGTCCAGAACAAAAGACCTTGGCGGCCCACTTGGCACCCAAGCATTCACGCAAGCCATCTGCCAACAATTAAGCAAGACTTAATTTAATTGGGGTCAGATCACAATTGTTTTGTTGATTTGAGGCTTGTCGAGTTGTTTCACAAAGTGCGACAACTGCACCGACATTGCACGTCAAATTAATTCACTGACTGCAAATTATGCAGAGCCTCTTATTTCAGTCAAAAAGATGGCGTGTCTTTGCTGCTCTGATCTATGTGTCCAATCGAACAGACGGGGTTTGTCCATTCAAGTAAGTTCAATGCATCAAGACAAATGACTTGAATTGTTCATTCACTTTAGGATAGCTCCTATTTTGAAAACAAACCACAAGCTCGGAATCATCGCTTTGATCAAGCGCTCACGACCTATCAACCTGCTCACGGGTCCCATCATTTACAGCATGTTTTTTCCCATTGCATTGCTTGACCTCTTTGTATCTTTTTACCAATGGACATGTTTTCCAATTTACGGTATTTCAAAATATTCAAGAAGCAATTACATTATTTTTGACAGGCAGGAATTGAAATACCTTGACTGGATTTCAAAATTTCATTGCACCTACTGTGCATACAGCGTAGGCGTTGTCGCTTTTGTGCGTGATGTCATTGGTGCCACTGAAGCCTATTTTTGCCCCATTAAGCACCAACAAAAGCGTTCACTTAAAACTCACCAACAATGGCAAACCATCGCATTTAAACAAGCCGATGATTTTGACTTTGGCGAGTATCTCAGTAAGGTTCGTAGCAATTTAGAACATTCTGCAAAATCTGATGACACTCAAAATTCAGACCTCAGCAGTGTTCAAACAAGCGTTGAGTCGCAATTGAAATTATTTGAATCCCACTCTGTCTAGCATTTGCTGAACTTTGATCTGATTCATACCCACAGCGCTCACAGGCAACACTTCACTTTTGAAAACACCACCAGACATGGCCTTCAATGCCGGATTGTCAAAACTCATGCCCTTTGCAGCTGGCCATTCGTTGTTGCCATTGGCAAAATGATTTTGTGCTGAAGTGCTGGCCAAGTATTCCAAAAACTTCAAAGCATTGTTTTGGTTTTTTGAATTTTTGGCCACTGCACCGCCTGCAATGTTCAAGTGAGTGCCCCAACTTGCTTGGTTTGGAAATACAACGGCAACTTTATCTACCATGGCCTTTTCGGCGGGATTGGTAGATCTCATGAGTCGGGCTAAATAATAGGTGTTGGTAACTGCTACAGCGCACTCGCCAGAGGCCACACCTTTAATTTGGTCGGTATCACCACCTGCAGGATTTCGCGCCAAGTTATTGACCAAACCCTTTAACCAAATTTCCGTTTGCTGAGGGCCGATGTGCTCTGTCATGGCGCCAAACAAGCTGAGGTTGTAGGGGTGAGATCCAGAACGAATGCACAACTTGCCTTTTAACTTGGCATCAGCCAACTTTTCATAACTATCGACATCTGATTTTTGAAGTTTGAGTTTGTCGTAAACAATGACTCTGGCACGCGTAGACAAACCAAACCAAGGGATGCCGCCATTCTCAGTGCGCTTTGCCCTTAGGTTCTCGGGAATGGCTTCCTCAAGCAATTTAGATTTGACAGGAAGGAACAAACCATCTACTTCGGCTCGCCACAACCGAGCAGCATCAACCAACAAGATGACATCGGCAGGTGAAGATGCGCCCTCCGCTTTCAATCTCGTCAAAATGCCCGCATCGTCTGAGTCGACACGGTTGATCTTGAGACCTGTCGTTTTGGTGAAATCTGAATACAGCGCTTCATCGGTTGGGTAATGCCGCGCTGAATAAATATTGATAAAAGCCGCATCTGTCGATTGGGCAATGGCGAACGGCGCGGCGACGAAACTAGCAGCAATCAGGCAAAGGCTGCTAATTTTATTTACCAATTTAGTGTTCATTTTTACAATCTCAAGTCCGTAATGTGCCGATTCTACATCAAACAAGAATGATTCTCATTTGCATGCAGAAAGAAAACAAAGGAACTGAAACTGAATATTTAGATTTGCCGTTCAAAAGTCACCACATGGTCAACCTCTGCGCGAATACCAATCCATTCGCCAATTTTGTGATCATGGTGGCTGGGAACATGGGCCATGACGGTCTCACCCGAGCGAAGTCTCAAAGTGTATAAAAACTCTGAACCTCTGAAGGACTTTCTCATAATTTCAGCTTGCACCATGGCTTCGTCGTCATGAACAATGTCGTCCGCCCGCAGCAAGACATCACAGTCATAGGTACCCTCGCCTTGCGCATTCACTAACTCATGATGATCTGTGAGTTCGCCCAAAATAGTCTGCACGTGAAGGTGCCCATTAATTTGGGAGCGAACACCTGGAATAAAGACGCCATGGCCAATGAATTCGGCTACGAAACGTGAAGCGGGACGATGGTACAAATGATAGGCATCGTCCCACTGATGGAGATGACCCTCTTGAATGACCCCAATGACATCGCCAATGGCAAAAGCCTCCATTTGGTCATGTGTGACAAACAGAGCCGTGGCATTGGCAGCCTTCAAAATAGTCCGAATTTCCAGAGCCAAACGCTCTCGCAAATCAACATCTAAATTGGAAAAAGGCTCGTCTAAGAGCAACAATTCGGGCTTGGGGGCCAATGCCCTGGCCAATGCAACTCGCTGTTGCTGCCCCCCAGACAGTTCGTGGGGAAATCGGTCTCTTTCGCCCTCTAAGCCTACCAGTTGAAGTACTTCTGCAATGCGTTGTGTTTTGCTGGAAGCAGAATGGCCATGCAAGCCAAAAGCAATGTTGCCAGCCACAGTAAGGTGCGGAAAAAGTGCGTAGTCTTGAAACACCATGCCCATGCGACGCTTCTCTGGTGGTGCCGTTAATCCTGACTGGCTGACTACGCGGTTGGACAACTGAACGGTGCCAGCAGCCACTGGCTCCAAACCGGCAATGGCTCTTAGCAAACTGGTTTTGCCACAGCCAGAGGGGCCAATGAGAACACCAATCTGGCCTGCTTTAAGTTGCAGAGACACGTCTTTGACCGCGGGCTTTGCATTCCCCGGGTAGCGAACATCAACATGGGAGACGGTGAGAAACATACTCCCAATTGTAAGGACTGATTAAAGCCCCCAGTTTTGAACACAGAAGGGGCTTCTACAATGCATGGTTCAACTCAAATTTTCTAAGCAATGCACGCATTCCGAATCCGTTCGGTTGTTTTTATTTTCACAGCCCTTTTGATCAGTTTGCCCATCTTGGCACTGATCGGCTCCTGGCTTGAGTGGAATTCTGTTTCCACTCAGGTTTTAAGCGAAATGGCTCAAACGGTTCTGCCCGATTACTTGCTAACAAGTATGCTGTTGTGTGCAGGCGTTGCGATCGGAGTCACTGTCTTAGGTTTGACCACCGCGGCGGCTGTCACTTTGTTCAGGTTTCCCGGTCAATCTTTTTTTGAATGGGCATTGCTATTGCCCATGGCCATGCCCGCTTATGTGGTGGCTTATGCCTACACAGACTTTTTTCAATTCAGTGGTCCGCTCCAGACATTCATCCGGTCTACATGGTCCATGGAGGGCCGCGTCTTTCCGGAAATCAGAAGCCTTGGCGGTGCCATTTTTGTGTTCTCACTGACGCTTTATCCCTATGTTTATTTGTTAGCAAGAACCGCACTGAGCGAACGAGGATCACACCTGATGGAGGCTGCCAGATTACTGGGTGCACCCCTTTACAGGCGCATCTCTGAGGTAGCCCTGCCCTTGGCCAGACCAGCCGTGGCGGCTGGTGTAGCTTTGGCGCTCATGGAAACTCTGGCTGACTATGGTGTGTCCAGTTATTTTGGAATTCAAACTTTCACAGCAGGTATTTACAAGGCCTGGCTGATCATGGATAACCGCATTGCAGCAGGGCAGTTGGCAACTCTTTTGTTGGTCGTCGTACTCATTTTGTTGCAACTTGAAAAGCAAGCTCAAGCAAGAATTCGGTTTACTTCCAGCAACACCAACGCTGCACACTCTCGCGAAGCACAACCCGCCCAACTGAGCCAAGCTGCGGGGCTGGCAATGTCTGCATGGTGTGGCTTCCTGTTTTTTTTGGGGTTTGTATTGCCCATCATGCTCATGCTCAAACCCTTGCTCGTGTCAGACACCATGATTCCATGGCAACGGTTTTGGGAATGGTCTTTCAACAGTCTGCGCTTAGGCGGCATCACTGCTCTTTTGGCCGTAGGTTTCTCACTGCTCATTGCATTTAGTTTGCGCAACAAGGCCGATCCCTTTGCGCGCTTCATTGCTCAATTGATTGGATTGGGCTACGCCATTCCGGGTGCCGTGGTGGTGGTTGGCTTGCTGCTTCCTGTCACTTGGGTTCAAAAGCAATGGCCAGAATCATCAGTGGGCTTTTGGATCACGGCCTCCATGCTAGGGCTTATTTGGGCTTACTTGGTTAGGTTTTGCGCAGTAGCGTTGCAATCCATTCGAAGCGGTTATGCACGAATTCCTTCTAGCCTCGACGACTCTGCCCGAACACTGGGTGTGAGTGGCTTGGCCTTGCTTAGTCGTGTTCACGCGCCTCTGCTCAAGCGCTCAGTTTTTGCCGCTGCCTTGTTGGTATTTGTAGATGTCATGAAAGAATTGCCCGCCACCTTGGTGCTGCGGCCATTCAACACAGATACCTTGGCCGTGGTGGCATTTCAACTAGCCCGAGACGAAAGATTGGGAGAGGCTGCTCTTCCCAGTTTGGCCTTGGTGGCAGTAGGTTTGATACCCGTACTTTTGTTAAGCAGGGCTATGCGGCAAAAATCATCTGCGCCTTAATGCGTGTAGCCATGGTCAATCATGATTGATTTGGCTTTGGAGGTTTTTAAAAAGTTCATCAAAGCAAGGGCTGCCGCATTGCCTTGACCACCTGAAAGTAAGATGGCATCTTGTTGGATGGGAGCGTACAAATGGGCAGGCACCAACCAGGCCGATCCGCGGGCCAATTTGCCTTGGGCAAAAACTTGGGACATGGCCACAAAACCAATTTGAGCGTTTTCGGTTTCAACAAATTGGAAGACTTGGCTGACGTTCTCGCCTTGTACAAGCTTGGGTCGAATTTCATTGATCAAACCCAAGTTGATCAGGGTCTCGATAGCCGCTGCGCCGTAAGGTGCCAGTTTGGGGTTGGCGATGGCCAATTTTTGAAATTGCCCTCTTCTCAAAATCTCGCCTTGCTGATCGACCAAGTTAGGCTGCCGGCTCCAAAGTACCAATTTTCCTATGGCATACGTGAAGCTGGAACCAGCCACACCCAAGCCTTCCTTTTCGAGCTTGGCTGGTGTTTCTCGATCGGCAGCCACCAGAATCTGAAAAGGTCCACCATTTTTGATTTGGGCGTAAAAACCACCTGTGGAGCCATATGACAGACGAACCTTGTGGCCCGACTCCTGTTCAAAGCTTTGCACGATTTTGCGCATGGGCTCACTGAAATTGGAGGCAACAGCCACCGTCACCTCGGCGGAATGCGCGGTCATGTGGCTGAGTAAAAAGAAGCCCACACATAACATGGGGGGCATAAGGATATGAAGAAACGATCGTTGGAATAAACTCGGCATGTCTGAAATAATAGCGCCTCAACTCTACTTTAACTGAGCAAATTGTTAATCTTGCTCCAACACAATTCACCATGAAAATTGCTTTAGCACTGGCTTTCAGCCTTTTTTGCGCTGTCTCTAACGCGCAAGCTCAAACTCAATCTCCTGATCCTTTGCAAGTTCGCAGCTGGGCTGCGGGGTGTGCCAACTGTCATGGCACTAACGGACGCTCTGAAGCTGGCATGGCAGCTCTTGCAGGTGTCGACAAAGACGTGATCGTCCAAAAAATGCAAGACTACAAGACTGGACGCACGCCGGCAACCATCATGCACCAGCTCTCAAAAGGCTACAGCGATGCCCAAATTGTGGCCATTGCAAGTTACTTTGCTGCGCAGAAGAAATAAGGAGCATTCATGCAACGTCGTCAATTTATTCAGGGTGCGGGTACAGGCTCAGCTTTGGGCACATTGGGCCTGATCACTGGCTGTGCTTCCATCGGTTCAAACAACAACGCCAAGGTGGTAGTGGTGGGTGGTGGCTATGGTGGCGCTACAGCCGCCAAATATGTGCGCATGTGGTCAAACTATGGCATTGACGTAACCCTCATAGAGCCCAACCCTAATTTTATTTCTTGTCCCATCTCAAACTTGGTCATTGGCGGCAGCAAAACCATTGCAGATGTGACGGTCACCTACGACAACCTGGTCAAACGTCATGGTGTGAAATTGGTGAAAGACTTCGTGACCCAAATTGATCCAGACAAGCGACTGGTCAAGCTGGCGGGCGGCTCTGAAATTTCATACGACCGCTTAATTCTTTCTCCTGGCGTCGACTTCATGTTCGATGCTTTGCCAGGCTTAAAACAAGCAGGCGCTCAAGACAAAGTTTTGCACGCTTGGAAAGCTGGCGCACAAACAGTTGCGTTGCGAAAGCAACTCGAAGCCATGCCTGATGGTGGCGTTTATGCTCTGTCAATTCCCCTTGCACCTTATCGTTGTCCACCTGGACCCTACGAACGTGCTTGCCAAGTTGCCGACTATTTCAGCAAGGCCAAACCCAAAAGCAAAGTTCTTATTTTTGATGCCAACGATGACGTCACCTCCAAGGGTCCTTTGTTTAAAAAGGCTTGGGCAGAGCGTTACAAAGGCATTGTGGAATACCAAGGCAAACACAACGCCGTCGATGTTGATGCAAGCACCAACACCTTGAAATTTGAGTTTCAAGACGACGTGAAAGCCGCTGTGCTGAATGTCATACCACCCATGCGCGCAGGTGAAATTGCAGTCAAAACAGGCTTGGCCACTGCCAACAAGCGCTGGTGTGAAGTTGATTTTCTAAGCTTTGAAGCCAAAGCTGCTAAAAACATCCATGTCTTAGGCGACGCCATCCAAATTGCACCTGCCATGCCTAAGTCGGGGCACATGGCCAATCAACACGGCAAAACTTGTGCTGCTGCGGTAGTCGCCTTGTTGTCTGGCAAAGAGCCAAATGCTTTGCCCATCTACAACAATACTTGCTACAGCTTCGTCAGTGCCGAACAGGTGGTCCACGTTGCCAGCGTTCATGCCTACGACGCTGAAAAGAAGACCATGTTGACTGTGCCAGGATCAGGCGGGGTATCTAGCGAAGCCAGTTCGCTTGAAGGTTTTTACGCCATGGCTTGGGCTCGCAATATTTGGGCTGACACCTTGGCTTAAACACTTTGGCTAAAAAAATCGCTGTATGAAGCTCCCTTTCTTTTTTTCTATGGCCTTGCTTGCCATTCAGCTCAACCTCAGTTTGGCTTGGGCTAGCATTGACATTGCCAAAAAGAACGCTTGTATGTCTTGTCACAACAATGAAAAGAAGTTGGTCGGGCCTGCTTTCAAAGATGTGGCTAAAAAGTACGCTGGCGTGCCTGATGCGTCTCAAAAATTAGCTTTGAGTATCAAAGCAGGAGGCGCTGGCAAATGGGGGCCTGTTCCAATGCCTCCACCCACCTCATTGAGTGACGCAGATGCCGTGAAACTGGCCTCATGGATTCTAGAAGGTGCAAGATGAAGAACACCTTCCCCCAAACTCCCAATCGAAGAGACGCCTTGAAACAACTCGCAAGCTTGACAGCATTGCTCGTTGGCGCTGGCTATTCCACTTTTGCTCAAGCCGCTTACAACAAAGCAGCCTTTGATTCAAAATCTGTGAATGAAGCCGTTAAGTTTCAAGGTGGCGGTGGTATTGCTGAAAGCAAAGACATCCTACTGAATGCGCCCGACTATGCTGAAAATGGCGCAGCTGTAGCAATTGGGATGAGCACTGCCCTGGCAGGTGTGCGCAAGATAATGATCTTGATTGAAAAAAATCCTGCTAGCCTAGCGGCCTCATTTGAAGTGAGTGAATTTGTTGAAGCCAACTTTTCAACCCGCGTCAAAATGAGCCAAACATCTGATGTCTATGCGGTAGCAGTCATGGCGGACGGTCGTGCTTTGTTCTCTAAAAAAGAAGTCAAAGTGACCATTGGCAGTTGTGGATCGTAAAGAAATGTCAGAACCTACACGCATTCGCGCGCAAGCTCAGGGAGGCAAAACCACGGTTCGCGTCCTCATGAGTCATGAAATGGAATCTGGTCATCGCAAAGATGGCTCAGGAAAAATTGTTCCCAGTTGGTTCATTCAAGAAGTGAGCATTTCTCTTAACGGCAAAGTCATATTGGACGCAGATTTTGGACCCTCGGTGTCAAAGAATCCTTATTTGCAATTTGTCATCAAGGGGGGCAAGACTGGCGACAAGTTGTCGCTTGCTTGGAAAGACAACAGAGGACAAACACGCACCGACGAGGCCAGTGTGTCTTAGCACTCAAATGCTGTTTGCAGATTCATCGACCTTTGCATCTGTATGCCTGTCTTGCCGCTCGCGCAGACTTTGCTGAATAACACGCGATCGGTCACCACCAAGGGGCAAATTCTCATGCGCCAGACAAAGCGGACGCCCTCTTGCACCACTGGCCAAATAATCTTTCAACAAAGACTTGCGAACCACGCTTTCTTCAAACAGTTGCGTGGCAGTGAGATAAGCAAACACGGCATCGACCAAGGCTTCGGGGGTAAGGCCATAAGTCTTTTGTGTTTGCCGCCACAGGTCATCTGAAAAAGACATGAAAGCCCAAAAAGGCGAATGATGTGTTGATTGGTGAGGCGAAAGATGAGGCAAATTGGTTTGCAAAATCAAGGGAAGTGTTTGCTTAAAGCGACCGGAATTGGCCACCAAATCCCAATACTTTGCCAGCCTGGTAAATCGCTCAAAACTTTCGCGATCGATGTCCTTGTTTTGTCGAATGACATAAGGCGGCTTGCTGTCGTAAACCATGCCATGCGACTCAGTGTGACGTGCTAAGGGGGTTCCCCTTAAGCGCTTCAAGATACCCAATTGAATTTCTTGAGGCCCGATGCTGAGCAAACGGTCAAAACCCTCCGCAAAACTTTGAAGAGTTTCGCCAGGTAAGCCAAAAATTAAATCGGTGTGCAGATGCGCGTTCGATTCACTGAGCAGCCAGCGTAAATTAGCTTCTGTTTTGGCATTGTCTTGTCGCCGAGAGATTCGCTGTTGAACCTCTTCGTTGAAGCTTTGGATACCAACCTCAAATTGCAAGACGCCTGGCGGAAATTGTGCAATCAATTCTTTCAAGCGATCTGGCAGATGATCTGGAATGACCTCGAAATGAACCAGTAAGCCCTTTGCAGAATCTGCTTGAAGTCGGTCAAGGAAGAACTGCAAAATTTGAGCAGAGGCGTCTATTTTCAAATTGAATGTACGGTCTACAAACTTAAAATTTCGAGCACCTCGGCTGAACAAGATGTCCAGTTCTTGAAGAAATGGATTTAAATCAAACGCCCATGCCGTTTTGTCTAAAGAGCTCAAACAAAATTCACACTTAAAAGGGCATCCTCTAGAAGCCTCAACATACAGCACTCTGTTGGCCAAATCAGAATCTGAGAATTCGCGGTAAGGCAACTCAATGTCGCCCAAGGGGGGTTGTTCACCTTGGATCATTTTCATGAGGGGCTTTGGACCGTGTAGCAAAGCAAGACACAACTTAGGAAAGCTCACGTCACCCCACCCCGATATGACGTGGTCAGAAAGCTGCACTATTTCTTGCGTCTCGGTCTCATGGCTTACTTCAGGTCCACCCAACACAATGATCACCCGAGGCCTTTGGGTTTTAAGTGCCTTCACAAGTTCGGTGGTTTGAATGACATTCCAGATGTACACCCCAAAGCCAATGATTTGAGCTTGATGGGGCAACTCTGGCCCGAGTTGGCTTAGCAGTTCATTCACCATGTTCTGCGTTGGTCTGGTCAAGGTGAACTCGGTCAAGGCTGTGCGCTTTGCCAAATCAGCACTGCCATGGCGAGCCATGTTGGCCAAAAGATAACGAAGTCCTAGTGATGCATGAATGAACTTTGCATTGAGAGTGCAAAGAACAATGGCGGGCGACTGCGTCTTAATTTCGGGCATGCCCACATTATCCAACGTGTCAGGCGGTCAAAGTGAACTCAAACTTTTGTTGAAGATAACTTCTTTTTTGACAAACTTCTCATGGTTGTCTTCTACTGCACCCAATTCGTACAAGTAGTTGACCATCATGGCACTAGACTGCGCCATGCCCTTTTTTGAAAGATCAGCAGCCCAATTGATATCGTGCAACTTGGCCCCATTGGCCAAATGAAACTTGGCCACAGAATCGCCGTTAGATTTGTGAACAAATTGAGTGAGGTAAACAAAGCACAAATGCATGAGGGCTGATTTTTCCTCGGCTCTGGCCAAGGCTGGCGTCCAACCCTTGCTTAAGCGTTTTGACCACTCACCGTCTTTCATCAAGACTTTCAATGACTGTGCAATTTTTCCTTTTTTGTCCTCCAAGGCTTCCAAAGCGGGCGATCCAGGTAACGCATCCAGCCATCTGTTGAAGCCGGGTACCGGCGACAAGGTGCAAAAGGTTTTGACACTGGGAATTTCTTGAAGTATTTGTTCGGCAACTCGCTTGATTAAAAAATTACCAAGCGATACCCCACGCAGTCCAGGCTGACAGTTACTGATGGAGTAAAAAATGGCTGTTTTGAATTTTTTGGCATCGAGAGATTCAGACTTCTTATCTAGGAGTGGGCCAACCTCCTTTGAGATGGCAGTGACCAAAGCCACCTCCACAAAAATCAATGGCTCACCTGGCAACTGGGGGTGAAAGAAGGCATAACACCGCCGATCTGGCTGCAGTCTGCGCCTTAAATCATCCCAGCCATCAATGGCATGAACTGATTCATGTTGAATGATTTTTTCAAGCAAGAGCGCTGGAGATGACCATGTGATTTCATGCAGTTCTAAAAAGCCTGGGTTGAACCAAGAGTTCAATAAATGCTGCATGTCGGCATCGACTGCTTTCAAGCCTGACTTGTTTTTAGTGTGCTCGAGCAAGCGCTCCCTCATGCGAACAATGGTTTGGGTGCCATTGGGTGCTCGATTGATTCGGCGCAGCAATTCTTGACGGGCAGGCTCGACGATTTTGAAAAGTGCAACCAGGCTTTCATCATCGTACTTGTCTGCATAGTTTTGTGCAGCTTGTAAGACTTCTATAGGGTCGGGGCTGAATTGATGAGCCAGAAATTCGAAAAATTTCAACTGATCTGGCTTGTCCAAGAGCTTGAACTGTTCGACAAATTTGGTTGCAATGCTTTGGGCATTGGCTTCGCCCTTCTCCGATAGCAAGCTCAGCGCAATTTTTTGGGCTGATTCAAGTGATCTCGCTTTGGTGAATCGTTCAAACATGCTAGACCTATGGTGTGTGCTGAAAGAAATGATACGGGTAAGATATGAGCTCGGCAATCAACAAATTGCTTGAAATTGTTTGCGCGCCACAAAGCAAGGGAAAACGCTCATTGTTCGCTCAAGGCTATTCAAATGCACAACAACATACAACAGTTAAAGCAAATCTTAAAGTCTGCCAAAACCATTGCGGTCGTAGGCCTTTCAGCCCAATGGAATCGGCCAAGTTATTTTGCAGCCAAGTACATGCAAGAGCAAGCTTACAAAATTATCCCTGTCAACCCGCGCTATGCAGGTCAAGGGCAGTTTCCAGCTGAGGACGTTTTAGGCGAAAAGTGTTATGCCAGCCTGCTAGATATCTCAGAGCCAGTCGACATCGTGGATGTCTTTCGCAAAACTGAAGATGTTTTGCCGATTGCCCAGGAGGCACTTCAAATTGGCGCAAGCTGTTTGTGGCAACAACTTGGCGTTGAGAACCAAGAAGCCAGTGAATTGTTTCTCAATCAAGGCAAGTTTTCTGTGACCAACCGCTGCGTCAAAATTGAACATGCCAGAATTTTTGGTGGACTCAACTGGGTCGGGGTCAACACCGGCATCATTTCTGCAAAACGTCCCATTGATTGAATACCAACATGAGTGACCATCCCTTTCGGCCCGAGACACTGGCCATTCACGCCGGTCAAATTCCCGATGCAGCCACTGGCGCGCGCGCCCTCCCCATTTACCAAACCAGCAGCTTTGTGTTTGACAGTGCCGACCATGCGGCCTCTTTGTTCAACCTCCAAACATTTGGCAATGTTTACTCAAGGCTTAGCAACCCTACCGTTGCCGTGCTGGAAGAACGTGTCGCTGCGTTAGAAGGCGGCAGGGCTGGCGTTGCCTCTGCATCGGGCATGGCTGCTGAATCGATGGCGCTCATGACTATTTTGCAATCGGGCGATCATGTGGTGGCCGCCAGCGCTTTGTATGGGGGCTCTGTCACATTATTGGCCGTCAGCTTAGCCAAGTTTGGCATTCAAACCACCTTTGTAGACGCCAGCAAGGCCGATGCGTTTGCGGCAGCCATTCAGCCCAATACCCGCGCCATCTATGCCGAAAGCTTGGGCAATCCAAGCATGCTGGTTTTGGACATTGCGGCCATCGCAGAGGTCGCCCATGCTCATGGCCTGCCCCTCATCATTGACAACACAGTGCCCAGTCCATTTCTTTGCAATCCAATTGCTTTTGGCGCTGATGTGGTGGTGCACTCAGCCACCAAGTATTTGGCGGGTCATGGCACAACCTTGGGTGGTGTCATCGTAGAAAGCGGCAATTTTCCCTGGGACAATGGTAAATTTCCAGGCATGACCGAGCCGTCGCCTGGCTATCACGGTGTGAAGTTTTACGAAACCTTTGGCGATTTTGGCTTCACGATGCGCTGTCGCATGGAGTCCTTGCGAGTTTATGGCGCGTCACTCAGTCCCATGAGCGCTTGGCAAATTTTGCAGGGCGTTGAAACCCTGCCATTGCGCATGGAAAGGCACTGCAGCAATGCTTTGGCTGTAGCCCAATTTTTGCAAAGTGACTCGCGTGTTGCTTGGGTTAATTACCCTGGATTGCCAGACCACCCGCAACATGCGCTTCTTCAAAAACAGATGCGAGGCGCGTCTGGACTGCTGGCTTTTGGGGTCAAAGGCGGCTTACAACAAGGCGTGAAGTTCATTGAATCGGCTCGCTTCATGAGCCATCTGGTCAATATTGGCGACACCCGCACCCTCATTAGCCATCCCGCTAGCACCACGCATCGCCAACTCAATGAGGAACAACAGTTGGCTGCCGGAGTTGGCCCCGACATGATTCGAATTTCGGTAGGCCTTGAACACATCGATGATATTTTGTGGGACATCGATCAAGCCTTGAGTGCAGCCACCCAAACACGGGTTCATGGAATTTCAAAATGACTAACATCTTTGATCAAGACTTAGACCCCAATTCAGCTAATTTCACGGCGCTTTCACCAGTGAGTTTTGTGGAGAGAAGTGCCGAGATTTTTGGCGATTTATGTTCGGTAGTGCATGGCCTGCGTACTTACACGTGGGCCCAAACTCGCGACAGATCTGCACGGCTTGCTGCTGCGCTGCAATCACTGGGCGTGGGTCGTGGCAGCACGGTCAGCGCCATGTTACCCAATACCCCAGAGATGGTAGAAGCTCACTATGCGGTGCCAGCGCTCAACGCAGTACTCAACACACTCAACACTAGACTCGATGCAGCCCTGATTGCCTGGCAACTCAATCATTGTGAGTGCACGGTATTGATCACAGACAGAGAGTTTGCCCCCGTCATGGCCAAGGCCTTGGATATTTTAAAAACCCAATTTGGCAGGTCCATTGTGGTCATCGATGTGTGCGACTCTGAATACACAGGGCCAGGTGAACAGCTTGGGCAATTTGAATACGAGGCCATGCTTGCATTGCACGAGCCTCTCTGCAAATTAGAAGGCCCGCAAAACGAGTGGGATGCCATAGCTGTTAGCTATACCAGCGGCACCACGGGCGACCCCAAAGGCGTGGTCACGCATCACCGCGGTGCCTACCTGAACGCTGTGAGCAACGTGGCTACTTGGACCATGCCGCACTTTCCCACTTATTTGTGGACATTGCCCATGTTCCATTGCAATGGTTGGTGCTTTCCTTGGACTGTGGCCATGTTGGCAGGCACGCATGTGTGCTTGCGACGAGTTGAAGCAGCGACTATCCTGGATGCCATGCGAGAGCACCGTGTCAACCACTACTGCGCGGCTCCCATTGTTCACAGCTTGATTTACAACGCCCCCGAAAGCATGCGGGCTGGCATTGATCAGCAAGTGCGAGGTATGGTGGCGGGTGCGGCACCACCGGCGGCCATGATTGAAGGCATGGCCAAAATTGGTTTCGATATCACGCATGTTTATGGTCTCACCGAAGTTTATGGGCCCGCTAGCGTCGCAGTTAAACGCGACGCTTGGGCTCACCAAAGCTTGTCTGAGCAAACCCGTTTGAATGGCAGGCAAGGTGTTCGGTATGTGCTTCAAGAAGGCATGACCGTCATGGACCCTGAAACGATGACAGAGTGCCCTGCCGATGGTGTCACCATGGGCGAGATCATGTTCAAAGGCAATATTGTCATGAAGGGCTATTTGAAAAACCCTCGGGCCACCCAAGAAGCTTTTGCAGGTGGCTGGTTTCACACCGGTGATTTGGCCGTGATGGAGCCCGATCGCTATGTGAAAATCAAGGACCGCAGCAAAGACATCATCATTTCTGGTGGTGAAAACATCAGCTCTTTGGAAGTAGAAGATGCGATTTACCGTCACCCTTCTGTATTGGCATGCGCTGTGGTTGCCAAACCAGATCCTAAATGGGGCGAATCACCCTTGGCATTTGTCGAAGTCAAATTGGGCGCAACTGTGTCTCAAGCAGAGTTGATCGCACATTGCAAAACCTTGCTAGCCAGCTACAAAGTACCCAAAGAAATTCGCTTTGAAGAAATTCCCAAAACATCAACAGGCAAAATACAAAAATTCCAATTGCGGGAACGTGCCAAAATTGGCACTTAAATTGAGAAAGCAATCGCAATGACACAAGCAGAAACTCCCTTGGTTCTTCGGCACGACGACGATCGTGGCGTGTGCACCCTCACCTTAAATCGGCCATCCGCGTTCAATGCTTTGAGTGAAGAGTTGCTCACAGCTCTGCAAACTGAGCTGGACAATTTATCCAGAAGTCCGTCGCTTCGAGTTCTAGTGATTGCAGCGGCTGGCAAAGCCTTTTGTGCAGGACATGACCTTCGCCAAATGCGGGCTGAGCCCTCAATGGATTACTACCAAAAGTTGTTTTCTCAGTGCGGCAACATGATGCTCAGCATTCAAAAATTGCAAGTGCCCGTCATTGCCAAGGTACAAGGCGTTGCCACAGCAGCAGGCTGTCAGTTGGTAGCGCAGTGCGATTTGGCTGTGGCATCTTCCGAGGCCAAATTTGCAGTCAGCGGTGTCAATTTAGGCTTATTTTGCGCCACACCCAGTGTGGCGTTGTCACGCAATTTATCGCGCAAAGCTGCATTTGAAATGTTGGTCACAGGCGATTTTCTCAATGCCCAAGATGCCTTGAAGCAAGGCTTGATCAATCAAATCGCCGAGCCCCATGATCTTGACGCCTGCACAGAGAACTTGATTGTCAAAATTCTTTCAAAACCCCAAGTTGCCTTGGCCATGGGCAAAGAGTTGTTTTACATGCAGCTCGAAACCGGCATTGAGAAAGCCTATGAATTTGCGTCGCAAACGATGGCTTGCAACATGATGGACAACGCAGCCCTTGAGGGCGTGCAGGCCTTCATCGAGAAAAGAAAACCCAGCTGGTCGAGCTCTTAGCAGCGGGTGTTTTAGCCATGGGCTGCCAAATCTAAAAAGACCCGTCCATTCTCAATTTTGACGGGCCATACTTTGGCGGGTTCGGTGGCGGGTCCACATGCAATCGAGCCATCTCGCAAATCGAATTGGGCTTGATGAAACGGGCACTCAACAAAATTGCCCTCTACAAATCCTTCGCACAGTTTGGCATTGCCGTGACTGCATTCATTGTTGATAGCAAACACACCCTCATCAATTTTGAAGATGGCAATATCGTGATTCAGAGGCGTCACAGCAACGCCTGCACCTTCAAACAAATCAGCCTCAGAGGCTACGTCTATCCAGTTGCTCATGATTAAATGGGATAAATGATGGAATTGGGAATCATTTCACTGTCGTAAATGCAAAGGCGCTCTTTCAATTTCAAGCCCTCGGCGGTTTGGACGATGGTGTCAAGATAGCGACCTACATTGAAAACAGTCGACTCTTTGTCTAATTTGGTACGAAAGACGGCGTAGTTGGCTTCGCAGTAAATAGCGCCATTTTCGACTTTGCGCACCACGGGCGTCCCCACCACATGGCGCTGGTAGTAGGGGTCGTGGTACAAGGTTTCTGTAATCCCATAGACCCGATCTTTCAACATGCCTTTGCTTGTGAGCGACAAAGTTGCCAATGGAAAGCCACGCTCATAGTTTTCGCGGGGCTGCAATTTATAAACACACGCTTCAGTGAAAAATTCTGGCCACAAATTCCACTGACCACTGTCTACCGCACTGGCGTAATCGGCATAAAGTTGTTGGATGCCCAACCAAGTTTGCATATCGACCATGATCAGCTCTCCATCACTTTTCGCCAGTATTCATACATACCTCGAATGAGTGTTTCTGTCACCATGTGATCAGTTTCTTCAACTTCGCGACCACCCAACTCGGCCAAGGTGCGGTGTTGAGGTTTGCTTTCAAAAGAAGTTTGGGAGAACTCAATGACTTCGCCATCGTCGGCTGATACAAAGCCAGCTGGCCCAAACAAATTGGCTTGTCGCAATCGGCGCTCAGTCATCTCATCTGTATCGTCTTCAAATCCAAAGTGCGTCCAAACAAAATCGAATGCACCATGCCCATCGGGCTGAATGTGTCTGGTAGAAACACTGTTCACTTGCTGCTGAAAAATAACACTGGGAAACAAAGTCATCATGACTGCCGTTGGGCCACCCCACCAAGCCTCGGGCACGATGTCTAAAAAGCTGGGGTCGTTCAATTGCATACTGGCTTTGAAACTGCTGACCTGCGTCACGTCAGAAGCTTGACCCGTGGCTTGGCCAGAAGAACCCCGGGTGGAAATCATGGCAGCATGCCGATGGTGGTCGTCCATGCGCAGCTCGCTTTTGTTGTCTGCCCGCCAAAGACCAAAGGTGACAAACCAAGTGTGCAACAAACCAGGGTGGTACGGATCTTTGATGTTTTCTTGCATCAGCTTCCAGTTGCCTGGAATTCGTTGCCTGTTGTAGCCCAAAATTTTGAGTTGTCGGCCATTGAACAATCGATCGAAGTAAGTCAGGATGGTTGGCCCCATGAAGTCTTCTAACGACTCGACTTCATGGTCGAAAGAGGCAAACACCACACCACCGCGTGATGCCACTTTCAAAGCGGTCAGCCCATGATTTTTGGGATCAAAATCAGCAGGCATGCCGCCATTGATCTTGCCGTCTTGTCGAACCCCACGCCGAAATGGCACACCCTGCAATTTGCCATCCAAGGCATAACTCCACTGGTGGTAAGGACAGACCAATTCTTTTTTGTTGCCGTGCCGCTCTCTGCAAAAAGCCATACCTCGGTGCGCGCAAACGTTCTCAACCACATGGACTTGACCATCTTGGCTGCGCGTCATGATGACCGAGCGTTCTCCTATGACTGTTCGCTTGAAATCACCCTTGTTGGGAATCTCTGCTTCCAAGCCGACATAACTCCAATGTGCTTTGTAAAAGAAGCGGTCCAGTTCTTTGACATGAGTATCTTCTTGGGTGTAGACAGCAAAGGGGATGCGGCTGGTGCCACTGTTCTCCCAGTGAATTGGTTGATCTTTCATAGATGCAAAGCTCGGCTTCTTTCAATACTGTCAATCATGCCACGGTATGAGTTCTCAATGAGGAATGCCTTCGCTATTTTTCTCTTGGAATAATAGATGACCAGAGAGGGTTAGTACTGTTGGTCTGAGCTTAACAATTATTTAGGGTGTGGGAATCACTTTTCAGGAATCTGTTCATGACCAGACTTTTAACTATTGCCAAAATATTTGGCCTCTGCCTTCTAAGCCTATTGTCTTTCAATGCTGCGGCACAAAATTTCAACGCTCAAAAATCTGGCGTATGGGAAACACAAAACTTTCAGTTTCAAAATGGGCAAAGCCTGCCCAATTTGAAACTCGGTTACACCACGTTGGGAAATACTCAAAACGAGGCCGTTCTGATCCTTCACGGCACAGCTGGAAACAGCAAAGGCATGCTCAATCCAGCATTTGGTGGACAGTTATTTGGTCCGGGCCAAGTTCTTGATGCAGAGAAATACTACGTCATTCTGCCCGATGCATTGGGCGCAGGGCAGTCGTCCAAACCATCTGACGGTATGCGAGCGAAGTTTCCTGAATACAACTACACAGACATGGTGAAGGCTCAGTACCTTCTGGTCAAAGAAGGTTTGGGTGTGAAGCACTTGCGCTTGGTTCTCGGCAATTCTATGGGAGGCATGCAGACTTGGCTTTGGGGCATCATGTATCCCGAATTTATGGACTTGCTGGTTCCCATGGCATCCATGCCAACAGAAATGTCAGGCAGAAATTGGATGATGCGCAGACTGATCATTGACTCTATTCGGAACGATCCAGAGTGGATGGGCGGCAACTATGTTCAACAACCCAAGAGTGCTCTGTTTGCAACAACTTTTTATGCAACCGCAACCAATGGCGGTAACCAATCGATTCAAAAAATAGCACCTACACGTGCTGCTGCCGATGCACTTCTGGATCAAAGATTGAAAGGCCCGTTAACCGGCGATGCCAATGACATCATGTACCAATGGGCATCGTCGAAAGATTACAGCCCCTCTGCACAACTAGACAAAATCAAAGCGCGCGTGCTGGCCATTAACTCTGCCGACGACGAAAGAAATCCTCCCGAATTGGGCATCATGGAAAAATCTTTGAAAGTCCTGCCCAACGCATCACTGTTTTTAATTCCCGCTAGCGAACAAACTTCTGGGCATGGCACCACCGGGCAAGCACGTTGGTGGAAGGACGAACTGGCCAAGGCTCTGAATTCAACCTCCAAAAAGTAAGTTTGAAACCATTCAGCCAATGAACTGCTGATGCCACAAACGGGAGGATTTCAAGTGAATTTTCAGTTCGTCTGCAATTTTTCCGCATTGCGAAATTTCATCTCATTTTTTATCAATGTAGCCCTGTCAAAGACTCATCAAGGGCTACTTTTAAGATCTAATACTGCTTGCACCAATCTCTCATGCAGTTATAAAAAAGAGGACGAAAATGACCAATCAAAAATCCAAAATTATTTACACCCTGACCGACGAAGCCCCATTGCTGGCAACGGCGGCTTTTTTGCCAGTCATTCAAACTTTCACTCAGCCTGCTGACATCGAAGTTGAAACCAGTGACATTTCTGTAGCGGGTCGCGTTTTGGGAGAATTTCCAGACTTCCTCACGCCTGAGCAACAATTGCCTGACAACTTGGCAGATTTGGGCAAGCGCACCCTGCTTCCCGAAACCAACATCATCAAATTGCCCAACATCAGCGCTTCTGTCCATCAGTTGGCTGGCGTGATCAAAGAACTCCAGTCCAAAGGATTTCGCGTTCCCGACTACCCAGAAGATCCTAAAACAGATGCTGAAAAAGCCATTCGCGCACGCTACTCAAAATGCCTAGGCAGCGCTGTCAATCCAGTTTTGCGAGAAGGCAACTCAGACCGCCGCGCACCTTTGGCTGTTAAGAATTACGCCAGAAAAAACCCCCACAGCATGGGTGAATGGAGCATGGCTTCCAGAACACACGTGGCTCACATGAAACACGGCGACTTCTACCATGGCGAAAAATCCATGACCCTAGACAAAGCACGCGATGTCCGCATGGAACTTGTCACCAAGTCTGGCAAGACCATGGTGCTGAAGCCTAAAGTCTCATTGTTGGCTGGCGAAATCATCGACAGCATGTTCATGAGCAAAAAAGCGCTGTGCGAGTTTTACGAGGAGCAAATGGAAGACGCTCGCAAATCTGGCGTGATGTTCTCTTTGCACGTCAAAGCCACCATGATGAAAGTGTCGCACCCCATTGTGTTTGGACACGCTGTCAAAATTTTCTACAAAGAAGCCTTTGAAAAGCATGGCAAGGTTTTTGATGAGTTGGGTATCAATGTCAACAACGGCATGGTCGATCTTGAAGAGAAGATAGAAACATTGCCCCATTCTTTGCATGACGAAATCGTTCGCGACCTGCACGCTTGCCACGAGCACCGCCCCGATTTGGCCATGGTGGACTCTGCCAAAGGCATTACCAATTTGCACGCACCCAACGATGTGATCGTGGATGCCTCCATGCCAGCCATGATTCGCATTGGCGGCAAAATGTGGGGTGCTGACGGCAAACCCAAAGACACCAAGGCAGTTATCCCCGAGTCCACATTTGCCCGCATCTACCAAGAAGTCATCAATTTCTGCAAGACCAACGGCAACTTTGATCCCCGCACCATGGGCACAGTGCCCAACGTTGGCCTGATGGCTCAACAGGCTGAGGAATACGGCTCACACGACAAGACATTTGAAATCGCAGAAGATGGCGTGGCCAACATTGTCGATATTGCCACCGGAGAGGTCTTGCTGTCACAAAACGTTGAAAGTGGTGACATCTGGCGCATGTGCCAAGTTAAAGATGCCCCTATTCGCGATTGGGTGAAGTTGGCTGTCACGCGTGCACGCAACTCAGGCACACCTGCTTTGTTCTGGCTTGATCCCTATCGCCCGCACGAAGCCGAGATGATCAAGAAGGTGGAAACCTACTTGAAAGACCACGATACCAAGGGCTTGGACATTCAAATCATGTCTCAGGTTCGCGCCATGCGCTACACCCTTGAACGCGTCATCCGCGGTCTGGACACCATTTCTGTCACTGGCAACATTTTGCGCGACTACCTCACCGACTTGTTCCCCATCATGGAGTTAGGCACCAGCGCCAAGATGCTGTCCATCGTGCCCCTCATGGCAGGTGGCGGCATGTACGAAACGGGCGCAGGCGGTTCGGCGCCTAAGCATGTCAAGCAATTGGTTGAAGAGAACCACTTGCGTTGGGACTCCCTGGGAGAGTTCTTGGCCTTGGCTGTTTCCTTAGAAGATTTGGGCATTAAAACAGGTAACACCAAAGCCAAAGTATTGGCCAAAACTTTGGATGCAGCCACGGGTTCATTGTTAAACAACAACAAAAACCCCTCCACCAAAACAGGTGAATTGGATAACCGTGGAAGTCAGTTTTACTTGGCCATGTATTGGGCCCAAGAGCTAGCGGCGCAAACTGAAGACAAAGACTTGCAAAGCAAGTTTGCAGGTTTGGCCAAATCTTTGACTGACAATGAACAGCAAATTGTGGACGAACTGAAGGCCGTACAAGGAAAACCAGTCGACATTGGCGGCTATTACAAGCCTTCAGCCGAACTGCTGCAAAAAGTCATGTGCCCAAGCCATACTTTCAATGAAATTTTAAAATCAGCTCGCGCATAAAACTAGCCATTTAAATTTCATTTGCCCCTCTGCGCTGCGTCCAAGCCGCATCATTCGAGATGCGGCTTTTTTCTGCCCCTTACTCAAACAAATCCGTTTGGTTTAAATTTTCAGGGACACAAGGACCCGTCTGTTTTTTAGATTTTTTCAGATGGGGGGGCGCCTTGATGGGTGACAACTCTAAGATGGCTGGTTTTTTTGAAGCTTGATGCACTGGCGCATCATGGGTTAATTCAGCGGGCCAGCGCTTTAAACGCTTTAACTCTCCGCGGTTCATACATCGGTACAAGGCCAACAATTCGCCCGAGGTCTCGGACTCCAATGCCACGTAAGACTTACCAAGGTAATTAATTTGTCTGGCTGCAATCTGCAAAACGACATCACTGCCTTTGAGATCAGTTCTTGAATAA
>Ga0114980_10000545_pt1 | contig 27350 bp, 22 predicted proteins | sample S_140806_EF_Meta_FD_87018 | JGI IMG/M metagenome (GOLD analysis project Ga0114980, IMG submission 87018) | Freshwater microbial communities from Lake Simoncouche, Canada to study carbon cycling - S_140806_EF_MetaG | ecosystem: Environmental > Aquatic > Freshwater > Lake | place: Lake...
GATCGCAAGTGTGAAACCATACACTCCTCTTGAATTAGAAGGTCGCGATATCTACATCCGCGAAGGTTGCTATTTATGTCACTCACAAATGATTCGTCCGTTCCGTTCAGAAACTGCACGTTACGGAGAATATTCTAAAGCAGGTGAATTCGTATACGATCACCCATTCCAGTGGGGATCTAAACGTACCGGTCCAGACTTGCACCGCATTGGTGGAAAATATGGAGATGCATGGCACTACAACCACATGTTCGATCCTACATCCATGTCCCCTGGATCCATCATGCCATCTTATCCATGGTTGTTTGATTCGAAAGTGAATTTCGAAACTACACCGAAGAAGATTTCAGCAATGATGACACTTGGAGTTCCTTACCCTGCGGGATATGAAAATGCTTGTGTTGCAGACGCGAAGAAACAAGGACAGACAATTGTAGACAATCTGAAAAAAGCGAAAGTTCAGGAAGTAAGTCCACTTGAGCCGGATGATGAAATTGTTGCTTTGATTGCCTACTTGCAACGTCTTGGAACTGACATTAAAGTGAAACCAGTAGCACAAACAAAATAACCGCCATGAAATTCATCAACTATTTAAGCACCATCGCGGGAATCGAAATATTTCCATTGATTTCCCTACTGATCTTCTTCGCTTTCTTCGTTGTGTTGGGTATTTACCTGATCACGGCGGACAAGAACAGGATCAAGTACATGGAAGCTCTTCCAATTGAAAAAGAAGCACAAGACAATTCAAGTTTATAACCGTAAATAAAAGAACGAGCGTATGCGTCTGTTCAATCTGAATACTCCGAAAATTGTATTACCTGCAACAGCAATGTTGTTTGCAGTCAGTACCCACGCGCAGTCTGCTCAAGCACAAGCTGCTCCAGCTACTCTGTCCATTCTTTCGAATGGCGTATTCATTACCATGATGAGTGTGATTGTACTACTTCTTCTAGGAATTATTGCAATGGCAGAAGTGGTGAAAGCCGGCGGCGCACAACGTCGTGCTAAAGCGAGAGAAGAAAAGGAAAAGTCGGGCAACTCCGGAAAAACAGTAGCCACTATTGCGATGCTGTTGTTCGCAGGATCATTGTTTGCTCAGACAGCACCAACTGATGCGGCGGCGGCCGCACCGGAATTACCATTCCTCTATTGGGGATTGGGAGCAATTACGTTCTGGTGTTTACTTGTTGTGATTATTTTCGAAGCCATCATCTTCTACATGTTGTTCCGCACAGGAATGAAACTGCTTCGTTATGACGAATTGCGCGCACAATTCCCGCTGATGTATGAAGACAAACGCGGTATCATGGAAAGTCCGATCATGAAATCAATGACGGATGCAGTTCCAATCGAACAAGAAGCAGCGATCATGATGGATCACGACTACGATGGAATCCGTGAGTTGGACAACAACCTTCCGCCATGGTGGAAATATGGATTCTACCTTACCATTGTAGTTGGTATCATTTACCTCGTGAACTATCACGTAGTACATAACGGAAAATCTTCAGCAGAAGAATACAAGCAAGATTCTTTGGACCTCGAATCTAAAGTTGCAGCTTACAAAAAAGCGAATGCCAATCTTGTGGATGAGAATAATGTAACCTTACTTATTGATGCTACATCAATCAATGCAGGTAAAGCAGTCTACACTCAGAACTGCGTTCCATGTCACGGTGCAAACTCAGAAGGTAAAGAAGGACTTGGACCAAACCTAACAGATGATTACTGGATTCACAAAGGCGGAGTTGTTGATGTATTCAAGTCAGTGAAATACGGTTGGACAGAAAAAGGAATGAAGTCATGGCAACAAGATTTGAAGCCTTTGGAAATTCAGCAAGTAGTAAGCTACGTAAAATCAATTCGTGGATCCAATCCGGCAAATGCACAACCACCGCAAGGAGATCTATATGTTGAGTCTAGCGCTGCACCTTCAGACAGCCTGAAAACACCAGCAGATAGTCTAAAAGTTGGAGATAGTATTCCTGTGATGGACTCGATCAAGAAATAACAAGCAATAATGGCAGACGAAGAAGTTGCAAAAAAAGGGAAGGAAATTGTGGGAGAAGGCGACGAAGCGTTTCGCGATACGATTGCCACAATAAACGAAAAAGGTAGAAGAAACTGGATATTCCCCAAGAAACCGAAAGGACGACTTTACAACGCACGTACATTCGTCAGTTTCTTCTACCTTATTATTTTCTTCACCTTACCTTTCATCAAAGTCAACGGTAATCCGTTATTTCTGATCAATATTCTTGAGCGGAAATTCGTTTTGTTCGGTGTCATCTTTTGGCCACAAGACTTTGTCATCTTCGGAATCGGAATGATCACCTTCATGGTGTTCATTGTTCTATTCACAATTGCTTTCGGTCGTATATTCTGCGGATGGGTTTGTCCGCAAACCATTTTTATGGAAATGGTATTCCGCAAAATTGAATACTGGATTGACGGAGATGCAGAACAGCAACGCAAACTCGACAAGCAAGCCTGGGATCGCGAAAAGATCCTGAAGCGTGGAGGTAAATGGGTAGTGTTCTATCTCATTTCGCTCCTCATTGCGAATACATTCCTGTCATACATCATTGGTGTAGACAAACTTTTCCAGATTATCAGTGAACCTATTTCACAACATACTGGCGGATTTGCTGCGTTGTTGATTTTCTCAGCGGTTTTCTTTGGTGTATACACATGGTTCCGCGAGCAAGTATGCATTATTGTTTGTCCATATGGCCGCTTACAAGGCGTGATGTTGGATCCAAACAGTATTGTTGTAGCATATGACAATGTGCGCGGAGAACCAAGAAGCAAGCACGTGAGAGCTGGAGAGGCTCAAATCCATGGCGATTGCGTAGACTGTTCGCTCTGTGTGAAAGTTTGTCCTACAGGAATTGATATCCGCAACGGAACACAATTAGAGTGTATCAACTGTACAGCCTGTATTGACGTTTGCGATTCGGTGATGGAGAAAACACATCGACCTACGGGATTGATTCGTTACGCTTCAGAAACAGGAATCAAGAGCAAAACACCGCTTCGATTCACGAACCGACTCAAAGCCTACAGTTTTGTATTGTCATTATTGATTGGCGTATTGGTTTTCATTCTCGTCACACGCTCTGCCGTTGATGTAACCGTTTTCCGTGCTGCAGGACAACTCTTCCAAGACCAAGGCGATAATAAAATCAGCAACTTGTATACTGTGCGCGTGATCAACAAAACTCATGAAGATGTTCCAGTAACTTTTAAAATAGAATCGGGTGATGGAACAATCCAAATGGTAGGAAAAGATCTCAGCGTGAAGAAAGAGTCGCGAGGAGAAACAACCTTCTTCATTATCCGCGACAAAGAGAAAATCACTGAGCGGAAAACCAAATTGAAAATAAGCGCTTGGCAAGGCAATGAAAAACTTCAAACAGTTTCAACCACTTTCCTAGGACCCGTTTATCGCCCGGAAAGTGATGGAAACAGCGAAGGTGATCATGAAGAAGATCACGACTATAACGAGAAAAAATAAATCATTCACCTAATCTGAAATAACATGAGCTGGGGAATTAAAATCACAATACTGTACGTAGCATTCATAGGCATGATCCTATTTATGGTGATTCGTACAATGACTGAAAAAGTTGACCTCGTAACGGAAGACTACTATCAGAAGGAACTTCAATTTGAGCAGCAGATCACACAAGACAATGCTGCAAAAAATCTGGGAGCAAATCCATCCATAACTATTCAGGGAGATCAGATTAAAATTGCTTTTCCCGATACTATAGCGCATCAGTCGGTAAACGGAACAATTAATTTTTACCGACCATCTGATTCTTCAAAGGATGTTCTCCTTCCATTGAAGCCAAATGCAAACGGTCAGCAGGAAATTGAACTTAGTCAATTCATCAAAGGATTGTACCAAGTAAAAATCAACTGGACTGCAGCAACCCAAGAGTACTATTACGAAACATATCTCACTATTCCATAAGCCATGTTTGTAATAACTGCTATATTACTCGGATTGGTTGGAAGTTTGCATTGCCTTGGCATGTGCGGACCGATAGCATTGGCATTGCCTTTGCAGAACCACTCTACCCGCTCGAGATTAAGCGGAATAACGCAGTATAATCTCGGCAAAGCATTGACGTATGCTTTACTTGGAGCCATTTCAGGCATTGCAGGAAGCACCGTTCGCTGGGCAGGTGGACAACAAACATTATCCATTGTTGCAGGAACTTTGATTCTACTTGCACTCATCGGTGGACTTGTTGGAAAGAAATTCCCCATGCCAGCATTTCTCAATAAGCCATTTGGAAAAGTTCGCGAACAACTGGGTAAACTCTTCAAGCAAAAACGCGCTGGCGCACTGCTCATGATTGGTTTGTTAAATGGACTTCTCCCTTGCGGATTAGTGTACGCTGCTTTAGCAGGAGCTGCAGCAACAGGATCAGCAGTGAACGGAGCCTTGTTCATGTTCGCATTTGGTGTAGGTACAATTCCTGCGCTGTTTACCTTGTCCTATGCAGGAGCACATCTTTCCAACACATTCCGTCAACGCTTACGCAGATTAGTTCCTGTTTTCGTTGGAGTAATGGCGGTATTGTTGATCGTTCGCGGACTTGGATTAGGAATTCCCTACGTGAGTCCAACCTTCGTCGACAACAAAGTAGAATCTTGTTGCCATCGTCACCACAAATAAGAATTTTCATCTCCTGACGAGGGTCATACTTTCCCAGTGACACCGATCATAAAATTCCGAGTTCTGTACCAATAGATTTGTAATGATTTACAACTATGGATAGAAATCTCATCACCAAGTACGATGTTGCGGCGCCACGCTATACCAGCTACCCGACCGTTCCCTACTGGGGCTTATCTGTTCCAACACAAGACTCTTGGAGAAATGCAGTGCTCAGTAATTGGAGAAGCAAACAGCAACCGCTGAGCTTGTACATTCATCTTTTGTTTTGCGAAAGCCTCTGTACCTATTGTGCTTGCAACACGCGAATTACAACCAATCACAAAGTAGAACTGCCCTATATTGCCCGCTTACTGAAAGAGTGGTCGATGTACACTGAATTACTCGGTGAGCGACCTACCATTGGAGAAATACATCTAGGTGGAGGTACTCCTACTTTCTTCAGCCCCGAGAATTTGCAAACGCTGATGGATGGTATTCGTGCCAATTCAATCCTACTTCCCGACGCAGCCTTGAGTTTTGAAGCGCATCCAGGAAACACCACACGCGAACATTTAGAAGTCCTTTACAAATCTGGCTTCCACAGATTGAGCCTTGGAGTACAAGATTTCAATCCGAAAGTACAGCGACTCATCAATCGCATGCAAACAGAAGAACAAGTGCGCGAAGTAATGGAGTATGCCCGTCAATTGGGGTATAGCTCTATCAACTTCGATTTAATCTATGGACTTCCTGCACAAACCTTAGCATCCATCACCGATACGACCGAAAAAGTAATCGCGCTGCGACCTGAAAGAATCGCATTTTACTCCTATGCACATGTTCCGTGGATGCGTCCCGGTCAGCGTGCCTACACAGAAGCAGATTTGCCCGCTGGGGAAAACAAGAGAGCACTTTACGAAAGAGGAAGAGCACTTCTCGAGCAAGCTGGATACGTTGAGATTGGCCTTGATCACTTTGCATTGCCCGGTGACGAATTGCTGCGCGTAGCAGAAAACAAAACGATACACCGAAACTTCATGGGTTACACCGAGCGTGAATCTACATTGCTGGTGGCTCTCGGTGCTTCATCCATTAGTGATGCAGGAACACAATTTGTGCAGAATGCCAAAACACTTGAAGAATGGAATTCATTGATTGATCAGAATCAATTTCCATTTTTCCGTGGACATGAATTATCCAGCGAAGATCTCTTGTTGCGAAAGCACATCATGAATATTATGTGCAGAGCAGAAACCGATTGGACAGAAGACATCCACGCGTTTGATCTCTTCTCTGAAATTCGCGAACGACTGGAAGAATTGGAAGCAGATGGAATCATTCAGCTCTTCCCTACTTCATTGCGCGTAACAGAGCAAGGGAAACCGTTCTTGCGCAATGTAGGACTATGCTTCGATGCCAGATTCCATTTGAACAAACCTAAAAAACCGGTTTTCAGTCAAACTGCCTGATCCGATAAATATATACCAATGCCTTTTCGCTCGCCAACAATACGTATCACCAAGCAGTTTCACTTCGAAATGGCGCATGCTCTTTCGGATCATAATGGTCCGTGTAAAAACATTCATGGGCATAGTTACATTCTCACCGTAACAGTTGCAGGCAAACCGATTGACCACAATGGAAATCCGGCCAACGGAATGGTGATTGATTTCACTGATCTCAAGGCGTTGGTGCATGAACATATTGTAAGCGTATTCGACCATACGTTAGTGCTGCACGAATCAGACAGAACCAGATTCCCTAATATGCAGCGAGAAGAAAAAGTGATGTATTTCCCATTTCCTCCGACTTGTGAAATGCTACTCATTCATTATACACAAACCATTGCAAAACACTTACCGGCTGAAGTCAGTCTGCAAACAACTCGTTTAACAGAAACCGCAACCTCTTATGCTGAATGGCATGCAGAAGAAAATCTATAAAACCGAATCGTCATGTATATCCAACAGATTTACACCAGTTGCTTAGCGCAAGCTGCTTACTACATCGAATCCGAAAAAGAAGCAATGATCATTGATCCGTTGCGTGACCCAGCTCCGTATATCGAACTCGCTCAGCAACGCGGCGCAACCATAAAATATATTGGAGAAACGCATTTTCACGCTGACTTTGTTTCCGGTCATTTGGATCTCGCAAAATCCACAGGAGCTACAATTGTTTTCGGCCCGGAAGCGACTCCGCATTACATTGCTCACATTGCGAAAGACAATGAAAAGTTGAAGCTTGGAAAAATCGCAATTGAAATTTTGCATACGCCGGGACATACCATCGAATCAACTTGCTTTTTAGCATATGATGAGAACTTCAAACCGAATGCATTGTTCTCCGGTGATACACTTTTCGCAGGAGACGTTGGTCGTCCGGATTTGCTCAGTGGTAATTTTGACGCAGTAACTCTCGGTGGAAGATTATATGATTCCATCCAGAACAAGATTCTACCATTAGCAGATGAAATCATTGTTTATCCGGGTCACGGCGCAGGAAGTGCTTGCGGAAAGAACATCGGGAAAGAAACAATGACCACCATGGGCGAACAGCGTAAGAAGAACTATGCACTTCAACCCATGTCGAAAGAACAATTTGTTGAAATCGTTACTACCGGTCAACCTGCTCCACCCCAATATTTCTTTGGTGATGCAGCCATTAACAAAGAAGGAGCATCTGAATTCATGAAAGTGATTAGAGATGCCATGGAATTCCTTTCTACCTTTTCGTTTGATGCCCTGCGTGCAGCAGGCGCAACAATTCTGGATACTCGAGCTCCGAAGGAATTTGCAAAAGAACACATACCTGGCTCAATCAATATTGGAATAGACGGTGACTTCGCTATCTGGGCAGGAACATTGTATCCGCACGGAACAGCTTTCATTCTGGTAACAGATGCCGGTCGCGAGAAAGAAACAATTACACGGCTCGCACGCATCGGTTACGACAACTTGAGTGGAATCCTCGAAGGCGGAATCAACGCTTGGAAACAGGATGGTCGTGCAGTTGCCTCCATCACCACTACCACTCCGGCCAATGTTGATGAACTACTTGCCACAGGAGAATATAAATTGATTGATGTGCGTAGAAAAGGAGAACTCGATGCGTATCGTTTGCACGGTGCACAACATCTTCCATTGGGATTATTTCCCGGCGCATTGAGAAACTTGGATACCACCAAGAAGTATATTGTTTGTTGTGCAGGCGGATACAGATCAATGATCGCATGTTCAATCATGAAGTCAATCGACATTCAGAATTTAGTCAATTTGGAAGGCGGTGTTTCGCAATTGGTAAAAGAGCATTCCCGTCTCATCGAGACAGCATAAAGTACACAACGACTTACACACCGCAAATCAAACTATCTTTGCGGTGTGTTTGATTCACTTCCTATTCACGCTGTAATACCGGAAGTCAGAGCGAAATTTCTGACCAACGATATTATTATTCTTCAAGCCGCGCCGGGCGCCGGGAAAAGTACAGTTCTTCCGCTGGAATTGCTGAATGAACCTTGGCTAGACGGTAAGAAAATCGTGATGCTGGAACCTCGTCGTTTGGCAGCTCGCTCTGTTGCCGCTCGAATGGCAGATACGCTAAACCAAGGCATTGGCGAAACCGTTGGGTACAGCATTCGCTTCGAGCGCAAAGTTTCTGCACGTACAAAGCTGGAAGTTGTCACGGAAGGATTACTCGCACGCCGCATGGCGCAAGATGAAACCTTGAGTGACGTTGGCTTACTGATCTTCGATGAGTTCCACGAAAGAAATCTACACGCAGATTTCGCCCTGACATTGGCACTCGAAATCAGGAATCTCATTCGTCCGGATTTGAAAATCCTTGTCATGTCTGCTACAATCGACGCAGTAGCCTTGTCTGCATTATTGGGCAATGCACCGGTTATCACCAGCGAGGGAAGACAATATCCGATCACATTAAAATACACAGAGGAGCGTCAGGACAAGCCTTTGCACACAAACGTTTCGCAACTCGTGTTGCAGGCCGTTCGCGAAACACAAGGCGACATACTCGTATTTCTTCCCGGTGCAGGAGAAATTTTGCGTACTGCAGAAGAGTTGGAAAGTAAAAGCACGGGATGCATCGTACACAAACTCTATGGAGAACTTTCATTCGCAGAGCAGGAAGAAGCCCTTCGTCCGAATGCACATGGAGTTCGGAAAATCGTTCTCTCCACTTCCATTGCAGAAACATCGCTTACCATTGAAGGAATCGCTGTGGTTGTGGATTGCGGATACTCGCGAGTGCCCCGTTTCGATCCGGAAACCGGTCTCGACAAACTCATTACCATACGCGTTACCAAGGATACAGCTGATCAAAGAGCGGGTCGCGCAGGAAGACTAGGTCCGGGAACCTGCTACCGTTTGTGGACAGAAACCATACAACTTCATTTGCAACCGGCCCGCAAAGCAGAAATACTGGATGCCGATCTTTCTCCACTCGTATTGAATTTGTACAAATGGGGCTATCCTGATGCGCAAGGATTGCAATGGGTAACGTCACCGCCAAATAGCGCAGTTACTCAAGCCAAAGAATTGCTTACTCAGTTGAAAGCAATTACACCGGATAGAATTACTGAACACGGGAAAGAACTTCTCGCATTACCTGCACATCCGCGTATAGCGCATATGCTTCTCCAAGGGAAGAAATCACACAATGCACAATTAGCCTGTGATGTTGCTGCATTGCTGGATGAACGCGATCCAATGGGAAATGCGCATGGCAGTGACCTTTCTCTTCGATGCGAAGAACTCATCAAGTGGAGAAAGAAAGAACGCGTTGCCGGCGATCGTTTTCGCTATGAAAGAATCGATAAAGTAGCAAAATACTGGACTAATATTCTGAGCGAAAAAGATACACAGTCTGTATTCAATCCTTATGCCGTTGGAACTTTGCTATCTGCGGCTTATCCGGAACGAGTCGCATTTCGACTTCCATCCTCCAACAACAAAGGAACGACCTATCGCTTGGCTAATGGACGCAAGGCAAGTCTTTCTGAGCATGATCCGCTTTCACATGAAGAATGGATTGTAGCTGCACATTTGCATCTTGCTCAGCAAGGAGCAAAAATCTTCATGGCGGGTCCACTGGACCAAGACGAACTCAAGCATCTCATCGAAGAAAAAACGCTCGTGAGTTGGGACTCGAACAATGGAGAACTCATTGCGCGAAAAGAGAAGTTCATTGGAGAAATTGTCATCGGATTTACTCCATTGACAAAAATTCCGCAAGAAGAATTGAATACTATTCTGGAAGATGCAGTTCGTGGAGACGGAGAATCATTACTGAACTGGGACGAAGACGTCATTCAATTGCAACGACGAATGGCTATTCTCTATGATCTTTTCCCCAATGAAAGTTGGCCGGATTTCACCACATCAACACTTATCGCGAATCCAGAGAAATGGTTATCGCCTTATCTGAATAATGTGCGCAAGAAGGAAGACTTCCGCAAGCTGAATCTCGCAGAAATCCTGTTGAACATTCTACCGTGGGACAAGCAACAAGAGATGGAACGACTGCTTCCTTCCAAGTTGGAAGTACCAAGCGGATCGATGATCAAAATCGATTACCAGGAACATCACGCACCACCGATTCTTGCCGTGCGACTGCAGGAAGTTTTCGGAATGAGCGATACACCAGTAGTGGCGAATGGAAAAATCAAGCTGATGATTCATTTGTTATCTCCTGCATATCGTCCGGTGCAAGTAACTCAAGACCTCCGCAGTTTCTGGAACACGACGTATTCTGAAGTGCGTAAAGAGTTGCGCGCACGTTACCTGAAGCATTCCTGGCCGGAAGATCCGTGGACGGCTGTGGCAGTGAGAGGTGTAAAAAGGAGGGGGTAAAATCCACAAAAAAAATACCGAATCAAAGCACAAAAAACCGCGAATAAACCAACTGATTTGGGCATATTTTCCGCCAAATGTCATTAGCATTTCACGGCTCTAATTCGTAAATTTGAATGTGGCTAGAGCAAATAATCAGCAATTAAGTTTCGAAGTAGACAAACTAACGAATTCGATTGAAAACGTTGTAAGTGGAGAAAGTTTCCCTACTCAGCTGATCCGATTAACGCGTGCCGATTTAAAGTCACTTACTAAAAAGAGTGGCTGGATTTTCAACTGGAAAACAGAATTTGAAGCGGCAGATTGCGAAGTTTATAAACTTGTCATCATGGCCAATCCAAAGTTTATTCACGGAATGATCAGTCTAACGTTCAGAACAGACCATGTTGCTATGAACCTTGTAGAAAGTTCTCCTTTCAACCGAGGAAAGAATCGTTTGTATGATGGCGTTGCAGGAAACCTGGTTGCATACGCCTGCAGTTTATCATTCCAACGAGGTCACGAAGGCAATGTTGCTTTCACCGCCAAGACTAATTTAATTTCTCATTATGAGGAAAGTCTTGGAGCCGTTCATATTGGTCGGGGCAAAATGATTATTCTACCTTTGGCAGCGAAATATCTTGTCGACAAATATTTTAAAGGATAAGTAATGAAAAAGACAAAAGATAAACTGGACGAAGTTGATTTAATTATCAATTCACGTAACATGTCCAAAGAAGATGAAGCTGAGATCAGTGCTTTCATCAGGAAAGAAAAAGCAAAGATCAGCACCCGATCCAAAAGCAAACGCAAACGGGCAGCTTGAACTGTCGGAACAACCTCCAAATACTATTCCACTGTAACAGAACGAAGAGGGGCTAGAATTTGCGCTGTTCTAGAGCATTTCTTAATAATGGCGACAATAAAACTTTAAGGAGTATTTTATTTTCGTCCTCAAATGACTGTTGAAACATCAAGAATACAATTATCTCTCTTCAACACGTAAGATTTCCAGTCGTTCCTTTTGATTCTAATTGCCGCATACGTACATTTAGAACTCTAAATCCTCTACATGAAAAAGATTTTATGCTTCACTGCAGTACTCTTGACCGGCTTTCTGCACGCTCGTTCGTTTCACGGCTCTGCTGCCAATCAGCAAGTTCAAGGTGCTGATCAAGTCGTAATCAACGATAATCGGAATACGATTCAGTTCGTAAGATTCAGACAAGATGCACAACCTGTTGTAGGTGACATGGTCACTTGGCTGAAAACGCTTCTCAAAAGCGACAATGCATCCAGCTTTGAACTGTACAAAACAGAAATTGATAAACTAGGTTGGACACATTACCGCTTCCGCCAGACGTACAACACAATTCCTGTGGAGGATGGAGTATTCTACATTCACACCATGGGAGGAAGAATCTTATCTGCGAATGGTGAGTACTATGCGCCAATAAGTGCATCAACAGCAGCAACTATCTCACAAGCTCAGGCAGAACAAACAGCCTATACCGCTTTGAAATCACAAAAGATGATGACTGCATATCCGATGGCAACAACTTCATTGATGATGTTCAAAGATGCTTCAGGAGTATTTCATTGCACCTACAAAGTAGACGCTTGGTCAGACGTACCACAGAAAAGAATGTGGTATTATGTGAGCACATCTACAGGGAAAATTGTTGGTGAGCGTTCACGCATTTGCGATACAGATGTACCGGGAGTTGCAACATGCGCACACAACGGAGTTCAGAATATTGTTACGGACAGCACTGCTCCGGGATCGTATAGTCTGTTTGAATCAGGACGCGGCGGTGGAATTCACACGCATGCACCGGGTCCCGTAGAAATTACTGACACCGACAACAATTGGACAAATACAGCGAACTATGACAATTATGCAACCGACGCACATTGGGGAGCAGAGAAAACTTTTGACTATTATTTGACCAATTTCAATCATTCAGGCCCTGACAATGCAAACATGTTGATGGATGTTCAGGCGCATGACGGTTTGTACGTGAATGCCTTCTGGAACGGAACGTTCAGTGCATATGGAGATGGTGATGCAATTGACTATTTTCCGCTTACTTCACTTGAAATTGTTGGACATGAAATCACTCACGGCGTTACTGAATTCTCTGCAGCTCTTGTTTATTCAGGAGAGTCGGGAGCATTGAATGAGTCCTTCAGCGATGTATTCGGTGCAGCAATTCGCTTTGACGCGAATCCATCTGTTGCTACTTGGTTTATCGGTGATCAGATTGTAATGCCGAACGGATCAGGAACACCATTCCGTAACATGGCGAATCCAAATCAGTTTCAGTGCGCCGACACCTATGGCGGATTGTGGTTTAACAATGGAGACATTGTACACTATGACAGTGGAATTCAGAACTATTGGTTCTACTTGCTTTGTCAGGGCGGATCAGGCACCAATGATATCGGAAATCCGTTCAACGTGAGTGCAATTCCTATGTCGGATGCAATACAAATTGCCTACCGCAACCTTACCACTTATCTTACAGCAAATGCAACCTTCGCAGACGCAGCATTGTATGCAGAACAAGCAGCAGTCGATCTTTACGGACAATGTTCCAACGAGCAGATTCAAACTGCAGCTGCATGGTATGCAGTAGGTGTAGGAAATCCATTCACAGGAATTGTGACAGCAAACTTCATGGCTATTCCGGCAGTAAGTTGTTCTGCACCGGCATCAGTGTCATTCATCAATACCGGATTCAACGGAACAAATTGGAGTTGGGATTTCGGCGATGGTAATTATTCCACACAGCAATCACCTACTCACTTCTATTCCAGTTTTGGAACATACAATGTCACTTTGATTGCAACAGGAACAGGAAATTGTGTTGGTGCCGATACAATTGTAATTAACAATGCTGTAGTTGTGAATAATGTTCCTGGACCCGTTATTGCCTCTTGCACGCCGCAAACTACCAACTATTGTTGCGGACATGGAATCACGAATGTTACATTGAATACCATCAACTGGACATCTAACGATGCAATTGATAACTATAGTGATTTTACCTGTGCAGATTCTACTTTAATGATTGCGGGAGATCCGTACCAATTGTCAGTGACCACCAATCCAAATGCCTCGTCGGGAATTGACGAAGCAATATCTGTCTTCATCGATTATAACAATGATGGATTCTTCTCCACCAACGAACTGGTCTATTCCGACCAAGGCAGTGTAAACGGATTGCACAACGGGTGGATTAATACTTCAGCAAATGCAACATTGAACACGCGTCTTCGCATGCGTGTGATTTCAGATGTTGTGACCAACAACATTTCAGGAGGTTGCTATACACCTGCACGCGGACAAGTAGAAGACTACATGGTTTACTTTGTTCCGAATACACAAGCCCCTGATGTGAATTTCACAGCGAACATATTCACGATTCCTACAGGATCAACTGTAAACTTCCAAGATCTTACGATGCATGCACCTACAGCATGGAACTGGACATTTACAGGAGCAGTAACAACATCTTCAACAGTACAGAATCCACAAGGGATTCAGTACAACACCGCAGGATTGTACCCGGTTAAACTTGTTGCAACGAACTCTTTCGGAATCGACAGCTTAACACAGATTCAGTACATCAACGTTGTGAACACTGCGAACATTTGTCATCAAACGTCGATGACTTCCTTCTCGGGAACCATTTACGATTCAGGCGGACCTAACGGAAATTATGTAGACAACGAAAGCTGTACGTTCCTGATTAACCCAGGATGCGCAGACAGTCTCACTTTATCATTCGCAATGTTCGATCTGGAAACGAGCTGGGATTATCTGTACGTCCACAACGGTACAAGTGCTGCGGCTCCGCTGCTGGGAACTTACACCGGAAACACGCTTCCGCCAACACTTACTGCAACGAGTGGTGCATTCTTCATTCGATTCACTTCAGATATCTCTGTAGTTCGTCCCGGATTTGAAGCAACATGGTTCTCTGTTCCTGTAGGCATTGCACCTGCTGCAAGTTTCAGCTACTCACCGACAGTCCCACCAGCATTGACTCCAGTTCAATTTACAGATCAATCATTGAACGTACCAACATCATGGTCATGGAACTTCGGAGATCTTGGTACATCAACATTGCAGAATCCAACACATTCTTACGCAACTGCAGGAACGTATACGGTAACGTTAATCGCTACCAATTGTGTATCGAGCGACACGGTAACATATGTATTGAACGTTCTACCGAACGGAATAGAAGAAGAATCTGCAATTCAGTTCGACATCTACCCTGTTCCCTTTAGCCAAACAACAACATTGATTCTAGGTGAAGGAGTACAACCAACGGATATCACCATTGGAGTCACAGATATAGCTGGACGTACCATTCAAGCAATTCAGCCCATATCACCACAAACTGTAATTCAGAGAAATGGAATGAGTGCTGGAGTGTATTTCGTTAATCTATACAGTAAAGACGGACGCATGGTAAGCACACGACGTATTGTAATCACTGATTAATCTTGCGTTACTTACATTCGAAGCTCTCAATTCATTCCGAATTGAGAGCTTTTTTATGCACCTAACACTCATCAAAAAGTAATACACAGCATTAACGACCCAATTCGAAAGTTAAAGCAGTTTAAAAAGGAGAAGGGTAACAATCGAAAGACAATGAGAATAGTAAACACTTCTAATTTTCCAGAAACGGGAACAGGAATTCATTCTAAATAATTTACATTTGAGAGTCAACAATAGCATGAAAATGACTTCTACATCCAAATTGCAGGCGATCATTGCCGTATTAATCTTTTTGATCGCAACCGAGACGAAAGCTCAGTCCGAAAAAGGCTGGAGTTCCAAATGGGGCGATGACAGGGCATTCATTGAAAATAAAGGACAATTCTACATCCGTGAAGGAAAGACCGCCGACAAGCCTGTGCTCTACGGAATGGACGCATCCTTCTCGAGAATATTTTTTCATCAAAATGGAGTTACTTTCAATTTCACCCAAAAACTCCGTCCGATAAAAAATGAAGATCACAAAAAGGAAAATAAATTTCTTTCTGAAGAAGAATGGAGAGAAGAAGAGCGCGAAGAACATGCTGCTGTATTGAGGACGGATGAAGTTGGATACACATGGGAAGATGCAAATCCAGATGCAGAAATTATTACCGAAGAGCAGACAGCAAATTACTATTGCTATTCCTTTTATTCTGGCGGTACAGAGAAAACAGAGAATTATATTAAGGGTTATAAAAAAATCACGTACAAAAATCTATATCCACAGATTGATATCGAGTTCATGTTGCATCCAGAAAATGGAGTGAAGTATTCTATCATTATTCATCCAGGTGGCGATGTAACCAAAGTAAAAATGCATTACACAGGTCGTCCGCAAACCGACTTCGAGGGCAATATTCGAATTGGTACCTTGTTTGGAGATATTGTTGATCATGCGCCCGTTACTTTTTATTCGAACGACCATCAGCAAAATATCCCCTCATGGTTTATCAGCGAAGGAAATATTGTAACATTTGGTGTAGGTGAATACGATCACAATAAAACGATCATCATTGATCCGTGGTCTTCAACTCCAACGCTAACCAATTCCAATAAAATTTGGGAAACGGAAACTAGTTCTGCGGGCGATGCGTTTATATATGGAGGCGATACATTCATCAAACTCATCAAATACAATTCTGCCGGAGTGATTCAATGGACATATACTTCACCTTGGGATTCTGCCAATTATTGGATTGGTGGATTCATTACCCATCCGAATGGCGAGTCATACATGACATCAGGATCCAATGGAGAAATACGAAAGATTACTACTGCAGGAGGAGTTGCATGGAGCAATAATCCGAATGGATTCACATCTTATGAATATTGGTCACTTTCATTCAACTGCGATCTTACTAAGCTTGTCGTTGGAGGCAGTCGGCTTGCATTTAGTATACCCTTTCCTGTTTTACGTGGAGTAGTCATCAACATTAACCTCACCAATGGATCACAATCGGGTGTAACAGTAGTAGGATATGGTTCCACTACATCTATCCCACCGAATGTTCAGGAAGTTAGTTCGATCTGCTTTTCCCCCAATGGAAATTACTATTTCCTTACACTCGACACAGTAGGTTCAATCAATAGCGCTCTCACTACAATCAATTTTAAGACGCCAACCGCTTACTCGTTCGACTATTATGTGCCAGGCTATGGCTTTGGTACGAAGCAGCCTATTTCATGCATTCGTGCTGACGCCAATGCACTTTATACAATCAATGGTTCTACCTTACATAAGCGCAACCTCAACACTGGCGCCGTAATTGCTTCCGCTTCAATTCCAGGAGGAAGTTACACCCCTTCATTCTTAGGACGATTTGTTAATGGAAATGGAGGTATTGATATTGATGCAGCCGGAAATATTTACGTGGGTTCAACAACTGGTGTAACGAAGTTTGATCAGAACCTAAATGTGATTAGCACTGTGGCTACAGCATTCGCAGTCTACGATGTAGATGTTAATAACAATGGTGAAGTTATCACATGTGGCTGGAGCGGTGGTACAGGAACAGTACAAGCAATACCAATGAGCGCGGGATCACAATTGACCTATATCTGTTCAACATCCGTTCCATTAAGCGTTACAACAACACAAACAAACGTAAGCTGCAATGCACTCTGTAACGGAACTGCATCTGTAACTGTAGCAGGAGGAACATCACCGTACTCCTATGTATGGACACCTAGCGGTGGAAATGCAGCTTCTGCAACAGGTCTTTGCGCAGGAACGTACACTTGCACCATCACAGACAATGTGGGCGCGACCACTACAGCTTCATTCAACATCACTCAACCAACTGCACTTTCTATTGGATCCGTCTTACAAACGAATGTCAATTGTAATGGAGGAAATAATGGGACAGCATCACTCGTTGCTGCAGGCGGTGCAGGATCCTACACCTACAATTGGACACCAGGAAATCCTGCAGGTAACGGCACGGCACAAGTCACAGGTCTTACAGCTGGAACTTGGACGTGCACAATTACAGATGCAAACGGATGTACAACAACTCAGATCTTCACCATCACAGAACCTACTCCAATTGTACCAACTATTGCTTCATTTACAGATGCCACTTGCGGTAACAACGATGGAAGTGCTAGTGTTTCCGTGTCGGGAGGAACTGGTCCTTACTCTTACAACTGGACACCTTCCGGAGGAAATGCCTCAAGCGCTATTAATCTTGCCGCAGGTTCCTATTCAGTAATAGTAACCGATGCAGCCAATTGTACGGCTAGCACAACAGTGGCGATTGCAACCATTGGTGCTGCAACAGTTACAGTCCAAAGCACTTCCAATGTAACCTGTTTTGGACAATCAGACGGTAGCGCTACAGTAAGTGTTACGGGTAATGGTCCTTTCACTTACAATTGGTCGCCCACAGGAGGAAACGGTGCATCAGCAAACAATCTACCAGCTGGAATCTACACCATAACTGTTACTGATGCTTCCAACTGCACATCAACGCAAACTTTAAGCATCACTGAACCAATTCAGCTTTCTAGTGGAACTTCATTCACGGACGAAACGTGCAACAATAGCAATGGTACTGCAACAGCCACACCTTCTGGAGGAACAGGACCATATACTTACTTGTGGAATAATTCTATGACCACTAGCCAAATCTCTGGACTTACTGCAGGGAATTATAGTGTTGTAATTACAGACGCTAACGGATGTAATACCAGTTCGACAGTGACTGTAGCTAGTGCAGGAGGGCCAAGTGTTGTTGTAAGTTCAGTTGCCAATGTTACTTGTTTTGGAGGAGCGTCTGGATCCGCAACAGCCAATGCTAGTTCAGGTCAGGCACCGTATACATACAGCTGGTCGCCGACAGGAGGAAATGCCGCAACGGCCAACAATCTATCTGCAGGAACATACACAGTTACTGTAACCGATAGTAACGGATGCACGTCGACACAAACACAAGTTCTAACGGAGCCGACAGCAATAGTAGCAGCTACTTCCTCAACCTCGGATGACTGCAATTCAGGAAACGGAACAGCATCGGTGCAAATTACAGGTGGAACTCCAGGCTATGCATTGCTATGGAACAATGGAAATACGAACGACACAATAACAGCATTAACAGCGGGCTCATACACGTGCACTATTACAGATGCGAATGGTTGCACCACTTTGTCTACAGTTAATGTAGGATCTTCAGGCAGTGCAAATGCGCAAGCAGGATCCGATGTTACAATTACAGTTGGTCAAACCGCCCTACTCTCTGGATCAGGTGGAGGAACATATTCATGGTCGCCATCCTCTAGTTTGGATTGTGATACCTGTCAAATGCCAATGGCATCACCAACAATTACTACAACCTACGTACTCACTGTTACCGATGCTTCCGGTTGTACTGATGTAGATACAGTAGTGGTGTATGTTGACATTGCTTGCGGAGACATATTCCTGCCAAATGCATTCTCACCAAATAACGACGGTCAGAATGATGTTTATTATGTAAGAGGTAATTGCATCGCTTCACTACAATTTGAAATTTACAATCGATGGGGAGAATTGGTTTTCTCCACTGACCGAACATCACAAGGTTGGGATGGAACGTGGAGAGGTCAGCCATGCGAAACAGCAGTGTTCACCTATTTCATTCGAGCGACATTGCTAGACGGAACTGATTACGAAGACGAAGGAAACATTTCACTCATCAAGTAAGAGCCGCAATCATGAAAACAAAACTCTTCATTTCGGTAATCGCTCTTATTGCGAGTAACGAGTTGTTTGCGCAGGACGTTCACTTTTCTCAGAGCACGGAAACGCCGCTTCTACTCAATCCATCGCAATCTGGTTTGGGTCACGATGCCTTAGTGAATCTGAACTACAAAACACAATGGAAAAGTGTAAGTAAACCGTATACCACCCTGAACGTAGGAGCAGATTTCTCGATCTTGGGAAAATGTAACGATAATCATGTGGGTGTCGGAATCAATATTTTTTCCGATAAATCTGGAGACGGAGCAATGAGTACAACACTGGGTTCATTGAATCTTGCGGGTGTTTTGCACGCAGCAGACCATCATCTTATTGCTGCCGGAGCATCATTTGGATTTGGACAACGCAGTATCAATTATAGCGCACTTACTTGGGACAACCAATACAATGGATTGAGTTATGACCCCGCACTATCAAGCGGAGAACCAACCACAATTGCCAATCAAAATGTAATGGACATAAGTGCAGGATTAAGTTGGCAATACTCCGATAAAGCAGGAACAATTAGCTCGAATGATGCGCATATCATCAATATAGGATTTGCTCTGCATCACATTAATCAACCTAGCTATAGTTTTTACGCTGCAACAGACGAAAAATTACCGATGAAGTTTGTTGCGCACGGCAAAGCGGATCTTGGAATAAAAAATTACAGCATCATTCTCGAACCCAGTTACCTCATAATGATACAGGGAGGCCATCACGAAATCACTCCTGGACTTATGGCCAAATACACACCACGAGAAGCTTCAAGATACACTGGCCGTGTAAAAACTTCTGCATTCTGTTTGGGTGGATATTATCGCCACAAAGATGCACTTGTTGCTTGTCTTCGCTATGAGTACACTTTCTGGTCTGCTGGATTCAGCTATGATATCAATATCTCCAATTTGACTACTGCAAGCAATGCAAAAGGAGGATTTGAAGTCTCATTACGCTTTGTTTCTCCCGATCCATTTGGAAGAGGTAATTCTCGAAAAATGATTGACTAATTCCAATACTTTTATTTCACCTTGAACGTAGCCCAGACGGGTATGTGATCTGAAACCTTTCTAGCTTCTGCAAGTGTAACAAACGCACTGGCGAAATTGTGAATTCCATATTCAACACATTTAGTCTCATCCATTTCATAGAAAATATTGTCATACTCATTCGCCAAAGTATTTCCGTGTTCATCAGGCTTCTGTTTTAACGACGTTTTTTGATTAACAAGAACACCGCACATATTTCTTCTCTTCAACCAGCTAAAACCCGCAGTACGCCATGAAGCATTGAAATCACCCATCAACAACACATGATCATTTTCATATAAACTATCAACCAAACTTAACTGAACATTCTCAGCGTTGGGATTCTTCGATTTCGGTACCGCATGAAAAACCGCGAGGAGAAACGTATCCATTCCTTCTGCTAATCGCACCAGAAAAGGTTCTCTGTTAACGGTGTTTGCTAAAGCGTTACACAATACCGGTGTGCCAACTTTTTTTACGCTAGCTGTCCGCCACAATACGGCATATCTCTCCGAACCATCACCTGATGTTGCGTCGCTCACTACATAATCCCAATTCGCTCCTGTTCGATCTAATTCATCATCCAATCGCGCCACCGCTTGCGCTCCTGCGGGACCTGTACTCACCTCTTGTATCGCAAGAACATCATACGACTTAACAATTGAAGCGACGAATTGTATTTCAGCATCACTTTTTGATGCACCAAAATTAGCAATGTTCCAAGTAACCACCCCGAACCCTTCCTTAGAGTCATTTTTACTTCGTCTGGCCGAAGAATCGTAACAGGATGCCAATAAAAAGAAAAGGGAAGAACAAATAACAAATTGGTGCAGTCTCATAACATGTTTACACTTGTTGGCTTGACAAATTCCTTTCATTCTTCGAAGTTATTAGAATTCGCTTGAAAATCATCGGAGTTCTCATTACGAAACAACGCGCAGAATAGGACTATTTTGGTATATTACCGCTTAATTGATCTTGGAGCACTTCCGACTGTTCAAACGTGAGAAGATAATTTCCTAAGGCCATAATCAATGCTTTTCCTGAAGAGTAAATCTCGCGGTTAACATTGAGCAAAGTAGAAATATCAGATTCTTCAAGGCTATCCTTGCCACCATCTCGGTAAATTCTATGCATGCGACTATCATAGTTGTCTTGATTGAGCCTATTCATCTTTTGCATCCAACTTACACGACTCAATTCATCCAATCGAAACACTTCATTCAATTCTGAGTAAAATTGAATCAACTGTAGTTGATCATACTTATAGTATTCATATTTCAAATCGTCAGCTGAATCACGAAAGTCTTTTCTATTGTGACGAATATCTTTAATGCACTTAGCGGCATACATCGCATTACGTACAGCTGCTACTAACTGACCCACCCTTTTGATTTCATCCCTAGTCATTTCTTCCTCCTGTAACTTGAAATAAAACGTCAATATCACACCTTCCGCCTGCTTAATATCTGCATAACGTGCCTCGTACGACTTCAGTCCCGCAAACCTATTTGCCAATGCAGTTGCGATGCTTTCTTGTACCCCGAATACTTTTTCTTCCACATGAAAAGCTTCAAGGTTTAATTCTGCCACCCGTGTAAGAAACAATAATACTTCCTTCTCAAGAGCTTCAACCGCTGCCTCTGGAACGGTAGTCGTAACATCATCGATAAATGCGGCTGATGTTATGGAGTCTCCCGTATACCGCTTCTCCAAAAAATGAACGAACCGATCCATAAATGGATAGAATACTAGGACACCCGCAAGGTTAATCATGCTTTGGAAAAGCACCAATGAAATCAATCCATCCTTCACACCTAATACATCCCCAATTACATATAATAACAGATCAAGCACGATGAAAGCGAAAGCAGTGACGAGTAGATTGAAGATAATATTTCCTAGTGCTACTCTCTTCTTGGCTGCAATACCTCCAATTGATCCAAGCACAATTTTAATGGCTGTACCCAACTCCGCACCAATAATTACAGATGCTGCAGTTTCCAATGGAATAACACCCGTATGTAAAGCACTTAATACAATTACCATTGTTGCTGAGCTAGATTGAATCAAAGCTGTAATAACAAATCCAATGAGCACAAATACAATTCGGGGATAACCTATATATCCGGTGATATCAAACTCTTTCACGAAGAGCTCGATGCTATCCTTCATATATCCTAATCCAAGAAACAAGAGGCCGAAAGCAAATAGAAAGGAAGCTGAATAAAATAATCGCTTTCTACCACTAAGAAATGTCATGGAGATTCCTGCAATAGCAACAATCGGTAGAGCGAAACTTTCAATACTGAATTTGAATCCTATTGTTGCAACGACCCAGCTATCAAGAGTTGTTCCGAAATTAGAACCGACAACAACAGCTAAGGCATTGCGCATCGTAATCGCTCCTGCTCCTACAAAAGCGAGCGTCATGAGGATTACAACAGAACTACTCTGCAACACACCAGTAACTACAGCACCACTTCCAATCGCTGAAAGTTTGTTGCCTGTATGCTTTCTGAGAAAGAGTTTAAAGGTTCTTCCTGCTAGATGTTTTAAGGCATCTTCCAGCAGATTCATTGCGAAGAGGAAAATTCCAAGTCCGGCAAGGAATTCCCACAAATTGGTCATAGGATTAGCCTTTGTTCATAGCCAGAAAATGTGAAATTACGTCAGCTGACGAGACAATGCCTAATAAGGTACCCTTTTCCACAACCATAATGGCATGTGTTTCTCCATGAGAGAATTCCTCAGACACTTCTTTGATCGTTGTAGAAGCGGATTTCACTACAGGAAGTTCTCGCATAATTTCACGAACCAACATCGATTCATATCCACTACCCTCAGACCTCTCAGAAGCATTCTTGATTGCGTAGAGCAAATCTGTTAACACAATCACACCAATCAATTGTCCATTCTCAGTCACGGGAATGTTGTAGTGAAAGTGCTTTGTCTCAAACAAATGCTTGATATCAACGAGCTTTTGCGTTGGCGCTACAGAAATAACATCTGCAGTCATAATATCGGAAATCGGTGTATTCAGGTTCATCGTTTTGCTTTTTACAAACGTATTCTGCTTTTCGGTCGACTTCCGTGATTAATGTCAGGACAGAAAGTGATGTTCCTCATGCTTGCCCCGTGTCTCTTAGCAGAACTTTGTAACATAATATCACGCACATGCGCGCAAAAACCTGGATTGAACTATTGAGTTTATCCACTAGTCTCTATATGATGGCTAAGGATGAAGAATTCATTGCAAATGTTTCTGAACTCGCGCGAGCAGGGAAGAAAAAAGCAGATGAATTGATGAACGACTTCACGGATAACGCAGAACACTCCGAGGAATTGCTCGTGGAGAAGCTACTGCAAAAAGTACACCAAGCGAAGGAAGAGCTGGAGAAGAAAGTAGAAGAAATAGCCGCAGGAGTGTATAGCAAAATGCACATCGCGCATACTGATGAGACCACGCGTTTATCAGATGAAATCGAAAAGCTAAAAATTGAATTGATGATGGCCGAAGCACGAATTGTTCACTTGGAAGGACAATCTAAATAATGGGCATCCTAAATTACATAGAAGGCAAGTATCATCATCTGAGAAGGTACAATCAAATCATCAGCGTATTTCTGAAATACGGGTTTGAAGATTTGGTGTCGTATATGGAAGAAAAAAAACGATTTCAATTTCTGAAACGATTTCTTCCCAAAAGCACATTCAATCAAGCGATCAAACTCACCAAGTGGGAAAAAATGCGCATGGTGTGCGAAGAATTGGGCCCTACGTTTGTGAAGTTCGGACAAATCCTAAGCAATCGCCCTGATCTACTTCCTGCGGAATTGATCAAAGAACTTGAAAAACTGCAAGACAGTGTACCTCCTATTGCTGGAACAATTGCAAAGCACGTTTTAGAGGAAGAACTCAAGCAAAAAGCAGAAGATCTCTTCTACGAATTTGACGAAACTTGTTTTGCATCCGCTTCAATGGCACAAGTACATCGTGCCACCCTGAAAACTGGAGAGAAGATCGTATTGAAGATTCAGCGTCCAGGAATCAAGCTCGTCATAGAGCAGGACATTAAAGTAATGCTCTACATGGCAGAACTATTCAGCAAGCGAATACCTTCCCTGAAAAGTTTCGATCCTGTAGGGTTGGTACGCAACTTCGAAGACAGTATCATCAAAGAACTCGATTTCATTCATGAATCCGTCAATGTGCAACGTTTTGAATACAACTTCAAAGAAGATGCCGATGATGAAGGATGGATTCACTCGCCAAAAGTGTATCGTGAATTGACAACCGCCAAGGTTCTTGCGCTAGAATTCATTGATGGTACAAAAATCACCGATCTACAGAAACTCACTGATCGTGGATTAAACAAGGAAGTAATAGCCAAGCGATTGGCGGTTTCATTCTTTAAACAAATCTTCAATTACGGATTCTTTCATGCCGATCCGCATCCTGGAAATTTACTGGTACTTGAGAACAACGTAGTGTGCTATCTTGATTACGGAATGATGGGCAGCATCCTTAAGAAAGATATTGAACAATTCGGTTCATTGTTCATCGCAGTCAACAAAAAAGATGTGCGCCGCATCATTCGCTCGCTACAGATGCTATCTGACAGTCCAACAATCAAGAACTTCCGCCAGCTAGAAGCAGACTTGAATGAGTTTGTCCAAAACCATTCCTTCAGAAGTGTGCACAGTAACGAAATGAGTACGATTCTTCTAGAATTGAAAGATATCATTGTGAAACACGGACTGAAAGTTCCGACTCATTTCTTTCTACTTGCCCGAGCGATGGTGACCATTGAAGGAGTAATTCGCAATCTAGACCCTACATTGGATCTTGGCAAATTGATAAAACCGTATTTAATCAGAACCGTTGCACGCCATTACAATCCGATACAATTCACCAAGCGAGTATTGAATTCAATATACGAAATGGGAATGTACATGGAAGATTTTCCTCGCGACATCAAATCTGCTATAAGGAAAATAAATACCGGAGAGATCAAAGTTGATCTTCGCCACAAAGGTATTGACCCATTGGTGCACACTATCAATCGCGTAACGCGCCAGATTGTTTCTGCAGTCATTCTATCTGGCTTGGTGATCGGATCGTCTTTACTTCTGGTAAATAAAGTGCACCCGTTGTGGGGCAATAGTTCGGCATTTGGAGTGGTCGGACTTATCGTAAGCGGAATAATTCTCTTTGGAATGATGAGAGACTTACGCAAAGGAGATCATGATGATTGGAGCGGATGGGATGAAAAATAAGAGGCTATCAGATATTTAATCCAATAACCTCCTTCACTACGCCAATTTTCTATCGAACAAAGGTCTTCTTGATATGCGCATAAGCGTCAGCAACATCATCGCTAATGTGTGACCAAGACTTTTCAATTTTCTTCTCATTCTCCGCCAGCATCTTTTTCATTTCAGACACCTTTTTAGAGAATTCCTTCTTCCTGTCTTCAAATTCTGTCTTAGCGCTGAGTTTATTTAACTCATAGCGTAGTTTCAAAATATCCATCTTAATTCTGAACTTCTTCACTTCCATTCTCAACGTTGCCAAGTATGCGTCAGCATCGTGATTGTTCTCAAGCACCTTCTCCAATTGACTCAACGAACGAGAAATCTTCTTTCGCTGTGCTTCAAATACCTCACGAGAATCGGCCATTCCTAATGCCAATTGCACTTGCAAAGTTTCCAATACAGCACGTAATTCGTTGGCCTTGTCCTTTGTTACCGTTTTAACCGACTCCAAACGAATGTGCGCTTCCTGAACATACCTATTCAGCTTCTTCTTTGATGCCTCATAGATATCACGCGCTTCCGCTTTCCCTAGAGCTGCCTGTAAACGAAATTCTTCAATCTCCACTACGGCCTTCTTCAAGCCTTTGATAATTTGATCGCTTAGCGATGATTCTGCTGGTGTTGCCATATGAATTGTTTTGGTTTAGTTGATTACTATACGTTATTTACTTTGCATATCTAAAAAGTCACATTACTGATGCAATTCTTTCCATTTCATTAATTGCTCATAAAGTGCATCTACACAACCCACAGCTGCCTCTTCGAAGGATTTACATTGCCGCTCTGCGAACATTTCATTCCCAGGAACTGCAAGTCGAATTTCACACACCTTATTCTCATGCGTACTAGAATTATCTAACTTCAAAAAAACATCTACAGACAGAACTTTATCACTATAGCGAGAAAGTTTTTCAATTTTCTTTTGAATAAATTCTTGCAATTCTAAAGTTGCTTTGAAGTGCAGTGATTGAATTTGAGATTCCATAAACTTTGTTTTAGTAGTATTTTGAAATAACCGACACTAATTCCCTTTGAGATACCACTCCCGACTGACGCCACTTCACTACCCCATCTTTGAACAGAATCAAGGTGGGAACTCCGCGTACTTGGAAAGCGTTCGCGGCTGCAGGATTCTTATCTACATCAACCTTAATAATCCGAGCCTTCCCATCTAATTCACCTGCCACTTGAAGCAGAACCGGAGCCATGGCCTTGCAAGGGCCACACCACTCGGCAAAAAAATCAACCAACACAGGTTGACCAGACCTTATCAATTCATTAAAAGCTGACATATTACCTCCTTGGTTTTCTACTTGTTATCATTGATTGAACTAAACTTGTCTACTTCTTATTCAACTTTCCTTGCTTTCTAAAATACCGTCTAAATGGCCAAGAATGCTTCAAAGCTTCGAGATCTTCGTTTAACGTTACAGAGCCCTTATTCATATTGTCCATGGTTGCATTCAAATCATGCACAAACGTTGTATCTTTCAATAGTACCCCTATGGACCCTTCTCCATTCTGTAATCCGCTAACAATACCAGAAACATCTCCAGAAATCACCGCCATAGTATCACTGATACTTTCAAATTTCACAATAACCTGCTTGAATTTTCCCGATAGCGTTGTATCATTGATTAGTGCACCAAGCGTTCCTTTACCATTGGCCACATCTCCAGTAATATTGCTCAGATTGCCAGTGA